>ERZ779874.1360-NODE-1360-length-23793-cov-4.117702_pt1 | contig 23793 bp, 20 predicted proteins | sample MGYA00511031_ERZ779874 | MGnify/ENA primary metagenome ERZ779874 (study PRJEB29588, sample SAMEA2156850) | human gut metagenome | biome: human gut; feature: human-associated habitat; material: faeces | place: Denmark | collected 2008/2010 ...
AGACGGGTTCTGTCGTACAACTTACTTTATGGTAAAATTTCTCCGGACAGCAGTGAATCCATAACAAATCGCAAACTATGTTTATTTTTACTGTTAGCCCTAGTGTCTCGATCCGTCATGATAGAGTATTTCCGCAATAAGTTATCATACTGATAACTTTCATTATAATAATATTTTAAAGGAATATATGAATAAGAGGTATATAAAAACAAATTATTAAATTTAGCAGATATATCACCACCTATAGATTCATTCCAAGAACTACTCTTCCCTATTCTAGTATATAAACTTCCTCCCCATCCTAAATTATTTCTCCGTTTTGTTTTAATTTCGATAATAGCTTTCCCATCCGCATCATACTTTGCACTAGGTTGAGTTATAATATCAATTTTTTCAATTTCTGTTGATGACATTGATTCTAATATTTGGCTTGAAGAAACTTTTCTCCCATCAATATATATAGTAGCAGCACCAACACCTAATACAGAAACACCATTATTATCAATTTTAATCCTAGCCATTTTCTGCAGAACATCTATCATTGAACCTGATTGACTCAATATGGTATTTTCTATCTTCATTGATATTCTATCATGATTTACTGTATACAAAGGTTGATTCGCTTCAATGACAACATCAGATAAGAATGTAGAAGAATCTGGAGAAAGAATAACACTAATATGATTCGTAGAGCCTGTAACCTCAACTATCTTTTCCTCATATCCTAAACTGGAAATCTTCAACAATAATGGTAATTTCGCCTTTTCAACATTTAATATAAAAGATGGAGTCGAACTGAAATCTCCCTTATAGAAAGAAGAATCATTCTTATTTAACAAGATAAGATTATATCCGACAAAATCATCCTTCAACGGAAAAGACACATGACCTTTAATCTCCACATTCTGCGCATAAACAATCACAGAATAAAACAAGAGAAACAATAACTTTACAAATTTCATATCAAAAAAATGGGAGCAAATTAATCCATTGACAGGATAGTACAAACATCATGCTTAAAAATAAAACTACCTTTCTCATCGTTTTTATCGTTTTTATGATGAGTCCAAAAGTAGCAGAAAGCCCCCCAATAAACCGTGAACAGCGTTCACAATTACCGCAAACGCTGTTCACAAAATATATTTATCTAATAATCAAGAATTATAGTCTCAGGATAAACCTGTCGAAATCGTCGGCGCTTCCCTTGTCATCGAATATCTTCTCGTATAAACGTGTCCGGATATTGGAGATGGCAGACTTCGAGAGATCCATGATCCGGGCCATGCCACCCACCGGGATCCCGATCTTAACCAAGAGGCAGACGTGCAGTTCCGAGATCTTCAGCTTCGGGCAATGGTGGCGCAAGGTCTGGGAGAACGCCGGATAGACCTCGTTCACCCGTTCCTCCAACTCCTGCCATTGGGGACTATTCTCGTGGATGGCATCCCAATTCTCCGCCGTATGGAACCAGCCGGAGATCGCGGTCTTACGCATGCGCAAATCCTTAATCTCTTGCTCGTCCAACTGAAGCCGGATTTCACGGTTGTCTAGCTCCAACGCCTCCTTCTCGGCGCTCAGTCGCTCCAGCCGTTGCCGCACGACATCCTTCTGCGTTCGTTCCTGACGCAAAAGTTCCTCCAGCTCCGCAATTCTTCGCATATTGACACTCAATTGTTTTCGCGCGTCATATTCCTGCCGCTCCCTCAATCGCCTCAAGGCCTCCGCCTCACGTTCCTGTTTTCGAGACCAATGCCAAAGCAAGAAGACCAGGAGCACCAACGCAAAAATGATAAAAACCGCCCTATACACCCATTTCTCGGTCTGGGCCGCCTTTACCGCAAGGTGATTGTTCTCCTCCTCTATATGCTGGTAATTGTAAAGCGAATGAATCTTTTGAAGAGCTTCCGTGTGAGTCTGATCAGCGATACTGTCTTTCAATGCGGAGCTTTCTCGCGCATAATAAAGAGCCTGGCACAAATCTCCTTGTTTTTCGGAAAGTCCGGACAAAAGCCGATAAAGGTCACGCTGTAAGTATAAGTTATCTTTAATCTGTCGCAATGCGTTTTGAAAATAATACCAGGCGGAATCCACCTTCTCCTGACGCAGGCAAATCATTCCTAATGAATACTGGGCTATCGGGTTCTCTTCCCGCATCTCTTTCGGAAGCCGGTGGATCAAAACTGCCCCCTCCTCCACCATCCCATAATCCATATAAGCGGAGATGTATTCATTCAAAACGTGATCCGTCATAAATGTATCTTGGGAGGAAAGAGCCGTCTCGTAGGCCAATTGATAATAATAGGCCATGCTATCCACCTGCTGATAACGGTCGAATATACGAGCCTTATTCTTCCAAGCAGATGCAACCCCTTTTGCAAATCCATTATCTTGATAAATCCGGAGACCGGCCTCTATTGAACGCAAAGCCTCCGGATACAACTCCTGATAGGCAAAAAGGTAATTCATCTGCTCATGAATACGCCCCAACAAGGGCCAGCGGGCACTCCCCTCGCCGATCTCCAAGGCCGTTTGAAACGCCCGCAAGGAACGGGGCGCGTCGCCCAATGTACGATACACCCGACCTAACATATAATAGGCCTCCAGGCGTTTGTCCGCATCCCCATGCCGGTCGTAATAGGCGACAATCCGCATAATCAGCGAGTCGGAGGTCTGATCAATATACAGCTTATCCTCGGCCCGCAGTTTCAGGAGGGCATGATACATCCGGGTCTCTTCCGCTTCCTTCCCGATCGTGGCATCCAGGGAGGATAAATAACAAAGCGCACTGTCCGGTTGGACCTCCAAGCAACGCATCGCTTGCCTCATCGCCTCGGGGTAACGATCACGCAGTGAACAAGCCGTAAGACAGCAAAAGAGGGTTATGAATATACAGAATATAGGTATATGGACGTTTTTCATCTTACGCGTGTGTTTATTAGTTTTCGACATTTATCTCTATGCTTACGGAGCCTAAAATTATAAAGATTTATTGTATGACAAATGATTCCCGCAAGGAATTCATTTCGAAACAGAGAAATAGGATAAATTCCCCACAGAAACTTCCCTACTTAGTTTAATTTAACTACAAATATTAGTTTTCAAACTATCTTTTATCGTTCTTTGCGATAAAGAACAATAAATAATCGGTTAAAAAGAAATCATGCCATGGGAATCCTGTTGATCTATACGCTTCAATCGGCCTTCTGCCTGACGCTGTTTTACCTATTCTATAAATGGGCGCTGGCAGACGAGACCTTTTTCCGGCTGAACCGGGGCTTGCTGCTCGCCTTCTGGCCTTTGGCCCTCCTTTTGCCGGCCATCCCGCTTCTCCTGGGGAAAGAGGCGATCGCGACAGCCGCCCTGCCCGGAAATGAGCTGGAGATGGTCAATACCCTGATGACCACCCACGAGCCGCAAGGAAAATCCCTCGAGCAGCTCTATGGGCTTTGGTTGCCGATGACTTGCGTGGTCTATCTGGCAGGCGTTATCGCCGTGAGCGCCAAGACACTTATCGCCTATTTCCGGCTCCGACACCTGATCCGGAGCGGGAAACGGATCGAGCAAGAGGCTTTCCACCTCGTGCTGGTCGAGGATGAGTTGGCCCCATTCAGCTGGATGCGCTATATCGTCATCTCCGAAAAGGATTATCGGGACAACCCAAAAGAGATCCTCGCCCACGAACGGGCACATATCCGGCACCATCACTCGTGGGACCTGATCCTGGCGGACGCGTTTATCGCCTGGCAATGGTTCAATCCGGCCGCCTGGCTGCTCAAGCGGGAAATGCGGGCGGTCCACGAGTATGAGGCCGACGACGCCGTGCTCTCCGCCGGGATCGAGGCCCGCTCCTACCAAATGTTGCTTATAAAAAAAGCTGTCGGCTCCAGTCGCTACACCTTAGCCAACAGCTTTAATCACAGTACACTTAAAAAACGTATCACTATGATGTTAAAAGAAAAGTCCAGTCCTTGGGCCCGGGCGAGGTATCTTTGCCTCGTTCCCTTGGCGGCCCTGTCGGTGGTGGCGATCGCCCATCCCGCCGTCGCACGTGTATCCGATCGCCTGACAACGGTCAAAGTTACGGATTTATGGGCAATGTCCCAAGAAAAAGAGCCGGAAGTAATGCCCCAATATCCCGGCGGCGAGAAAGAGTTCTATCGCTTTATGGCCATGCGTCTCAAATACCCGGTTCCGGCCCTCGAGGCGGAAAAGGAGGGGTTGGTCGATTGCACGATCACGATCGGGCAAGATGGCCAAGTAGGGCATATCCAAGTCACGAAAAGCGCCGATCCGGCTCTCGAGGCGGAGGTGATCCGCGTCTTGCGGCAAATGCCCGCATGGGAACCGGCCATGCTCGACGGGAAACCAACCGAAACGCATGTCCCCTTCAGCGTCCTGTTCCGGTTCAACGACAGCCAGCCGGGCCCAAACCCGGAAGCGCAAGTCATCGTCACCGGCTATCGCCCGGATAAGAAAACTGAAGATTAACCCTTAAAACTAAGAAGTCATGAAAAAACTAGGCATCATCGCTTACTCAACGCTATTGGCGAGCTTAATGGGCTGCGGGAACAAGGAACAGGCAGCCCCGTGGACAAACATCGACCTCAGCGGCAGCATCCCCAAGGAGGAACGGATACTGCAAGACCTGTTTGAAGTCAAATACGTCGCCCTGGAGACGACCGACAGTTTCCTGACCAGAGGATTCATTGAGGCCGTCAGCCCGCACCTCCTGATCACATACGATTATGGTGAAGGCTGCCTCTCCCTGTTCGACCGGGCGACCGGCAAGGGCATCCGACAGATCAAACGCCAAGGGCAAGGACCAGAGGAATACACCAGTCCATCCCATGTGATCATTGACGAGAAACGGGAGGAGTTATTCGTCTCGGACTATTCCTTACGGAAAATCCTGGTCTACGACCTGAAAGGCAACTTCAAACGCTCCTTCAAGACGGTAGACGAGAACTATTACACGGAGCTTCTCGATTACGACGACGGGCACCTGCTGGCCTACAAGAGTCCCAGCGGACCACACGACGAGAACTCTTGCCACCTTCTCATCTCCAAACAAGACGGCAGCCTGACCAAAGAGATCCGCTTCCCGATCGACCAGGTGGAGACACCGATCTTCACACATGGCGAACTGACCGCCACGCCCTTCTTCTACCTGACCGTCCCTTACGGCGAACGTTGGGCGTTGACAGTCACTTCGTCGGACACGATCTACAGCTACGATGCCGATGGAAACGCAAGTCCGCTTATCGTACGTAGTCCCTCCATCCACGGGATGGACCCGCAAGTGTTCCTCTACCCCACGATTCTGACCGACCGTTATTATTTCCTGAGGGCACAAAAGAAGGAATTCGACCTGGAGACCATGAAGGGATTCCCGACCCAGATGCTGCTTTATGATACACAAGAGAAGAAGCTTGTCGAATATACGTTGACCAATGCGGACATGGAAGAGGGACCGGGCATCGACCTCTACAGCGTCATGCCCATGGGAAAAGAGGTGTTGGCCTGCCTCACCCTCCAGGCACCCGACCTGATAGAGGCCCGCGAGGCGGGAAAACTCAAGGGTGAACTCCAGAACATAACCGAACGGCTGGACGAAGAATCCAACCCCGTAATCGTACTGCTCGAGGAGAAGCGATAATCATCCGTTTTTCGTTTCACTGCAGTGAAAATCCAAAAACACTGCAGTGAAATGAAATTTTTACTACAGTGGACTAAAAACAATGCCTGTTATTGACACCCAAGAATACCCAACATAAGAGAATCACGACAGGCATTCAGCAAGTCCAACAACAGGCATCCTAAAAACAGGCCGACCAGAGTTCCATTTCCTCTACCCATTCCTGGATCGCCGCGTCGCTTTTCCGATTCAACAGAATCAATCACTTTTCTTTCAAATCATGATTATCCAGTTTTTGTTAATTTTGCAACGCCATATCATTATGAAAACATCAATGGGGACATTTTAGACAACACTTCCCAAAAGATATGGATTTATGAGATATAAAGCAAGAAAAAAGAATAAATGAAAAGAAAAAAGAAAATCGTCCTTTTAGCACTGCTTGTTGCTGCCACAATAGGTGTAACAAAGGCTCATGCACAGAAAACAATCGAACTGGACAGTGTTGAAATCCGCCTGCGCTCGCTCTACACAAAGCGTGAAGTAATGATTCCTATGCGTGACGGAATTTCGCTATACACCGCTATCTACGAACCAAAGAACAACAAAGAGAAGCATCCGATCCTGATGAACAGGACTCCGTACTCATGCGCGCCTTATGGAGAAAAGTTTCGTAGTTCGCTGCGTGGGGCATTGAAAAATTATGTTGACAACAACTATATCCTGGTGTTTCAGGATGTTCGCGGACGACACAAAAGTGAAGGTGAATTTGTTCAGGTACGTCCTCTAAACAAAAACAAGAAAAAAAAGAACGATATCGATGAAGGGACTGACACATACGACACGATTGAATGGCTTATCCACAACACAAAAAATAACAACGGAAATGTTGGCGCATGGGGAATAAGCTACGACGGATTCTATGCGACAATGGCAGCATCGTCTGCCCATCCGGCACTGAAAGCCGTTTCACCTCAGGGACCAGTGACGGACTGGTTCCGCGGAGACGACCGTCATCACAACGGAGCATTCACGCTTCTGCAGACAACAAACTTCCTGCCCAGTCTTGAAGGGCGCAACATTGGTGTCGGCGTGATCAAACAGATCGTAAAGAATGATGTTTACACCGACTTCCTTTCCATCGGCACATTCAAGGATATAAACAAGCTGGTAAACGACACAACCCCAACACTGTGGAATATGATCGCGGCTCATCCGAACTTTGATGAATTCTGGCAGGAACGCGATGCCCGCCGTTCATGCTATAATCTGAAACCGGCAATACTTGTTGTTGGCGGTCTGTTCGATTCCGAAGACTGCTATGGCGCATGGAACACCTATAAGGCAATAAAGGAACAGTCGCCCGAAACCGAACTTTATCTGGCTTTCGGCCCCTGGTGGCACGGAGCCTGGTCACGCCACGATTTCCAAGGATTCGGCAATATCTATTTCGGCAACAGTACATCGGCCTATTATAAGGACGAGATTGAATATCCTTTCTTCAGATATTACCTGGAAGGCAAAGGCGAAAAGCCGACAAAGAAGGTTCAGGTATTCTACACAGGCGAAAACAAATGGAAGACTTACGATGAATGGCCGATCGCAAATGCCGTTGCCACACCTTTCTATCTGCACAAGAACGGAAAGATCTCAAATGAATTGCCGACGGAAACGGATTCTTATACGGAATATGTATCGGATATGTCCAAGCCCGTGCCTTATACCGCCAATCCGACAACTCGCCGCACCCGGGAATATATGATCGACGACCAAAGATTCGCGTCTTCACGCCCGGATGTTATTACGTTCGTCACGGATACCCTGACCGAGCCTCTGACGATTGCCGGACCGATTGAAGTGGAATTAAAGACGGCTATAGGCGGAACGGACGGCGACTTTATGGTGAAGGTAATCGATGTCTTTCCGGAGAATTTCCGTTATCCGGAAGAGGCCGTGAAATATCTTGGGAACAAATCATATCCGATGAGCGGTTATCAGCTTATGGTCCGTGGCGAACTGTTCCGCGGCCGATACCGCGAGAGCTTCGAACATCCGAAAGCATTCACTCCGGACAGCATTACTCCTGTAAACTATACGCTGTATGATGTGGCGCATACCTTCGAACCTGGACACAGGATAATGATTCAGATCCAGAGCTCATGGTTTCCGATCATCGACAGGAATCCCCAGAAGTTCATCAATACATACGAATGCTCTGTTGAAGATTTCATGATGAGAATGCCAGTGAAAATATATCATCAGCAAGATGCGGCAACAAGAGTGATCCTGCCGGTGGTAAAGGATTGATCGACACTGAAGCCATATAAAAGCAAAGAGAGACACTGAAAAACGTGGATTGATATTCCACAGAATTCGGTGTCTCTCTTTTTCTAAAAAGCGGTTTATTCTACAGCGCAAGTTTATCAATCCATTCCTGGATCGTCGCATCGCTCGCCCGGTTCAACAGGCGGCCATCCGACCATTTCAATTCGGGATAGCTCTTCCGCAACGCCTTCACGCTCTCCTCAATACCACTGCTGCCCGAGGTCGCGAAAGGAATCAATCGCTTTCCTTTCAAGTCGTGGTTCTCAATGAATGTATTAATGACACGAGGCGCGGCGTCCCACCAAATGGGATAACCGATAAAGACCACATCATAACCATCCAAATCCTTCACAGCCCCTTTCAAGGCCGGACGAACCTTTGGGTCTTTCATTTCTACAGAACTTCTCGACTTATCATTACGCCAGTCAAGATCGGCACTCGTATAAGCCTTCTCCGGCACGATCGCATACAGCTCGCCGCCAGTAGCGCTTGCCAACTTTTCCGCCACACCAGCGGTTGTCCCAGTCGCCGAGAAATAGGCGACCAACACTTTTGATGATGTTCCCATAGTCTGATGATTTTTCGCTTGTGCGCCACCAACCCATATAGTCAGGGCAAAAAGCATTGTAAATAATAATGTTAACTTTTTCATCTCTTTTGTCCTTTATTTTACGTTATTCATCCTAAAGATAACGAACCTCTCCAGATACCTCAACAACTATTTCACGGGAAAAATTACCAATATTACGGTTTCCCATTAATAACCCACCTGTTTCTGTTGCGCAGCGTTATAACGGTCACCCACCACGGGAATAACGGAGGTCGCCTCCTCCAATTCCTTCCAATCCGCCTCAGGCAAACTGAAATCGAGAGTCCTCAAGTTCTCCTCCAGATGAGCGAGCTTAGTGGTTCCCGGAATCGGGACGATCCACGGCGCCTTCTGGAGCAGCCAACCCAAGGCCACCTGGGCGGAGGTCATGCCCCGAGTCCGTCCGAACGCCTGCAATACGTTCACAATACGGGTATTGGAACGAATGGCTTCTGGCGTAAAGCGCGGGAGGGTCGGACGGTTGTCATTATCCGGATCAAAACGGGTGTACTCATTGATACATCCGCCCAGGAAACCACGATTCATCGGGCTATAAGGGACAAAACCGATACCCAATTCGCGGCAGGTATCGAGCACGCCATTTTCCTCCACCAACCGGTGCATCAGATGATACTCACTCTGGATGGCCGTCAACGGACAGACCGCGTGTGCCTTCCTGATCGTATCGGCACTCACCTCGCACATGCCCCAATGGAGCACCTTGCCCTCGCTGATCAAGTCGCCGATCGTCCCGGCCACCTCCTCAACAGGCACGTTCGGATCGAAACGATGCTGATAGAACATCGAGAGACAATCGACCCGCAAACGCCTCAACGACTCCTCGCAATAACGACGGATCGTCGCCGGCCGGCTGTCTTGCCGCCCCGTTCCCTTGCCGTCGATCACCTCATGCCCGAATTTCGTCGTGACATGGATCCGCCCCCTGAACGGCTCCAGGGCCTCGCCTGCTAACAACTCATTAGTTAGAGGTCCATAAATGATAGCTGTATCAAAAAGTGTCACACCACGATCGACCGCCTCATGAAGTAAACGAACACACAAGGCCTTGTCCGGATGTTGGCTCCGGTTATAAGTCATGCCCATCACTCCAAATCCCAAAGCGGAAACCTCTAGAGCGGCTTTCCCCGTACCAAGTGTCCGCCGGGCAGCTAGCCGAATACCTCCAGCCTCGTTAACAGAATCCCCTTTCAAAGAGACGCCACCGGCCGACGCCATAACCTTTCCACAAACCGGGGCGACCGTCAATGCCGCCATAGAGACCGCCCGTCTCAAAAAAATGCGGCGGCCTATACCCATATCCTGTCTCATATCTTCTCCTCCTGATAAATTTAATTCCTATTATAAATTATCCGGAAACAAAATTACTGGAGGCCAAGTACAAAAGCTTTGTCCAAAAGGCCAAAACGCTTTGCTAGGAAGTCCATATCCGATAACGGAGCAAGAGAGAGATCAGCGACTCCCTACTCCTTAAACAAATCGCCCGTCGGCGCCACGCCATAACGAGCCTTATAGGCCTTCGAGAAATGGGAAAGATTCTTGAAACCGACATCCAGGCAAACATCCGACACCCTCTTCCGCTTGTCGCGCAATAACTCATAAGCGGCCTCCAACCGGCGCCCGATAATCCACTTTTGGGGCGAAAGGGAACTGTATTTCTTGAAATCACGCTTGAAAGTCGAGAGGCTCCGGCCCGTGTAGTTCGCCATCTCCTCCAATGAGAGGTCGTTCATGTAGTTGCGCTCCATAAAATCCATGAGATCAATCTTCCATGGGTCAACAAAGTCGAAAAGCGAGGCATAAAGATTCTTGTCCGTATTCAGGAGCACATAAAGGCCTTCCTCCATCTTGAGCCTCAACACCTCCTCGGAAGGCCTCATCCCTGAATCGAAATAGGGCAAGACCGACTCGAAAAGACTCCGGATATCCGGACGGCCGGCAGGCAACAGGTACAGGCTGCCCTTCTCTCGCCGTGCGTGCCCAGGAAGCCTATCCTTATCCATCTTCTGATAAAAGTCGCGCAAGAAATTCCGGGAGAACTTCAAGACCACCGAGCGATATGGCACTCCTTCCCGTACCCGCTTCCGCAGGATCATCCGGTTATCACGACGCATAAACGCACATTCCCCTTCACGCAACAACGTACACTTACCATATTGCTCAATCTCCAGTTCTCCTGAGCACAAATAAATTAATGTATGCTCCCGGTTGGGATGCGAGCATTGCTGATCATTCGTAAAATAACTCGCAATAAATACATTCGAGTAATCCAGGACCTTTAATTCTTCCATTTATAACCTCCTATCCTACTATTACGCAAATATAGAAGGAATACAAGTGAAATTCTTTGCTCAAAAGTCCAAAATCAAAAAAATAAAATTTCCGTTCCAAATCCGCAACCAAATTTCCAGTCTTCTCGTCTAATAGTTAAATTTCAAAATGTATATCATGAAAATTCTTTTGACAACATTATTACTTCTAATGCACTGCGGCCTCAGCTGCCTCGCCCAAATACAGATCAAGGGGACAATCAAGGACGAGAAAAAAGCGCCCCTCGAATTTGTCAATATCCAATTACGGAACACGGACTCGACAATGGTCGCCGGAACCACATCCAACACGAAAGGCTATTTCGAGTTGAATGACGTCCGGACAGGAAGCTATCGCCTCACCATCTCTTACGTCGGTTATCAAACCCAAGAGATCGAGCTGAACGGGATTTCCCAATCACGCGACTTGGGCGACTTGATCCTACTGGAAGACGCGTTCTCCCTAAACGGCGTTTCGGTCACCGCCGCCGCGCAACGCAGCAAGGTGGATCGCAAGATCGTCTATCCTTCCGAGCGACAGGCCAAAGTATCGGCTAACGGTGTGGAGCTTCTGCAACAACTGATGCTTCCCCGTTTACAAGTAGACCCGATCAACAATACGATCAAGGTGCCGGGCGACGGCGAGGTTCAGCTTCGGATCAATGGTGTCAAGGTGACCATACAAGAGATCCGGGCCTTACGTCCCGACGAGATTATCCGGGTAGAATACCACGATAATCCGGGCTTGCGCTACGGAAATGCCGAGATCGTGCTCGATTATATTGTCCGCAGGCCGGAGACCGGTGGTAACTTCGGAGTCGATATTATGCAATCGCCACACGTGGGTTGGGGCAATTACAGTGCGAACATGAAAATCAACCATAAGAAATCGGAGTTCTCCGCCAATTTCTGGGGCGGACCACGTAATTTCTATGGAATGTATCGGGACAATATAGAGGACTTCAATTTAGGGAACGGCATCGAACTGCACCGTTACGAGAAAGGCATCCCCTCTAGAATGAAGATCATGCAGCAATGGCTGAACGTTGCTTACAACCTGCAAGACAACAATAAATATCAATTGAATATCACGCTCAACTACAGCGGTTACAACCAGCCGATATCCCGATACAAAGGCCAGTTGATCAACCGGAGCGATGAGACAGACTACGTCGATATGCTGGACGACAACAACAATAACGAGCATACGCCATCTCTCGATATCTATTACCAACGCAATCTCAAGAAAGAGCAGACCTTGATCCTGAATGTAGTCGGAACTTACAACAAGAGTTTCTCGGACCGGCTCTATCAAGAGAGCCAGGGCGATGAGATGCTGACAGACATTCACAACAAGGTCTATGGCAAGAAATATTCCCTGATTGGCGAGGGTATCTACGAGAAGAAGCTGGCGAACGGCAATCGTTGGGGAGCGGGCTTGCGCCATACGCACGCCTTCTCGAACAACGATTACATCAACGGGCACAATTATCACACCCAGATGCAACAGGGACAAACCTATCTTTACGCGGAGTTCAAAGGAAAAAGCGGCAAGCTGGACTATATGGCGGGAATCGGTGGCACTCGCTCATTCTATCGCCAGGAAGGAAATGTTGACCTTTATCAATATTATACGTTCAATCCCCGACTGACCTTGAAATATGCCTTCACCGACCGGAGTTATTTGCGCTTGCGGGCGGCCATCAGCAACGAGATGCCCTCTTTGGGCGACTTGAGCGCGGTGGAGCAGGAAATCGACTCCCTTCAGATCCAACGAGGCAACCCGAACCTCGACGCCTACCTGCACTACAGCGGTACGCTCGATGGCGAATGGTCGAAGGGACTTTTCTACGCCTACCTCAGCGTCACCTACAATTATAAACCTAACGCCATCATGGATGAGAAGTTCGTGGAAGGCGACAAGATCATCCAGACCTGGGACAACCAGAAGAACTGGCAACGTATTGCCCCGATGGCGCAACTGCGCTTCGGACCAATCGCCGATATCCTCCAGTTCTCCTTCAGTGGTGGCCTGAATCATTTCATCAGCAACGGCAACCATTACCGGCACCGTTATTCCAACTGGTGGCTCGATGCCAGCCTGTCGGCCAACTGGAAGAATTTCTCGCTCATGTACCAAGTCATGACCAACCAAAACTGGTTCAGCGGCGAGACCTTGAGCGGAGGCGAGAACATACAAGCCATCCTATTGAATTACAAATGGAAGGATCTGCGAGTTGGCGTCGGAATGTTCAATCCCTTCACGAACGACTATAAGGTCCAACAGGAGAACTGGAACCAATACGCCTCCAGCAAAAAGGCAAACTACATCCAGGAAAGTGCCCAGATGTTTCTCCTGACCTTAAGCTACAACTTCTCGTTCGGCCGCCATTACAACTCGGCAGAAAAGAAGGTACACAACGAGGATTCCGGCTCGGGTGTCATGCGGACGGGGAAATAGCTCGCCGCACGCCCTCCAGCGTATCGGGGAAATCAATGCCATAGGAGCGGATCCGTGAGATATCCATCGCCAAATTACGAGGATGCTCGGGGAAACGCTCCGCATCAGGCAGAATCCAACGCTCGGGAGCCCCGTAACCCAACAACCGGGCCGCCAGAATAAAGGTCTCATAAGAGTTCAAACGGTTCTCGCTCCCGAAATTGTAGGCACCACCCGGCAACCGCAAGCAGGCTTCCAAGCGGGTCACCACGGCCCAGACATCGGTAATGCCCCGATACTCGCAGGTGGCGACACGCAATGACGTTCCCTCTTGATAGGCCTGACGCAGATTGACCAACAAGTTGCGATTCAACTTGAGAGGACTGTCCGGCAGGTCGTACATCCAAGTCAGCCGAAGCCCGACCGCCGTAGGATCGATCGCCCGCACTCGAGCTTCCGCCTCCAGCTTGTCCCGACCATAAACGCTGACCGGACAAGGCTCGACCGACTCAGGCAACGGACCGCTCTCATCGTTCTCATTATAGACTTGATCGGAACTCATATAGATCAGCTTACCACCCACCTCGGCACAAGCACGTGCCACATACTCCGTTCCTAGAACATTGACAGCGAACGATTCCTCCGGATGCCGCTCCGCATAGCCGGTATCCGAGATCGCCGCGCAATGAATCACCACGTCAGGCCGATGCTGGCCGAACAGACGACGGACCGATCCCAGATCGGAGATATCCATCTCCTCATGCCCAATCGCGATCACCTCATAACGCCCTGTGTAGTATTGGGCGACACGGGCGCCCAAGAACCCTCGGGCGCCGGTTATCAACATTTTCCTCATAATCTTACTTGTTAATCATTAATTCATGACGGCCTGGGTTAAAATATTCCACACGCCCCTTCGCCACCGGCACTTCCGCTCTTGTACCCTCAGGCACGACCAAGACCATCCCGATCCGATTTCCTTTCTTCTCCAACGAAACCTGAATCAGGCCATAACGTGTATCCACCGTGGCGGAGGCTTCACGCAAGGAACCCATCATCGGAGCAACCCGGAACGAATGGAAACCGGGCGACGTCGGCTCAATTCCACAGACCTTCTGGCTCAACAGGGTCAATGGTCCACCACTCCAGGCATGATTGGTCGTTCCACCGCCAAAACCTTCCGCACCAATACCCCAACCCTCAAACAAAGTCGTATATTCGTCATAGGAGAGCATCTTCTTATAACGCCGGCGCATCCGATCAAACGCCTCATCTGGTTCTTCCATCCGGAAAAGCGCCTCCAGCACATATTTCTCCATATAAGGACTGGCATGTTCCTCCTCGCGCAGCACCTTCAACAAAGCCGGATACTTATCTTTCGAGGCCAATCCCGAGACCACCGCCATCGCCTGGGCCCGATCGTCCGTCTGCCCCTCATAGTCGGGCGAGCGATAGGCACGACCCGTCCAATAGCGCTCGTCGAAATTTCCCGCCAAATCACGCATCATCCGATCGATCCGCTCCACATCCGCCATCTTGCCCAACTGAATGGCAAAAGCACGCTCCGCCTCCAAGGCCAGATAATACCAGCAATTGGTCAGGACACCCAGGTCGACATGCTCACCCCAATCGCCCCAGTTCCAGTCTCCGGGCCGAACGATCGCCAATCCCTCGTCGTCCACTTGCCACACCTCGTGCAGATAACGGTGCACACGATCATAAACATCCGCCACGAAAGAACTGTCGCCACTATAATAATATTGTGTATAAAACCCATACCAACCCACCGAGGCCAGCATCTGCAAAGGCAACTCCTTGCGCCAGTTGGCCGAAGGCATGGGCGAGAAGATCACCCCATCGGGCCGTTGCCAGTTCATCAGCTCATGGATGCCCTTCACCGCCAACTTATGGCTCGAGGGTGAGAGCGCATAGAAGGTCTCGCCCAACTCATTTACCTCATCGCCCCACCATTGTGCCCGCTCCCGATCGGGACAATCCATATAGTTGTCTCGCATCGTCACATACAAGGTACGGGCCGAACGGATCCAAAGCTCATTCAGGAAGGGATCGTCGCAATGGAAAGCGCCAGTAAAGGCCGCATCATAGCCCGTTTCCCGATATTTCACCTCCAACACCTTCACGCTATCGGGCAAAATATAGAGCATCTCATGGCCGTTCATCCAACCCAGGCTCTCATACGCCTGCACTCCTTCCCGAGTGATGTATTCGGCCCGGACATTCAGCTCCGAGCCTCCCGCATAATTATCGGTCTGTATACGGATCATCTTACCCGCCGGCGCTTCCACCTTCAGATAAGGTGTCGCCTGGCAATTATAGGGCAAGCGGCAATAGAGCGTATCACCCGCTGGAGATTGCCGGACCTCGACATAAGGCTTCAGTCCATAATCCTTCCATAACGGGATCGGCCGTTCCACCAAACGCCCCAAAGGCTCTGATACGGCGTCGGCGACCACTACGGCAGGCGGCAGGCTTTTCTCATAATCCGGTTGGTTCCATCCCTTCCGTTCCAGACGGGCATCAAAACGGATATTGCTCTCCGGCAACCGATAATTCGGAAAAGGCGCCTCCGTATTTTGATAAGCGTCGTAAAGATCACACTGCCAACTGCCATCCGAGAGGATCTCGATACCTGGCGCCACCGCCTCGAACAACAAGGCAGCCAGCCCACTGTTTACATGAGTAAAGCCGCTTTTCCCGAAATGCCAGAGAAGGATCGCGATCGTATTCTCGCCCTCGACAAGATAAGGAGCGATATCTACCGGATCATAATAGGTTCCGTCAGGCGAAGGCCCTCGCTTCAATCCACCCTCGAACACCGCCAGCCGGCCATTGATCCACAACCAATATTTGGTATCGGCGGCGATCCGGGCAACCAACCGCTCCGGCACCTCGCCGATCGTCACGGTCTTGCGATAAATCAGCCAAGTGTTCGTCGCGCTCTGGCAACGGTCCGCGTTGATCCATTGGGCTTTCCAATCCGATCCAGCATGAAGGCCCAAACTTGCCCATGCCAACAACAATATCCCCAGTACTTTTCTCACCATCGTTCCACAATATTAATCGTCCACTCCAAGAATCGTTATCTCATCAGGTGCGTTAACGTGACTTCTAACTTCTCCATCCTCACCCTTTTCATGCCGGACCTTAATCTCGCCATAGGGCGTAGGGAAAGTTCCCTCAACCCATGCCAAGTCGCCTAAATGCGGCTCAATACGAACCACCCGGCAACCTGGCTCCACCACCTGAATGCCCAACACATATTCGCTCAACCAAGAGGTCGGTCCGGAAGCCCAACCATGACACAAGCTGTGCCGAAAGCCCTTATAACAATAGGCTCCAAACTCTCCGTGAATATCTCGCATACCCGCAGGCACCAACTCGTCGATCGGCGCCGCACCCGGCAACCAATCCAAATCAAAATCCTCCCAAAATGTTGTCGCACCCAAATCAAGCATCGCGCCCCAATATTGCCGGATCCGGTCAAGCGCACCCTCATAATTCCCGGCAGCCGCCATTGCCCGAAGCATGTAATAACCATAAAAAGTGGAAAAGCCTTTGGCGCCATTCACGGAAAGATAACGCCGATCAGCCTCAACCGGATCCATCAGCCCGGAGAGCGCCAACAAGGCGGCCGCCTGCTTCGATCCCGGCGCGTCAGGAGCGACACCCGAAGTAAACAACGGCTCCGTCACCTTTGGAGCAGCCTCGATCATCCGTCGCATGACGGTCTGGCACTCATTCGCCAACTCACGCTCCCCCAACACCTCACACAATTCGCTACCAGCCTTCATCGCACGCACCATCAAAGCTTGCAAACCCGCGTTGATCGCCGCCGGATTCGCGTTGGATGGCCAATCCAGGAAACGGTTTCCATCCAATCGTTCCACACCGTCTGCCCCAACCTTAGAGATCAAATGACGAAGCAAAGCGGTCAGATACGCTTTTTGGTTCTCCAAATAATCCAGATCTCCTTGATAATAATACCAATCCCGCTGGATCAACAACCACCAAATCGAATAAGAGCTGATCCCGTTCATCCATCCGGGCAGTGGCGTGATATCACGAGCCAGATCGAGACTCTTCGGAACCACCTCGTTATAACCGAAGACCGAGTTCACCGTCATTACCTCGGGATGCAAATCGCCCACCCAGACCAGACGGTCGCGCTTGACGCCATCCCAAAGATATTCCTGCATATTCAAATGAACAGTATAGGCGCCCGTCCTCCAAATCTCATTCAGACGCTCGTCGTTACAACGGAACGAGCCCCGATAAGGAATATCCCGAAATGTAGAGATCGCCCGGATCTCCTTGAGGCATAATTCCGCCGAATCGTCAACCAGATCAATACGGACAAAACGAAAACCGGTGTTTCCAACCTCCAGAACGCCTAACCAAGGAAGACGAATCACGAAATCACGCATGGCGTGATCGTTGGTCGCTCCATTTGCCCCATCGATCTCGCACATCGCCTCACTGGCCGACTCACCAAAGCGGATACGTACGGCAATCGGCTCGTGCGATTCGGGCATTCCGGTTACCAGCTGCAAACCACCTTGCAACTCCCGGCCAAAATCAAGCAAAATCGCCGGATGCGACTGGTCCGTACTGCTCATCTTGCAAATCTTGAGATTCGAGAGATCCGACTGTCCGTTGCCAGGCTGAAGCAAATTCTCGCTTCCACGGATCAAGGCACTGTCCTGTTGCCAGACAATACGAACAGGCGGCAAATATTCCCTTGTCCGACTGTCCCGCTGCTGGGCCGATAACCCGGATATCCACAACAGGGACAATAAGAAAAATAGTGTTCTCATGGTTTTCTTCAAATTAGATTAAGATTATCCGTTCGTAAAGATAGGCAATCTCCACCAACGCCTACTTCTGGAAATGATCTTAAACTTCACAAAATTGACAGGAGGGAAAATGGAAGCAATAAAAAATCCCTGCGGCCACTCCAGCCCAGGGATTCAAAATCACACACAACAATTTTAGTTTCAGATATTTATTCTTCTACTACCTCAAAATCATCTTTTCCAACGCCGCACAATGGGCACACCCAATCAGCAGGGATATCCTCAAAAGCTGTTCCTGGCGCGACGCCACTCTCCGGATCCCCGATAGCGGGATCATAAACCCAATCACAAACGGTGCATCTGTACTTTTTCATTTCTTTACTATTATAAGGTAAATACATTCAACCCTAAAACAATACCTTCACACGTTTTGTTCACGGCACGCCCTAAAAATTAACCAATCGTATAACCTTCCGACTTGAATAAGCGCTTAGCCGTCGCGCAATCGAAGCGCTTCCACTTGGTGACCGCCAGATCGGTATCCCTTGGGATCGCACCCGTCTCGATCACGACCACATTTGCGCCACTCGCCAAAGCCAGACTCGAGGCCGGATGGACACAAATGTTCTTGACCGTGTCGCCTCCCGACAAACGAAGCACGGCGATGGTTTTGGCAACCAGCTCATCACTCATCTGAGGCTCGTTGCCCAATGGTGTCCCGGCGACAGGAATGCGGGCCATGACACCCGAGATGTAGGCGCCATAACGCACGGCTCCCAAGAAACGATCGGCAATCTCCTCGTTGGTGTGCTCCAAGCCCAATGGCTCCACCAGATGAATCAGCTTCAACGGCGACTCCCTGACCGCCGCCAAAGTAGCCAGACGATCCTCGACACGAAAACGGGTATTCGTTCCCTCCCGCATCCGGATCGCGTGATAAACACCGCTTACACCACTCTCATACAATCGGTTCGCCATGTCCAAGTTAAACTCTCCCACATTCAGGATCAACTCATAAGAACCCTCTATCTCCTGTCGGATCGTCCGCACATACTCGCATAACCGCTCCAACGGATAATACTGCGTCGTACGCAAGACAATAAAATGCACGCCACAACGGACATATTCCCTGGCCTGGGCAAGAATCTCTGACAAGGTAAATACTTTCGGTTCCTTGATCAAATGCCAGGTCGCCCCAAACGAGCAGAAGTCACAGCTTTTCGGGCAAGGCGCGTAATCCAAACCGATCGCCCCCCACAAATAGGCCGTATCATGAGTCAACACATGCGCCGCCTCATTCGCCTTACGGCACAAATAGGCGCACTCGTCCGATCCCACAGGGACAGACAAGAGATCAATAATTTCCTGTTTATCAAGAACGATTCCGGATAATGCTTTCTGATAAGCCTCATCTATTTTCCTCAACATACCAATCTCGCTCTTTAGGGGTTAAAGCAGGTCGTCCAAAAGAGCGCAGGTCGTACAGACCGCCTTCGGACAAACCGTAAACAATAAGTTTTTCTCCATGATCTGCGCCATCTCCTCCGGCTTGCTCAGGTCGTGTCCCAAAATCTCCCGACACACCACGCTCTTATGCGCCTCGGCGAACCGTCTCTCAAATTCCGCCTTTTTCGCCAGCAGCTCATTCTTTTGCGCCGTCGAGCCCGGCTCATTATAACCATACTTATAGCCCAAGGCCATCAACGCCGCCACGACACAGCCGCACGTCCTGCCTTGCCACATGCCCCCGCCAAAAGCGGCGGCAAGCCTCATTGCCTCATCCGGATTGATACCCAGCTTATTGGCGGCATAACCCACAACGATCTGCGAGCAGTCAATGCCCCCTTTGAAACAGTCGACCGCAAACTCTTCCGAAACTTTCCTTATTTCCATCTTGTAAGCATTTTTCCAGTTGTTAAGGCAAATCTATCCAAAATAACGGCTATCTGCCCCCCGATCCTCTCACAAAACGAAAAACAGGAAACTCATGACGAAAAGCGCCCCTTTATTACCAGAACTTATTCTGCGTCGGGTTATATTCGAAACCGGCCTCCTTCAAACGGGCCTCCAATTGCCGGCGGTTCACATGCATATCCTCGCAAAGCGCGTCGAGCGAGGCATAATCATCTCTCAATTTCGTATTGACAACACTGAAAAGCATCATCACGTCAGTTGGTAATTCCATCATAAATTTATTTCCTTTTCTCTTCCAGTCCGCAAAGATACGCTTTTCCCCTATCCATTATTCCACGTTAACGAACTTTGCGTTTTTGTCGTTATCTTCGCGATACATTCCACATCATAAAACAAGAACCGGATGAGAACATTACTAGACGTCCACACGCATACCATCGCGAGTGGACACGCTTTCAGCACGATGCAAGAGATGGCGCAAGCCGCCGCCGAGAAGGGACTTCAACTGTTGGGCATCACCGAGCACGCTCCCGGCATTCCGGGCACCTGCGCGCCGATCTATTTCAAGAACCTGCGCTGCGTGCCTCGCCAGATGTATGGAGTCGAGCTGATGCTTGGCGTCGAGCTGAATATTCTCAACTACCAAGGAGATATTGATATGGAAGAGGAGCTTCTCAGCCGTCTCGACCTTCGGATCGCCGGCATTCACTCGCTCTGTTATACGCCGGGCACTACCGACGAGAACACCGCCGCCATGATTGGCGCCATCCGCAACCCGTGGGTCGATATCATCAGTCATCCGGGCGACGGGACCGCGTCGCTCCATTTCGAGCCGATTGTCCTCGCGGCCAAAGAGCATCATACCCTCCTGGAGATCAACAACAGCTCACTCAACCCCATCCGCCAAAAAGTGGCTGCCCGCGACAACAACCTCGAGATCTTGCGTCTTTGCAAGCGATATGAGACGCCAGTCATTCTTGGCAGCGACGCCCATATCTCTTTCGACATCGCCAACTACGACCACCTCCATGAACTGTTGCGCCTGACCGAATTTCCGGAAGCGTTGATCATGAACGACAAGGTCGAAGCGTTCAAGGCGATGGTCGACAAACACTAACGCCCCGAGCAATGGCTCTTGATCAGCCGGGCGGCCAAGGGGTCGCCTAACTCCTGGGCTTTCGAGAAAGCGGCACAGGCCTCGTCCATCCTCTTCTGGCGAACCAGGCACAATCCTTTCAGACGATAGCAAGAGGCAAAATCGGGAGCCAATTTCAAAGCCTTCTCCACGCTGGCCAATGCCTTTTCATAATCCGACTTACGCATCCAGATCGAAGCCTCCTCCGCATAATAGTTCGGATCGGAAGAATCCATCCCGATAGCCGTCTGGATATCCGCCAGGGCACCGTCGAAATCCTCCACACGGAATTTCGCCTGCTCACGATAATAATAGAACGAGGCATTTACCTTTCCGCCCATGATCGAATAATAAAGGTCATAGTCGGCCACAGCCTCCTTATATTGCCCCAATTGCATACGTAAGTCCACCCGCTCGAGGACATAGGTCGCCGCCTCCGCAGAAGGCGGGTTGCCACATTTGGCCACGGCGCTGTCGAGCAACTGGATCATGTCGGAGATCTGCGCTCCATGCACGTTCATCAACGACTTGGCGGCGAAATACCAGGTCTGGGAAGAGGCGGACTCACTCTGGTTCACCGTCATATATTCCGTAAAGGCCTTATCGTATTGCCCCTCGCCAAAATAGATATCGCCACGCAACTGGCGGAAAAGAGGCAGGTCCTTAATGGCAATTGCCCGATCCAAGTCCGCCAAGGCATTCTCGACAGTCCAGGCCGGATCGTTTAAGGTCGTATCGGCCGAAGCGACCCCATAAATCAACTTGGCCCGGTTAAACCAATAATCGCTCTTTTCCGGATAGCACTTCTCGGCCTCGGTCATGTCCGCCATCGCCTGGGCCAGCAGACGGGCTTGCCCCTCGGCATCCGGCGCCAACTCTGCCCGATGATACGCGTAACTGGAAGCACGCCCCATATAACCATCCGGCAATTCCGGGAATGTCCGGATGAAATCATCCAATGTCTGAAGATAGCTCTTGGTGTCCTGACTGCCCGACAGGAGGAACAACGTGATCTGTGCCTGCGCTGGATCTTCCGGCCAGGCTTTCTTGATTTCCACAGCTTTATAGGCGGAGCTCAAGACATCCATCGAGCCGACACGCAACTGGTCGACATATCCCGCCGACACCGCATAAGAGTTCTCGTTCTTACCCGAGGCATCCTCTTGCGCAAGACCAAACACCTTGCCCTCCTCCGTCAATACGGGCGAATTGGCTTGCCCCGCCTCCAACGGGAAAGAGACCTTATAATAGGAATAGGGATCCTTGAGCTTGCTCACCTCCTGAACGGTGCCCTCAGCAAACTTGGTCACCTTTTTTCCCTCCGAATAGGGCAAAAGATAGCTCTTCGCCCCGACAGCCTGAGGCTCGGAGGCCAACTCCAGGAAGTCGACCTTCTTGGGAACCTCCACCTGGAAACGGATCACGTCATAAAGCTCATCGGCACCCAAGATACACGCCACGGGAAACACCTTCCCGTTAATGTCCGTCACCGTCGCGCTATCCGCCTCCTTGAACAGGGAATAAGCCGAGAGGGCGACACCTTGCTCACTTACGAAGAAAGCGTTTCCGACATGCTTACGCTGATTATCCTTATAGGTGGTCACGGTCAAGACCGCCTTTTTCTGCTTTTCCATCCATTTGGGCGCTTTCGCCTGTCCCCATAAGACAAACGGCAGGCAAATCGCCGTCATCATAACATATAATATTCTCATCTTTATTTGGTATTAAATTCGGTTATCAATCAAAAATCCTCCTCATCATCACCATTGGCGGAACGCAAGATAATCGTCGTCGCGCCAAGCGTGATAATGGCACCATCACCTACACGCACCTGCTCCTTCTTCCCGACCAGCACGTTCTGAATGAAGGTACCCGTCAGGCTGGGAAAATCGCGAACCGTATAGATAAAACGCCCATTGGCATCCTGCTTCACGTTGATGACACAGTGCTTGCGCCCCATACTCGGATCGCTGGTGACAATCGGCACGTCTACACCATCCGTATCCTTATTTCGCCGCCCCACGACGTTGTCGCCCAACACCAGAGGCAGTTCCTGCTTGAAGGCAAAAGCGTTCTCGATCACCGTAATATGGCCACACGAGAAATCCGGCTCCTTCACCTCAACCTCCTTGCCCAGGTCGTTCTTCACCAATTTCCGTCCCAACTTGATCTTAAACTGGGCACCACACTGCGGGCAGACAAAGGCCAGCACCTTTCCCTCCGGATATTTCGTATCATCAAAAGTCAGTTGATTATCACATTTCGGACAAAACACTCTTTTCATCGCTTCTTTCCTTATTATTATATGCCCGCGAAATTAGCAAAATCCATTCAATCCCAGAACGGGAAAAAAGCCAGAGCCACATACAAAAAAAGGCCATCCATCACGGACAGCCAATTTCCATTGTTAACCTTAAATCTAATACCATGAAAAACACAGTGCAAATATAGAGGGTTTATGCTAAACAACATCATATTTTTCTTGGAAAATTCGTCTGTTTAACCATAGTTAACCAAAACATGCTACAGAACATACTTTTTAATCATTCGTAAGCCGTTTCCCTCCTAGAAAAAAGGGCATAAAAAAAGGCCATCCTCACGGACAGCCAATTTC
>ERZ779874.1368-NODE-1368-length-23746-cov-3.800557_pt1 | contig 23746 bp, 32 predicted proteins | sample MGYA00511031_ERZ779874 | MGnify/ENA primary metagenome ERZ779874 (study PRJEB29588, sample SAMEA2156850) | human gut metagenome | biome: human gut; feature: human-associated habitat; material: faeces | place: Denmark | collected 2008/2010 ...
TAAGCTCGAACGGCTTGCCCGCCCACGTGCCTTTGGTATGGCAGAGGCATTCTATAAAGTTCACGGCATAGTCCGCCGCCGCTTTGTTATAGACCGAGTCCTTTGCCTTGAACTTGGTCGGCGTGTATTTCTTGAGCTTTCTGATGCCGCTCACCTCCCTTTATGATGTAACGAAAAAAGACTGCCTGATATTAAGCAGTCTTTTCTGTCGGTTGTTGTCGAATGTTGTCGTTTAGATGCTCGCGCCCCACTTGAACCCCTTTTCTACCCTAACCTTGCGCAGGGCAACGAGGAGCTTTTTGAACTCCGCCCAAGTCAGCTCGTAATTTGAGCAGGCCTGGCAGATGGCGATGTGCGCATCCTTAAAATCGTTCTCGGTTTTGATGGCTTCGATTTGCTTGAGGTACTTTTTCATGGTGGTTTCTCCTTCGCTTTTTGTAAGTGTATATTACCTCTAAAACACACATATATCCAGCGAATACCGCCCCTATTTCCGAGAAATATATATTTATTTTTGCACCAAAAAAGCCGCCTTTCGGCAGCCTTTCTGGGGTTCTTTTTAGTCCTCTGTTCCGAGGTTGTGGTGGTGTAAAACCGCAACGATGCTTTCAATTTCATCGCTCGGCATTCCTATACTTTCGAGTGCCTCCCTCGTCCCGCATTCGGGGCAGATGAGGGTCGTGTTGTCCAGCCTGGAAAGCGCAGGTACGCCTGTGTACTCTTTGCCGCATTTCGGGCAGATGGTTTTGATGATTTCTTTCATTATCGTTTATCTCCTTTGACTGATTTTTCTAATGCTTTGCGGATATGTTCGAGCTTGAACCCGAAACTCCTGTACCCCTCCGCGCAGGCGCGGATGTAGTAAAGGCTCGGTTCGCCGAGTGGTCGGTTCTCGTGCATGATGTAGACGAAAGCGTTAATTTTTCGCCGCTTGCCGTCCCAGTCCTTGAGCAAGACCTCGATGTCCTTTTTGTAGTAAAAGTTCGGATACCCTTCGTAGGCATCGAGCCTGCGCTCCTCCGCCTCGTTCACTTCCCACACACCTACGGGAACATACTCGTTTTCGTTCTTTTCAATGGTAAGGTAGGAACCTGTCTTGCTACCCTTAAAGAGTAGCTCATATCCCTTAATGACCGCCGTGCCGATAGGTGTCGCTTTCGGACACCTATACTGCATCTGGTCGAGGTTGAGGTTACTGCCGTATGCAAGGTAATATCTCATTTCCGTCACCCCCTTAGCAAGCCCTTGTGCCGCTTCTGAAAGCCGCATCGCCGCGAAGGTTGCGCGTGAGGATTTCCCTTGCCGTTGCGAACTCATCGCCGATGAACCCAAGCCTTAAGAGCCAGGTGCGCATCGCGTACTTCGGATTCTCGTTCTGTTGGGGGCGGCTGCTCGCCTTGCTGACCTCTTTCGCCATTTCGGAAAGTGCCAGGCAAAGCTGGATGTAGCTCTTGAGCTGTCCTGCGTGGATGCCGCCTTTCTTGTCCAGCGAAGGGTTGTCGAACTGGAAGAGTCGGAACTCAATCGTGCCTTTCGTGAAGGTCGCGTGGAGGTTGGTCATGTGGTAGCGCGAACCGTTGTAGTGCGAGCTTCTTGAACGGTAGCTATCGCTCTGGGTGTTGTACCAAATGTCCGCGAGTGCCGACATCGAAGTGGGTTTCTTTTTGTTGACCTCTTTTAAGAACTTTGAGTCTACCATCTTGCAATAATTGCTGACGCGGTAGCTGTCAAGTTTCAAGCTCTCTTTGAGGAGCGGCTCGTGGCTTGCCATGATGTTGACAAGGTTGCGAAGTGTCTTTGCCGTGTGTCCGTTCGCACCGATGTGGATGTGAACGCCGCAACCGTGGTTGGGGTTTGAAACCGCACCAGCGTGACGGAGCTGCCTGGCTATCTTTTGCAAGTCCTCAATATCCTCGTATTTAAGGATCGGCGTTGCAAGCTCGGCTTTCTCCTCGTCCCTGTCGGCGCGGATGCTAACATCGCGCGTTATCGTCCATCTCCTACCCTGGTTGTCAAGGCAACTCCAAGCATCGTAACTCCCTCCATCGTGGCGGACCGTGTTGCCCGTTCCGAAGTAGTTTGCAACCACTTTGATTGCCTTCTGCCTGGTGATGTCAGCCATCTCGATCTCAACGCCGATGGTCTGCTTTTTCATACCTTCGATTTGCCTTTGTGTGTTCTTCATTTTGAGGTGTCCTCCGTTCTTAATTGTAGGTGTATATTACCTCTAAAACACACATATATCCAGTCAATTTGCGCCAATATTCGATAATAAATATTTATTTTTTTGATATTTTTTCGGGCTATTTTTTGGCTGATTTTTCGTCCAAACAAAGCGTTTTTCCAGCCATCAAATCAATGTAAATTTCGAGGTATCGTTCCTGCTCCGCACCCTCGGAATGCAGCATACAGTCCACATAAAAAGCAATGGCTTCATTGCGACTTTCCCACTCCCGTCTCTTTCCGTAGCAGATGGTTACGACCCTGTCCACAAGCTCCACTTTGTCCTCGCCGTAAATTGCGCCGAGCGTGGAACCTGTTGCCCATTGCACATGGATCGTGCCCGTGTCATCCACCTCGGTTACTTCGCCTTCCGTGCCGATCGGCGGGGCTTGAAAGTCGTCCATTTTGACAAGCCGAACCTTTGCGCCTTTCGGAAACCGCATTCTCAGCTTATCAAGCTGCTCTTGCGTGATGTCAAACATAAAATACCTCCTATCTTTCGGTGTACCATATATCACTCTAAACCCGAAAAATAGCAAGTCATTTCACGCTCAATCTTTGCCGTTCGTCCAGACAATTCCCGAAAGCACGAGTGTAAGTTGTTTAGCCATTCCGTCCCTCTACCTCTTTCACCAGGTCTGCGTACATGAGTTTCTCACCATCGCGCATCACATACACATTCGCGCCATCGCCCGCGTCCTCCACGTACCTGCGCAGGATGACCGAGGCGTACTTTTCGTCCAGCTCCATCGTGTAGCAAATGCGGTTTGAAAGTTCACACGCCATGAGCGTGGAGCCGCTGCCGCCGAAGGTGTCCAAAACGATGGCGTTCTCCTGCGTGGAGTTCTTGAGCGGATAGCTCAACAGATCGAGCGGCTTGCTCGTAGGATGGTTTTCGTTGCGCTTGGGTTTGTCGAAGTTCCAGATGGTCGTCTGCTTCCTGTCCGAGTACCATTGGTGCTTGCCGTTCTTCAAGAACCCGTAAAGCACAGGCTCGTGCTGCCATTGATAGTCCGACCTGCCCAGAACGAGCGAGTTCTTCACCCAGATGCAGCAGCCCGCGAGGTGTAGCCCTGCATCAATAAAAGCCCGACGGAAGTTGAGTCCTTCCGTGTCCGCATGGAACACATAGGCACTTCCACCAGGCTCTAAATGTGAGACCATATTCTTGAACGCCGCGAGCAGGAACGAATAGAACTCCTCGTTCTTCATGCTGTCGTTCTGTATCGTCAGCCCGCTCGAACTCTTGAACGAAACGCCGTAGGGCGGGTCGGTGAGGATGAGATTGACGCGCTTGCCCTCGCAGAGCTTGTCCACGTCCTCGGCATTGGTCGCATCGCCGCACACAAGGCGGTGCCGCCCCACTACCCACACATCCCCCTTCTTTACGAACGCCGCCTTTTCCAGCGCGGCCGTGAGGTCATAGTCATCGTCCTTGACCTCGGCTTGTGTATCTTTGAAAAGATCTGTGATCTCTTTCTCATAAAATCCTGTGAGGCTCACATCGAACGCCTCTGCCTGCAACGCCTCGATCTCCACGCGCAGGAGTTCTTCGTCCCACCCGGCATCGAGTGCCATGCGGTTGTCAGCGATGATGTATGCCTTCTTCTGTGCTTCGGTGAGGTGGTCTACAAATACGCAGGGCACTTTGTCGATGCCCTCTTCACTTGCCGCAATCCCCCTGCCGTGACCGGCAATGATGCCGTAGTCCCTGTCGATAATGACGGGGTTAATGAACCCGAACTCACGAAGGCTGGAGCGGAGCTTGTTTATCTGCTCCGGCGAGTGGGTACGAGCATTGTTGACATACGGCACGAGTTTATTGATTTCTACCAATTCCATGTTTGTGGTCGTCTTCATCGTACCAACCCCCACTCCGCGAATTTCTCAAACCCGCCGAGGCGGGCGATGTATTTCCTGGCGATGCTGACGATCTCTGCATACGGTCTGCCGTCCACGTACTCATCGCCAATCGCGCACGAGAGTTCGACGGGCGTTTTCTGCGCCTGCGCTTTGAGCCAGGCGTAGATATTCACGGACACATCCGCTTTTGACAGGTCTTTGCCGTGCAAGCCACCGCCCGTGACCGAGTCCGCCATATCCGAGCCGAGCTTTCGGTTGGTCGCGCCCGTGTCCACGTTCGTGCCGCCCGTCCAATCGCCGAGCGGGTTGATGACCGCATTGGGGTACAACTCTTCCAGGGCGGCGGTGCGCGCATTGCTTTGACAAATAATGAGCCGCTTGCCGTCCAGAATATATTTTCCGTCCGAGGGATACTTCGCAAAGATCGTCCGCGCGATGTCCGCGAGTTTCATCTGCTCTTCCGTCACGGGTACACCCTTAAAGATACCGTTATCGCCGCAACGGAACTTGACCGCTTGATTAACGGCAAGGTGAATATCCTGCGCCACTTCACGGTAATCTACTTTGAGCTTGCCTGCAATACGCCTAACCGCACCTTTTACCTCTGTCACGTCCAGCGCAGTAGATGTTTCAGCTATGATATGACATACACCATGCCCGATAAGCACTTCCACCGCAATTTTCGGGTTCTCGGACTTTGCATAGGCAAGGTCAACGAGCGCACCCGCGATTCGGTCTGCGAGCTTGTCGGGGTGGCAAGGATTTACTTTTTCAAACATTGTATTCCTCCTATTTCCGTCTGGAAGCGAGCAATCGCTCCATCATATCGTCATGCGGACTGCCGCCGAAATCCACGGCGCAGTTCTCTTTCACGATTTGGTAAATCTGCATCCACGCCTGGTTCGCCTGCTTGGTGAACTGAATGAGCATGGACACATACGGGCTGGATATGGCGTTGCCCGTCGTGGGGTGCTTTGCGAGAAAGCCGTATTCGGACAGAGCCTCCTCGCATTGAATCTGCCTTGCTACCGCCATTGCGTACTGGTTGATAAGTTGCGTGTTCACCAGCTCCGCACAACCGAACTTTTTGAGCCACAGATAGGTTTCGTTGAACACCTCCTCTGCGAGCAGTTCCTTGCCGTTCTTTTGCGCGGCTTTGAGGTATTCCTTCACAGGCGGCACGTCCGCGCCTTCCAGCTCCACGGGCTGGGGCAAAATTAAAGCTCCGTCTGCGGAGCCTTCGTTGATTTTTTGATGTAATGCTTTCGGTTTTTTACCAGCACCCACTCTCGCGCCACCGCGCATAGTGCCGTCTTTTGCCATAGAACCTCTCCTTATGCTACGCTCTTTTCTAAAACGAGCAGAAAACCTGTGAATTCTTTAAAATATAAAACCGTCTTAAATTCCCATCCATCTTTGGAATATTGATTTACTGCCTTTTCTAAATCTCCTGCGCCATTAATGAGCAGGCTCGTCCGCACCAATTTGAATTTATAAATCTTCATTTTACCCCCTTATCCAAATGCAATAAAATTTTCGTGCGCCATTTTCTTTAATACCACGTTTGAAAAGCGATTTTTGCACACGACACCCCAGGCCCGCTGACAAGGTCCCAGGGCGTAGAGATTTTGACTCCCCCTCCCGTCAGCGGTTCTTGCCCCACCTGTCGCCCATTTCTGCCGTGATTCGGCTGTGACAGGACTTGCAAAGCGACATTAAATTCTCGTCATCGTGCGAACCGCCTCGGCTCAAAGGTATCTTGTGATGCACTTCTGTTGCCGCCACGACCAACCCCCGCCCCCGGCACATTTCGCACAACGGGTGCGCTTGGATGTAGCGGTTGCGAATCTTGCGCCATTCCGCGCCGTAACGCACGGACGAATCGTAGGGGCGTTCGTATTTGTTGTAGCGGGCGTTCATGATGTGTACATGATCCGCACAATACATATCGTCCGTGAGGTTCGGGCAGCCTGGGAATCTGCACGGCTTTTTCGGTTTCCTGGGCATTCTTCCCCCTTGCAAATAAAAAAGGCTTCGAGTCCTGCTCAAAGCCTTGTTCATTATTTTTTGACGATTATATCATACCACACAATGCCCCGTTCATTCAAGTCCCGTTATGTTCCATTGTGTTCCGTCTTTTGCGATTCGGGAACTTTTATTTTAGACAACGCCTGCTTGTGCCAGCGGTGCAAGGTCGTTCTGCCCGCATGGAGTTGTTCGCCGATGTCCTCCCACTTCATGCCCTGGACATAGCGGTACAAAAGTAGCATCCGCTCGTCCTTGTTTTCAAGCTGCTCTATCACACCCTTGATCTCCTCGCGCTTGGCGTCCAGTTCCGCAAGCTCGCGGTTGACCTGTTCTTGGCGTTTCCAAAGTAGCTCCAACACCTTGACGAACGGTGCCTCCGTACTCCCGCCGTGAGAGAACGACTCCTCAAGGTTCGGCGAGGATACAGACATCGAACGCAGGCGCAATTCTTCCAACTCCATAAGGTCGTACTGAATGCGGCGGTCTATGTAGGTCAGTTGGCTCAAATACTCGTATGCCGTCATTTCACACCTCCGCATTCAACCGCCGCAAAAGCACCTCGCCATCTACGCGCGACAAATCGGCGTACCAATCCGAACGGAAGAACTGCTCCACCTCGGTCTTGACTCTTTGAGCCTTGCCGTGCGAGGGGTATTTTTTCAAAGTATGCAACGCCCTGCGGTAATCCTTTGCCGCCTGGATAATGATTGCGTTTGCCAGGTCTTGCCAAATGTCGTGCATAGTTCCATTACCTCCCAAGTTCTGCCCGCACCGCATCGATAAGCGCGGTCTGCGTTTTGTCTTTCTCGCCAACGGCACGAAGTACCCTTTCGTCCATTGTGCCTTTGGCGAGGATATGGTGGATGATCACCGTCTCCTTTTGTCCCTGACGATAGAGCCTTGCGTTCAACTGCTGGTACAGTTCCAAACTCCAAGTCAAGCCGAACCAAATTATGGTCGAACCGCCCTGTTGCAGGTTCAAGCCGTGTCCCGCCGATGCGGGATGGATAAGTCCCATCGTTATCCCGCCCCTGTTCCAGTCGCGGATATCCTCGGCAGTCTTTATCTCCCTTGCGAACGGAAACCGCGCCTTGATTCTCGATAGATCGTGTTTGAACCAGTACGCCACAAGCACGGGTCTGCCGTTCGCGCTTTCGTACAAGTCCTCCAATGCATCCAGCTTTTTATCGTGGATGGGAAGCACCTGCCCGTCCTCTGTATATATCGCGCCGTTCGACATCTGCAGGAGCTTGTTGGACAGTACCGCCGCATTGACGGCATCTATCTCTGCGCCTCTGTATTCCAGAACCATGTCGGCTTTCAGCTCCTCGTACAACTGCCCCGCTTTGCCGTCCAGCTTGACATAGACGTTGTTTTCTATAAGCTCCGGCATTTTGAGGTAGTCCTTTGCCTTCATAGAAATGGTGATGTCGCCGATTTTCTCGTAGATGCGCTCCTCCGCGCCGGGCAACGGCTTGTAGGAGAACACGACCTGCGCATTGCGCTTGTCCGGCGTGAAATAGCTCTCATGGTAGCGCGTTATGTATCTGCCGAGCCGCTCGCCCATGTCCAGGATACGGAACTCAGCCCATAAGTCCATCAGTCCGTTGCTGGCGGGCGTTCCAGTAAGTCCCACTATCCGGGAAATAAATGGTCGCACTTTCAAGAGGTACTTGAACCGCTTTGCCTGGTAGGACTTGAAAGACGACAGCTCGTCCAGCACCACCGTGTCGTAGCACCACTTCTGACCGCTCTTGGCAATCAGCCATTCCACATTCTCGCGGTTGATGATGGTGATGTCCGCTTTCTTGGCAAGTGCCGCTTTGCGTTGCGCCGCGCTCCCGACTGCCACCGAATAGGTCAAGCCTTTCAAGTGATCCCACTTGGCTATCTCATCGGGCCAGGTCGTTTGCGCTACACGCAAGGGTGCGATAATAAGCACACGCCGCGCCTTGCCCTTTACAATGAGGTGCTTGATTGCCGTAAGCGTTATAACGCTCTTGCCCATACCGCAGTCCAGGAATATGGCGGATGCCTCGTGTGTTTGTATGAACCTTGTTGCATACTCCTGGTACTCATAAGGCTTGTATTGCATTTACGACCTCCTCCACTTTCTCCTCACTATCCAGGCAAAACACCTTGAACCCCAGCCGCTCCAATTGCCATTTGCGCTTTCTTTGGATAGGGCGCAACGTTTCGCCGGGGGCTTTGACTTCCACGAACGCGATTTTTCCACCGCCAATTAGGACGATACGGTCGGGAACCCCGTTAAACGCCGGACTTACGAACTTCAGACACAGACCTCCTGTCTGCTTGACTGCTTTACAAAGTTTGCTTTCGATATTCTTTTCTCGCATAAGCCACAACTCTTGAAAAAGAGGAGGTGATGAATGGGTACGGATGATTTCCTAAATATACATAGGGAAGAATTTTTTTATCTTCCTATGTGAAAGAGTATATTTATCTGTCACCATCTATCACCACCGCCATTTACTTCAAGAAATCCTCCTCCGGCGTTCTGCCAAATTCTCGTGTTTCGGACAGCGACAGGCCGGACCAAATGACACCCTTTTTGGTACGCTTTGATGAAAAACCAGCCTGGCGCAAAGCCTCGGCAAAATCACGATTACGCCTCGTATACTCACCCAGCTCGACTGCCCAGGCGCGATAGGTCTTGTACAGAACACCGCCCGCGCACTTTTCCTTCTCGCCCACATTGCAGCACTCGTCCAAAAATCCGCCAAGCCAGTCGTTGTCCTCTTTATACTTCCCGATCGCCTCGTCCACTTTCCTACACTCCGGCAAGATAAAGCCCATTGCAATAAACTGCTTTGCGCCGTCCAATATCCATTTCAAAACCGCGCCACTCGAATTTTTTATTAATTCCTCGCCATAACCCGGTCTGGGATTGGGGATGTTCGCAAGGAACGGCGCGACCACGAGCCTACGCCAGGTGCCTTTGTCGTTGCTACCTACCCGCGGCAGATGATTGGTATAGAGTACGGTCGTGTGTGTCGGAACGAAGGTGAACGGATCACGATACTTTTTCTCGCCCGTAATGGAATCCACGCTCGCTATCTGCTTGAGCATACTCGTAGACAGCCGTTGCCCCTCTTCCGTTTCGCTGGCGAGAATGAACCGCTTGCCGAACAACTCCGCAAGGTCGACCTTTGCGTTCTTAGCCCGTGTAGTAAGTGCCTCTGCGGGGATCTTCCCGGCATAGTCGCCCAGCACTTCGTAAATCGTATTGAACACCGTGCTTTTTCCGTTCGCGCCATCGCCGTATGCGATGATGAGCGACTCGTTGTAGACCTTGCCTATCGCTATCGCCCCGGCCACCGCTTGGAGGTAGGCTTTGAACTCGGCATCGCCCTGGGAGACCATGTCCAGACACTCTTCCCACATCTGCTCGCCGTCCGTTGATGCCGATACCTTCGTCATTTTCGTACAGAACGCCTCGGCGCGGTGCGGGTACACGATTCCTGTCTTGAGGTCTACGATGCCGCTGGGTGTATTTAACTCGAACGGATTACTGTCCAGCTCCTTCACGTCTATCTGTAAAAGGCTCTTTGCGACCTTCAAAACCGCCGTGATTTTGGAGTTGTCGCACATCTTATTGATAAACTTGAAATACGCGAGCGCGTTCTTGATATGCTCATCATTGTTCGACTTCGCCTGCTTTTCGCCCTGCTTAACCACATCATCGCCGTACAGTTCGTAGGCAGTCTTTACATCACGTTTTGCCTCTTCAAATACACGCTTGATGAATTCGAGATACCGCTGCTCGGCTTTAAGGTCGGAGGTTTCCCATTGCCGACCGTTCCAGACCAGCCAGCCCGTTGCCTCGCTGTACCGAACCTCCGTTTTATACTCGCGCACGAACAGCTCCGCCATGCCGATGTCGTTCTGGCTCTTGGGGCGCAAGGGCGAGCCGAAGTCCTCCTCTGCCGTTGTCCTTCCCGTGTCGAAATTCTCCAATGCATCCTTGCGCGCGAGCTTTTTCATCTCTTCGTCCGGTAGCGGTTCCGCAAAGACGTATTGATTGATGAGATACAAAATGCGTTTGACCTCGGTAGGCGTATAGCCATTCCGAAGGAGCAGAGCCGAGTGTCTGAACAACGCGCCGTTCCTGCCGTTCCCCTCACCCATGCCCGCGAGTTTTTCCGCGCCCTTTATCGGCGAGAGCATTTTCGGGAACAGGTCAATCGGGCGGGTTTCGTCAAAATCGCGGAGGATGGGACGATATGTATTGTCATACTTCAAGACAATGTACATATTCTTGCCCGTGCGCACATCGAAACTCAGTCCAAGCGCGTCCGTTGCCTTGACCACGCCCTTCTTGCAGAACTCGCTGCTCTTGAACATGAAATGCATTCCCCTGGTCGTCTTATAGATGCGGCAGTTGAGGTTAAGGTCGGTCACCAGCCGATACAACCGCTCTGCCATGTCCCCGTCGTCCACGTCTTTAACCGTGTATTCGCCGTTGAGGATGCCAGCATATTCGGACAGGTCTTTGACATCATCGTAGGTCAAAAGCTGTTCGCCGTTGCCGAATTTCTGGCACGGACTTTTGCCTTTCGTCCGTACATAGCCTCTGAATGGTTCAATCATTGCTCTCCTCCTGTACGCTGATGATTTTGTCTAAATACCAACGCGCCTTTTTCAAGTCCTCCAAGCCGTTCTTGAGTTTGTACCTGGTCACGTATTTCAGTACGTTCCCGATACAGAACCCTTCAAATGCCTCGGCCGTTAACTTGTCGCGGATGATTTCAATCGTTTCGATCTTCGTTGATGTGTAGTGTGTCGGATGATTCACGTTGTCCATCTTTCTCCTCCAAATTCTCGGTAAAGTAGCGGACGGGGATATTGCGCCATTTCGCGCGCTTTATTTCGCGTAGCATCCCCTCCGTGATTTTCTCGCCGAATACCCACAATTCCTTGCACTTCGTCAAAAGCACCAGCCCCATGTAGATGCCCAGCTCACGTTCGTCCTCGTCCGCATCGTTCAAAAACTGCGGAAAAAGCAGATGCGGCGCAAGCGGCAGACACCCCTCCTTGACCGCAAATCGACTGTACCTGCGTGCGTTTTGCAGGTTCTTCGGCACATCGCCGCGCAATGGCGAGCAGATATAGACGATTGGTCTGAACGCATGGAGCTTTGCCTTTTTCGCGCGTTCTTCCGCAAGTATATTTTGCTCCGCATAGTAATGCGTGGGGATGGGATACCCCTCCTTGTTGTAATAGCTTGAATCGCGCATATCCTCACTCCTTTCTGTAAAACTCGCATTCGTATCCGTCCGCACGAAGGCAAAGGCCCGCCGCCCATTCCGGCGTTTCGCCCATGATGCGGCTGACCTCCTCCACGCTCGACTTGCCGTTCGGCACTTCCAGCACGACCTCGTCATGCACGTGCATCGTAATGCGATAGCCCTTATACCAGAGCCGCTTGATTGCCCCGGCAAGGATATCCCGCGCGGTCGCCTGCACGATGTTCTCTACGAACTTGGGGCCGTAACTCTCGATACGTTCCCATTTTTTCATGCCACCGAGTCCTTCATAGGTCACGCACTCGCTACCGTAGTTGTTCACGCCCATGCGCGGGCGGACATAGGCAAGCCGCCTGCCCGAAGGGAGCTGAATGAATAAGATGCCCTTTTCATAGCTGAACTTCAAGCCGTAGCACTCATACGGGCGTTTGGTTGAAACCGTGTATTTCGTGGCGCGATCCACCGCCCACCAGAACTTCGTGATGTTCGGATTTGAGTTGCGCCAGGCATTGACGAGCGGCTTTAACTCCTCTTCGGGTATGCCCATCGCCGTTGCGCCCATTGCCTTTAATGCCCCGACCGAACCGCCGTAGCCGAGCGCGAGTTCCGCGATCTTGCCCTTCTGTCGAAGATGCCCGTTCACGCCGTTCTTCACGACAGGAACTTTGAACATCTGGCTCGCCGAGGCGCAGTAGATGTCCCCGCCTTCCTCAAAGACCTTGATACGCCAGTCCTCTTTCGCAAACCAGGCAATCACTCTCGCCTCGATTGCCGAGTAGTCCGCAACGATGAATCGGCTGCCGGACTTTGGCACGAACGCTGTGCGGATAAGCTCGGATAGTACGTTAGAAACGTTGCCGTACTGCCGCTCTATCCCCGAAATGTCCTCGACTTTGACTGCTTGTCTTGCGCTCTCTAAGTCGGAGAGATGGTTTTGTGGTAAATTTTGTACCTGAATGAGCCGTCCCGAATATCTGCCTGTACGGTTTGCGCCGTAGAACTGGATAAGACCTCGCGCCCTGCCGTCCGCACACACCACGCTTTTCATGGCGAGGTACTTTTTCACGCTACTTTTCGCAAGCTCCTGGCGGAGTCGCAATATCTCCTCCACGTTCCCGGACGCATCTTTCAAAAGCCGAGCGACCTCCGCTTTGGAGAGCGACTCCACGCATTGGCCCTGTTCTATGAGCCAGGCTTTAAGCTGGGCGGGCGAGTTCGGGTTCTCTATGCCAGAAAGGGACTTTGCCTTCTCCTCCGCCCGCTTGCTTGATACTTCATCGCAGGATATGGCGTGGTCAACGAAGTCCATGTCGAGCGCGATGCCCAGATCGTTGATGCGCTGGTCGTGGTGATAGTTCTCCCACTCCTCCTCCGAAACGGGGAAAGCGGACACCTTGCGTTGTATCGCCATTTCTGCCTCCACGTCGCGCCTGTTGTAGGCCTTGAAAAGCGACCACTTGTCGGGCGCGTGTTGCGGCTTGTTGCGCGTCCTGCCGCCGTTGGTTGTGGTGGGTTCGCACGGCTTGCAGAAGTAACGGATGAGGTCTTTTCCGACCGTCAGTTTCTGTTCTTCCAAGCCGAGTACCGCTCCGACCTTTTCCAGCGAGAGCGGAAGGCCGAGCGTTGCCGCCCAGACCATCGTGCAGAACCAGCTATCCGGCGCGAGATATTCGCCCTTCGGATAGCCTAAAAACCGCGACAGGCATACACGCTCGAACTGCGCGTTGAACGCAAACTTCTTGACCGACTCGTCCGTGAGTGCAGCGATGATTTCGGACGGTATCTTTTCACCGCTCGCTATATCCACGACCTGCACCTCACCGCCATCTACGGCATAGCCGAAAAGCAAGACCTCGAAGTCATCGCTCTCGGCGTAACGGTACACGCCCGATTTCGTTAAGTCGCAGCTTGAGTACGTTTCAATATCTATCGATAATGTCTTCATACTGTCACCATAGCTTTGGCATAGGGCGGCTGAAATACAGCCACCCCTGCCGCCATACCTTTAGCCGCCCAGAAGTTCCTCGTCTGCCACCGCTTCGAAGTCGTCCGCTGCGTTCGTTCTGCCGCCGAGAGGTTCTCCGTCCTTGACCTTTTGGATATTGCCCAGGCCGCAGGCGATACCCTTGTTGCCGTTCGAGTTGAAGGCATAGAAGTTGATGGATACCCTCGCATATACGCCGCTGTACACCTCGCTGCGTTCCAGGATGGGCTGGACGTGCGCGTCCACGATTTGGGGAGGCGTTACGCTATTGGCGTTGACGAAGTACGAATTGGCATAGGCTTCATCGTCCTCGCGCTCCACATCGCCGTCACGGAGAGGGAGCTTGATTGCGGCTTTGTTGGGTTTCTTGCCGCCGAACTTGCCGATGCCCTCTTCGATTGCCGCATCAATGGCATCGTTGATTTTCTTGAGCGTTTCTTTGTCGCTCTTGGGAATGATGATGGAAACGCTGTACTTGGGCTGCGCGTTCTCATTCGCAGCTTTGGGTTCCCATACGTTTGCGTAGGAAAGTCTTACGAGTCCCGTTACCACTTTTGTCTTGCTGTTTGCCATAATTTAAAAATCTCCTTTTATTTCATCGAAATCATTTTTTGCCGAAACATTGATTGCCGGACGCTTGTCTGTTTCGGGAACAAGCGCGGGTTTGCCTTGCGGCTTGACGACCAAACCGCCCAGGATTTTCTCGAAATCCTTTTTGCCCATCAGCCGCTCCATTTCCGTGATAGAGATGAGCGACTGCTTGTAAATGTCGCTATACCCGGCAGCTTTCGCCGCCTGCGCGACCGCGCCTTCATCTGTGTACTTCCGTACCGACCTGCCCTCCACGAGCTTGAACCCCGACCATTCCTTGCCGCCGAGTGCCGCTTGCAGAGCGTACTCCTGGATCTCGTCCGCCCATTTTTTGAGGTCGGGAAGTTTGGCAAGCACCTGCTCTATCTCGGAATCCGTGAGGAGCGGCGGGAGCTGGAACTCGGTCTGCGCCAGGCGGAGCTTGTCCTCTGCCCTTGCACGGCACTTGACCGCCGCTTTGCAGAATAAGCACCACTCGCCGGGGCAATACTCGCCTTCGCCTTTGAACGCGCGTTCCGCTTTGGGTTTGAGGTCTTTCTTTGCCCAGGTCTTGAGCTTGAAAGCGGTCGTTTCCCAAGTGCTGACATTCTCGCGGCGGGGCTGGAAGATGGTCATCTTAACTTTCTTGATTTGGTACTGCTCGCCGAACTGCTCCAATGCGCCGAGTGCGTACAGTTTCATCTGCGGGTTGTCCTCCGCCTCGACCAGTACGCCTTGTCCGTACTTAAAGTCGATGATGTGAAGCCTGCCCTTGCTTACGATGAGACAGTCTCCCGTTCCAAACCCGTCCGGCACGAAACACGAGAAATCCAAGCGTTGCTCGATAAGCACTTGTGTGTTTTCATCGCGCCTGCGCTCCCGTATCACCTGCTCCATCACGAAGTCAACGTACTCGTCCGTATACTGCTCCATCTCGTCATTGTCCCAATGCGAAACGGGGCGATCGCTGCGGAGCTTGAGCCTGCGTTTGAGCTTGTGTTCACAGAGCGCGTGGGCGGCCGTGCCTTCCGATGCGGCTGATGTTTCCCTATCCTCGAACTCCAGCTCCAACCGCGCTGATGGGTTGCAATGTAGCCACCTGTGCGAGGACGAAGCCGAGAGAACGGCGTGACTATTAGGTGGCACCGCTCTCACCTCCCGACCTTAACTGGGCGTTCATTGCCGTGACGCGCTCGGCGAGGTTCTTCGCCACGATGCTGATCGCCCAGAGCGACTGCGCAACTTCCGCATTCAAGCGGCATTGCTTGCAGTCCGTGTCCTGTTTTGACTCTTTGGTCATTTCATAGGTCTCCTTTGAGGAAGCTATTTTTTCGTTCTTGCGTCCTCAACCTCCCTATGACAAAAGCGCTACAACCGCTCACCCCTATTCGGAAATTTTTTTGAATTTATTTTTTGAAATAGTCCGCGAAGTCCGAAAGCAACGCCTTGAGCTTGGCAAACAGCTTGTACCGCGCTTCACGCGCGCCCGACTTCGTGATATGTAACGCCTCGCCTATCTCGGCATCCGAACGCTCGTCCATAAAATATTCGAGGATGAGCCGTTCGCGGTCGGTGAGTTGGAGCTTGGCTTTCTCCAATTCCTCTTTGAGAATGTTCCGTGCAACTTCCAGCTCCACATCTACCCGCTTGTCCTCGAACTCGATAGGTGCGCCGTCCTCGGTCACGAACGCATCCAACGACAGCGTTGCGCCCGTCAACCCTTCGCCTGCAAGATAGAGCGGACAGGTCTTACAGTCCTTACGGCAGACCGTGCCGTCCGCATTTCGGCATTTCTTGGCACGGTAGTCGCGTTGATTTTCGCGCCATTCTTCGCGCTTATATGCGCGATACACTTCCTCGCTGACGTCTATCAGCTTGCCGTTTACATACAGTTGCCTTTTCTTATTCATGAAAATAACTCCTTTTGCCTGGCGGTGCCAAAAGCAATCGGAGCCATTCTCATTGGGGAATATATGCAGTCGAATAATGCCTGATAGCGAAAAAGGGCATGGCAAAAAAACGGCTACATCATTTCTCTCAAAACACGTCTTGCGGCGAGTGTTCGAGGTATGTATCCGATTGCCCTTAATGCATATCAGGCATCAAATATTTTTTTGTTTTTCTAATTTAGCAGTCAAACCGCTCGGTTTTTCAACGGTTTGAAATTTTTTCCTATATTTTTATTATTTACAAATTTAAATTGACGGTCGGTCTCTTCATCCTCCCCCTCATAATGAAATACATCGTTTGCAATGGCAATTTTAAGGGGAACGCAAAAAAAAGCCTGGCAAATAGAATTCACCCTTGTTCTTAGGGTTAGTTCTATTTGCCAGGCCTAACGGTTTTCTCTTTCCGATTCGGACTTGTGCCGACAAATGCTATCATTCTGCCAGGTCGGGCTGTGGTGTTCAGCTTACCGACTCTCTGCGACAGAGGACCGTATTCAGTTTATAAGGACTTGTCTTATGCTTGTTTCGCTTCGGTTACGCCCTTACTCTTGGAAGCACTCACGCTCCCGTTCGTGACGATAACCTCAACTTGCTCTTTGCAATGCGGGCATTGGACCTCGATGACCGAGCCGTCCTCTGCCTTGCATAGTCTTTTCCCGCAAAACGGGCATACCGCAAAATATTTCATGTTTGTTTCCGCGCCTCCTATTTGTGCATTATCCCCGGCATGATGATTTCCCTATCCGAGTGCGGCGGCATCTTATGCTCGTTCATCAAGACCGCCGGGGCTATGGCTGTCTTTCCGTACCGACCTCGGATATTGTCCACCGTCCGCTCAAGTTTCGACTGTCTTTCGACCTTTGCATAGTCGCAAAAGATTGTAGTCTGCTCCAGCGCGGATTCTGATACCAGGTTAATGGCACTTATTGTGATTGCGCGTATTTGATTTGTCCATGCATAGTTCTTCTCTACCAACGCTATCGCGGCTTGGGAAACAGAAGCCTCGCTTTGCGTAGGGTATTCGAGCTGTGCTTGACTCAAATACGAGCATAATCGACTGTCTCGAATGTACACTTGGACACCCTTCGCTTTGAGGTGATAGACCCGTAGGCGGTGTCCGATGTCCTGGGCAAGTGCAATGAGAACCATTCGCACTTCTTCCATATTCTCAAGGTCTGCCACGCACGTTATTCCGTGACCGACCGATTTTGCGGGCATCGTAAAGTCTTGATGCGCCACACGCGAGGTGTCGTTCCCACTCGCGTATTTCCATAACGCCACGCCGTTCTTGCCGAACCGCTCACCCATGAACTCCGGTCCGACACGTGCGATATCCCCTATCGTTTTAATGGAGAGGTGGTTCAGTTTCGCCGTGGTCGCCCGGCCGCAGTAGAGCAGTTCCTCGCACGGGAGCGGCCAAACCTTAGCCTTGTAGTCATCGCGCGAGATCTGAGTAACGGCGTCCGGCTTTTTCATGTCGCTGCCGAGTTTGGCAAATATTTTATTGAAACTCACGCCGATACTGACCGTGATGCCGAGTTCGTCTTTAACCGTCTGGCGTATCTCCTCCGCAACCTCCATGCCGTCACGTAGCGTGTTGGTGACATCGAGCCAGCACTCGTCCATGCCGAACAGCTCGACAAGATCGGTGTATCTTTGGTAGATACTGTGCAGGTACTTCGAGAACTTCATGTAATACTCGTAGCGCGGCGGGACGATGATGAGGTCTTTGCAACACTCCTTCGCCTGCCAATTCGCCATACCCGTTTTAACGCCTGCCTTTTTTGCTTTTTCCGACTTCGCAAGGACGATGCCGTGCCGCTCTTCCGTAGAGCCGCACACCGCAACCGCCTTCCCCCGAAGCTCCGGGTTGAGAACCGCCTCTACCGATGCGTAAAAACAGTTTGCATCGCTATGCAAAATGCAGCGTTCCTTCATTGCTCAATATATACCTCTTTTACGCTGAACCAGGTGTTGCTGTCCTGTTCAAAATAAATTTTACGCTCTACGCCGTCCACGATGACCGTATATTCCAGCGGCGCAATGCAACCTACCTCTTGCGGACAATGCCGACGTACCCGTTTTACTTTCGTGATTTCAAAACTCCTGTCCTTGTAGATCAGCTTGAAAGGTTTTAACGCCCCATCCGTGCCGAACGATGCCAAAACCTCAAGCTGCTTGCGCTCGTACTTTTTCATGCTTTTGCTCCGTCATACAGTTTTTGCGTGTTTGTCTTCCGATAATTTATAGATGGGAATTTTCGCAAGCGGGCCAGGAACGCGCAACGTGTTGACCCTGTTCTTGCAGTTCTCGCACTCGAACCAGCCGTTTGTCTCCTCTAAGTTCAGTCCTCTGTTCATAGCTCCGCATATGGGGCATTTTTCATCATATTGCATTATCAGCTCCTCCCTTACAAATTTTTAAGCACCTTGACTGCTTTGCCCTGGATGACGATGTCATCAAACTCCATATCGTCATACGCATCGTTTTCGGGGCGAAGGATTATCTTGTGCCTACGCTTATCCTTATAAAACCGTTTGAGCGTGGCAGCATCATCTATGAGTGCGACAACGATATCCCCTTCCTCGGCGGTATCCTGTCTGCGGACGAACACCAACTCGCCATCTTCGATCCCCGCTTTTATCATTGAATCGCCGCGGGCGCGGAGTGCGAAGAACTCTCCTGTACCAAGCTCACCCTTGAGAATGGGAACATACTCCTCGATATTCTCCTCCGCCAGAATGGGTGTGCCACAGGCAACTTGCCCGACAACGGGAACTTGTTGTACCGACATCCTGTGCCGCCTCGTGGATACACCGCGCCGACCGTTGATGTCGAGCTTCCCCTCCTGCTCCAGTCTTTTAACATGGTTATGTATGCTCGCCGTGGAGGATAGCCCCACCCCTGCGGAAATCTCTCGGTAGCTTGGGCAGATGCTGTTCTTTTCGATATAAGCGTTTACAAACTCAAGTATCTTACTCTCGACATCTGTATTTCTTGCTCGCATGGCTTTACCTCTCTTTTTGTCAAATACAAACATTTGTTCGTGTTTGCAAAAATATTATAACGCGGCTATAGGCAAAAGTCAATGCTTGACTGCCAGATTTTTTAAATTTTATTTTGAGAAATTTTATAAATGTGGACAGACGTGTGTCCACTTTTCTATGCTATAATGAATTGGGATATTTTGTACGCTCGTTACATACCTTTTTAGACAAAAAAACACCTACGGTCTATGCCGCAGGTGCTTTTTAATCTGTTACTTCGTCAAAAACGGGATCGCTGAAAAACTCCCCTAACGAAATGCCCATTGTCGAGGTCATTTGGTATAGCGAGGAAATCGCTATATTCTTTTTCCTGTTTCCGTTTAGGATCTGGGATACCGTTGCTTTCGGTACTCCCCCTTTCGTGTAAAAATCAAACTGAGTAAACCCTCTCTCTTCCATTAATGCCTTTAGCCGCTTTACTACGGCCTCCGCTAATGTCATAGGTCAGCTCCTCCGTGTTCTCAAATGAGAACCTACTATAAAAATTATAATTCCTGACCTATTATTTTTCGGTTCTCAATTGAGAACCGCTTGCCATTACTCCCCTCCTGTGCTAAAATAATTAATGCATTATTGTTTTGGAGTGCGTTATGGAAAAACATAAAACTTGCTGCGTGACTGGGCATCGTCCGGGCGGGTTTCCCTGGGATTACAATAATAAGAATTGCCAAGAGCATAAAGAGTACCTTCAAACCATGTACTCGTTGTTGGAAAAGCTCATAACCAAAGACGGGTATGATTATTTTATCAGCGGCGGAGCTATTGGCGTGGATACGGATTTCGCCGAGGCAGTTCTATATTTCAAAAAACTATATCCTCATATAATGCTGGAGGTTGCCGTTCCGTGTGAAAACCAGGATTTGAAATGGAACAATGCGGATAAGGCAAAATACCAGGAAATTCTAAAATCCGCAGATATTGTCACCGTGCTTTCCAAAAGCTACACCCGCTTTTGTATGCAAAAGCGCAACCAGTACATGGTTGACAAGTCCGACTTTGCCCTCGCATTCTGGAACGCCAATACGCAAAAGGGTGGCACATATAGCACGATAAAATACATTGAGTGTAAACACATGGATTACGAGCTGATTTGCCTGGACGAATTTACCGAGGAGCATAAAAAGTTTGAATCGCTTATGGATCGCTTCCTCGAACGCCGTCAGCCCACGCCGGAGCAAGTGGATGCCTTCATGACCGAAGTGCAAGAACGGCTTAAAAATAAAGGCAAGAAGTAACCTTCTTCCCCCTACCCGTGGATAATGTGCATAGCTATAACTTTTATAGAAATATTAATGATTTTGTGAACCAAATCCAATTTGACATGGAGGGCAATATCTGCCCTCCTTTTTCTATGTCAAATACAGTTCTTTTAGTCTCGGCCAATCGGCAAATCCAGGGGCGCAAAGGGGGTGAGAAAATGGAAGAAAAAAGAACATCTCTCGTTTCTCGTAAACCAGGCAAGACCGGCGTGGGGCAACGGAACCGAGAGAAAATCCGCGAGGCTTATGCCAATGCCAATCCAAACCTGGAGGTCATACCCGTTAAGGAGACGGTGCAGGAGGCAGGCGAGCCGCGCAAATTGAGGGTGTGTGGGTATTGCCGCGTCAGCACAGAAAGCGATAACCAGCAAGGTAGTTTCGAGTTACAGGTTCAAGACCAAGAGCGTGTCATTCGAGAAAACCCCTCCTGGGAATTCGCTGGAATCTATGCGGACGAAGGCATATCTGCAACATCGGTAGAAAAACGAAAAGAGTTTTTGCGTATGATCGAGGACTGTGAAGCTGGCAAAATCGACCTCATTATTACAAAGTCGGTCAGCCGTTTCGCCAGGAACCTCGTGGACTGTATCAGCTATATTCGTAGGCTCAAGGCGTTAAAGCCGCCCGTGGGAATATACTTCCAAAACGACCACCTCAATACTCTTGACCAGTCGTCCGAAATGATGATTGCCTTCATGTCCTGTATGGCACAGGAAGAGTCGGCAAAGAAATCGGAAGCCGTCAAGTATGGTATAAGGAAAAAGTTTGCGGTAGGTATTCCCCTCTGCCCTCGTGTCCTCGGATACGATAAAGATAGGGACGACAAATACTTCATCGTGGAAGAAGAAGCTCGAATCGTGCGGCTCATATACGGCTTTTACATTGAAGGCTATTCCACCCCGGCAATTGCCAATGCATTGACGCGCGCAGGCGTACCGACCATCACCGGGCAAAACACGGTTTGGAACTCGAATAGTGTGCTGTATATCTTGCGCAACGAGAAGTATTGCGGCGATGTCGCTATGCAAAAAACTTACATCGAGGACTACCTCACCCACAAAGCCGTGAAAAATACAGGAAAGGTGCAAGCGTATCTTTTACACAACCACCACGTCCCTATCATCCCCAAAGACGAGTGGGAACAAGTCCAGGAACTGCTCGCTAATTGGAAAACACGGCGAAAGAAAAAGACTTTTATTCAGAAAAAAGTCATAACCGTCAAACGTGGTCGATTTGCCGGGTATATCATCATCGACCCTTCCTGGAAAAATAAAAACTACATGGAGTGAAAAAATGTTAAAGAATTTCCAAGTAATCGAACTTATCAGTAGCAAAACCAAAGCACTCATGACGGTGTACTGCAACAAACTCAAGTTCAACATATACACCGCCGTAGACCTTAACTACGCCGCCCATGTGCAGCTCTTGATGGACCCGAACGGAAAGTGTTTTGCTATCCGTGCCTGCGAAAAGGATGCCCCGAACGCCGTAGCATTCTCCCGCCCTGCCGATGCAAAACCCTACGCTATCGTCTTGCGTGTTCCCGCAGCCATCCAGCAAATTTGTAATGCAATGGGTTGGCAAGACAAGACCAAGTATCATAGCATCCCCGGTCAGTTGTTCTATGACGATAAGGCTATCGTTTTCAACCTCAAGGATGCTGACGAGTATACCATCACTCCCCGCAAAGGCGCGGATACTGATGAGGAAGAAAGCAAAAGCGATGACGAATAATTATTCGCCACCGCCACATAACTGACCTATTGGGAAGGGACGAGTTCGCTCGTCTCTTCTTATTTGCTTCACTTTGTTTAATACATAATTGCATTTTTTACCGCTTGATAATCCCAATATCCGTTATTATGCATGGCAACGTGTTTCCCTTTGAATCTCACAGCCTCCGGGCATTTATACCTATCTACTCGAGATGAATTATATAACACTACAATCTTAATGCCAGCCTCAACCGCCTTATCGCACTCAAATTCTATGTAGCTGCGGTTATCTATCGAATAACCTCTACGGCAGCTTGGCACATAAACCCCACTATTATAGCTACTACAATATGCGCAAGCACCGCTTCTTACAGATGTCGTATTATTACCTACGACTAAAACAAATGTTTTACACATATCCATTCTCTCTTTAAGAGAACGCTTAATTGAGCAATTTAAGCTATTATCACTTGCCTGCTTAAAGTCGTGTACATCAACAAAATCAAGTGAGTAATAGCCACTATCGTTCCAAGAATGGAGTTTATCAATAGCAGCTTTATCCCCGGTCCAGTCCCCCGCTAAATAGGTCTTAGTTCTATAGTACATTTTACACCTCCAACCTTTGTAATAGTTTGCCTAATCAAAATTTCTCACTCTGACATTGTTTGCTATGGGCATATCCCTTTTTGCGTATGCCATTTCGATATATTTTTCTGGATCTTGCATAAATTCACTATAACGGACCAAAACAGCGTACCTATCGTCTTCGTCATAATGATTGCAATTTATTGGCCCATGTTTTTTCAAGTAATAATTCTGTCCGAACTCCTTTATTACTGTGCTATTATTGATATTAACAACATTAACCCGTGTTCCGCAACAAGGACACGTGATCTGCCCTCCATAGATTAAGTTTTCCATCTCAGGTAAAACAACGCCAAGCAAGCCATTTCTGGTGTTACCATTACCATTGTATAACGAAGCCGTTATTTCACGCCTTATGATAATTTGGCTATCATACCCCTTTTGCGCATCTTCACTTTCCTGATAATTTTCGTGGCTTCTTGTTCCAATCAAAAAAATAGTAACAGAGGAGTCCTTCAAATAAAGCTCCCTAATTTTTTGCATTATGTAGTCGGGATCGTCTGAATCGATTTCCTCTTGCTGCGATTTATCGATAAAATGGGTATCGCCAAATTTATCAACAATTTTGTTACGATAATACTCGTCTTCAAATTTATAAGAAATATAGCACTTGTGCTTCATTCGTGTTCCCCTTTTAATCTATAAAGGTTAATCTTATCGCGTATCCCTTCGTGTAAAACAATATTAAGCCACGCTGGATAGGTAAACTTCACCTTACTTATGCGATAGGTCCATAAAATAATTTCAAGCAGTTCTTGTTCATTAACTTCGCAATCCTTAAACCTTGTCACCCCGTTACCAAGTAATGGAATAGACACGGTTTTGCCACTATAAATTACATCAATTTCGTTCCACATATTCATGAGGCAGTCAGTATATTCTTGAAGAGTCAACCTGGCTCGATTATCTTCATCAAAATGTGAAAAAGCCAAAAGTATATAATTCCCATGCAAATGGATTGAACCCAGCTTATACTTGATTTTTTTACCCCTTCTACGCTTTTCATTGGTGTCTACAATTTGATCTTTCAATCGCTCGTCAGCATCGATATCTAAGTCCAGCTGGTCAATGTTTGTAATATGATCAGTTAAATATTGGCCATTAAGGGATGCGTGGGAGATTATTTTATCATCAACAATTGTATCAAAATACTCATTGAACGCAATAACCTTCAGCTCCTCTTGTTTGAATATATC
>ERZ779874.1376-NODE-1376-length-23672-cov-2.858153_pt1 | contig 23672 bp, 18 predicted proteins | sample MGYA00511031_ERZ779874 | MGnify/ENA primary metagenome ERZ779874 (study PRJEB29588, sample SAMEA2156850) | human gut metagenome | biome: human gut; feature: human-associated habitat; material: faeces | place: Denmark | collected 2008/2010 ...
CGACCCCATGCGTGACAGGCATGTATTCTAACCAGCTGAACTACCGCACCTTTTTAGGATCTGTAACCGGTATCTCTACCGAATTGCGGTGCAAAGATAGTATCATTTTTTATACTTGCAAAGATTGTTGAAGAAAATTTTTTCTTCGTTTTTCCAAAAGACGAAACACCTTTTGTTCTGATATTGTTTCAAAGAGTATTTTTCGTAATTTAGCAGCAGATTTTATGATTATGGTTTCTATCCGTGAAATTCCTGTTGAGAAACACCCGTGGCCGCCTTTTCTGCCGGCCAATGCCCGGATTTTGATGTTAGGCAGCTTTCCTCCGAAGCCGGAGCGTTGGTGTATGGATTTCTTCTACCCGAATTGGCTCAATGATATGTGGCGCATTATGGGGGAAATTTTTTATGCGGATAAGGATTATTTTACAGAGTTGCCCGATTATAAACGCTTTGACAGGAGGCGTATCGAAATCTTTTTGCGGGAAAAAGGTATCGCATTATATGATACGGCAACAGAAGTGCGTCGTCTCAAAGATAATGCATCGGATAAGTTTCTCGAAGTGGTGAGACCTACCGATTGGCGGGATTTGTTACGTCGTCTCCCGCAATGTGTAGCAGTTGTTGCGACCGGTCAGAAAGCCACCGATACTTTCTGCCTTTCCGCAGGGATCGATGAGCCGCGTATAGGGTATTGTACACCGTTTGACTTTGAAGGCAGGAAGGTGCGATTTTATCGTATGCCATCGTCTTCCCGGGCATATCCGTTGGCCTTGTCGAGGAAAGCCGAGGTCTATGCTTCTATGTTTGGGCAGGAAGGTTTTTTGTAGGAGAAAGCAACGTGCCTTTCTAACTCTGTTCCGTCGTTTTACTGTATTAAATAATTCAGAATAAGGTAGATTAAGTGTTAATATTTTGTCGTTTAACATCTAATCTATGGTTTTTCTTTCTATATTTGCCATGATATATAATACGTTTGACAAAATTTGTGCCTATGAAGAAAATACTACTTTCATTAGTATTTGTGACCGTTTTTTCGTCGGCGTCGGTTTATGCTGCCGGTAAGGTCTATTATGCTTCTCCTGCGGGGGCGGGAGATGGTTCGTCTTATGAGAAACCTTGTTCTTTTACTTCCGGTATCAATAAGATTTCTTCGGGAGATACGCTTTATCTATTGGGCGGACAATATGATCTTTCAGCTCGCGTGAATGTAGGAAAGGGTAAATCTGGAACGAGTTCGAAAAGGACCGTTATTGCAGGATATCCGGGAGAAAAAGCGATTCTTGATTACCGTAAGCAGCCATACGGAAGTGAAGTATCGGGTACAAACAATATCGGTCTTTGCTTGTCGGAAGGCGGGGCCTATTTTCACTTGAAGGATTTTACGATTCGTTACGCCGGAAAGAACGGTTTACTCAATTATGCCAGTTATTGTATTGTAGAGAACCTCGAAGTATATGGTTGCGGCGATTCTGGTATACAACATAAGACGGGTGGTGGAAATATGATAAAAAACTGCGATTCTCACCATAATTTCGATTATAAAAACGGGGGAATGGAATCTCCCAATTACGGAGAAAATGCCGATGGTTTTGCCGATAAACAGTATGAAAATTCCGAACCGAATGCTTATATCGGTTGCCGCTCTTGGGCGAATGGCGATGACGGTTGGGATTTCTTTCGACGTGTAGGTAATACCGTAATGGAAAATTGTATCTGTTACGACAATGGCCCAAAAGAATACGATATGTATGATCACCCTCGGTATGAAGTCGACAAGGAGTGGTTCGATCAATTTACCGAGCAGGAATTGACCAGCTATCCTTGTTATGGTAACGGAAACGGCTTTAAGTTGGGCGGGGAAAATACCGAGCATAATGTAACACTTGTCAACTGTCTGGCGGTTGCTAATCCTTCCAAAGGGTTTGATCAAAACAATAATGCCGGAACGATGAAAATTTATAACTGCACGGCTTATAAAAACAATCGCGATTATGGCTTTTCCAATAAGTCTTATGGTTCTTTGATAATCCGTAACTGCATTTCTTATCGTTCCGAGAACAGTAATGCATTGTCATGCAAGTCGGTCGATGCAAAAAACAATACATGGAATTTGGGAATTACGTGTAGCGATGCCGATTTTGTCGGTCTTGATGTAACCGAAGCTATTGCCGCTCGTAACGAAGACGGTTCGCTGCCCGAAACATCGTTGTTGCATCTGTCGAGTGGCAGTCGTCTTATCGATGCCGGCATCGATTGCGGTTATCCTTATGAGGGAATGGCACCCGATTTGGGTTGTTATGAGTCCTCTTTCTCCTCAGGAGTAACGACCGAAGAGAAAGAAGAGCGAGATGTCCGTGTTGTTGTAGATCGCTCTTCTGTCAAGGTACTCGGTGCAGAAGAAAGTGTCCGTATGCAACTGTACAGCATATCGGGGCAGTGTATTGCCGATGTGCATGGAGATCGTCTTTCGACAGCCTCCGTTTCTACCGGTCGTTATATCGTGAGGGTGATCGGTGCACAAGGACAAGTTATTGTAACGCAAAAAATCCTTGTGAATTGAGGGATTTATTTATAAAAGAATACCCGCATGGAAAATTCCATGCGGGTATTCTTTTATCCCGATAGCCGACTATTTCAAATAGGGATTGTGCGTTTTTTCATGACCGATTGTCGTGCTCGGTCCGTGCCCCGGGTAAATAACGGTAGAATCGGGCAGGATAAATAATTTCTTTTGTATGCTCGAAACGAGTACTTCGTAGTTGCCACCCCAAAGATCGGTACGACCTATGCTATTTTGGAAAAGAACATCTCCCGAGAATGCTATACCGGCTTTGGCACAGTAAAATACGAGACTGCCCGGCGAATGTCCCGGCACATGTATTATCGAGAAATCGTAACGGCCTACCGATAATATGTCTTTCTCGGTGAGGTGTCTGCTTACGGGCGCGGGAGTGTCTGCCGTTTGTAGTCCGAATAAGGCGGTACGTTCTGAAAATCGGTCGAGCATAAATTCATCATCGTGATGAGCCGATAGCCCGACGCCGAATGTATCGGAAACGAACGTGTTACCGAATACATGGTCGAAATGCAGATGGGTTGCCAAGAGATATTTGACTTTCAGATTTTCACGTTCGATGTATTCTTGCAATTCTTTTTTTTCTTCTGTCGAGTAACAACCGGCATCGATGACAGCGCATTCGAGGGACTCGTCGTCCCATACGATATATGTGTTCTCGGCCACCGGATTGAATATGAAACATTTGATTTTCAGCATATAGCAGTCGGTTAAATAGGTACGTATACGGCTTTTTTTGTTTGAAAGAATTCTTCGTCGAAATAATCTTTCAGGTCGAATATCATGGCCGTGCGTCTGACAGGGGCTATTTCACCCTGTATTTCACCCCCTTTAAGACATATCAGACCGTTGGGCATAGCATTGTGCTGGTGGTTGCCCACGTTCTTACGAATCAGTTTCAACAAATCTCCCAGGGGCATGACGGCTCGGCTTACGATGAAGTCGTATTTGGTTTTGTTTTCTTCGACGCTGCAATGGGCAAACGTAACATTCTGCAATCCGATAGCTTGTGCTATTTCCTGTGCCACTTTGATTTTTTTTCCGATGCGATCGATGAGATGGAACCGGCACTCGGGAAAGAGTATGGCGAGAGGTATGCCGGGAAATCCTCCTCCCGTTCCTACGTCGAGAAGCGTTGTTTCGGGTGTGAATTGTATCACTTTGGCTATACCGAGTGAATGCAATACGTGATGGGAGTAAAGGTTATCGATATCTTTACGAGAAATCACGTTGATTTTGGCATTCCAGTCGTTATACAGCCCTTGTAGAGCGGCAAACTGGTCGTGTTGCCGGCTTGTCAGATTCGGAAAGTATTTTTCGATGATCTGCATGGTCTCTTTTCTGTTATTTCGATGCAATACGTTTCAAAGGAGAGTCGGCGACGAGGTAGCCCACGATAGCCCGGTAAGGCAGCGTGATGCGCGTTGTCCCGGTCGAGTACGGTGCAATATCGTAAGGATTGAACAACCAAGTGATACCTTTATCGCTTATCATGAAATTGTCATCGGCAATGATATTTTCGGTTTCATAACTCTTTTCACCGAGTTTATCGACACTTGTACCCAGATCGTCGGCAAGTTGTTGACACAGCATGCGGTTTATCAGGTTGTAATCGTTCTCGGCAAACAGGTCTTTTAGCGATAGCGCTTTTCCGCTTTTCAAGTCTACGACATTATATGACGTCGTGGTCATACCGTGTGCTCCGCCGGTAAACGTGTATGTTTCGATACTGTATCCCCAAAAGAGATCGGCATTATATAAGTTTTCGCTTTTTACGATTATTTCGTAATTCATCCACCCTTCATCGCGGTGTTTGTGCTTTTTGAGATAGGGTTTTATCTCGGCTTGATAATCGGCAATGTAATTTTTAACAAAATGTTCGACGGCGGTACGGGGCGAATGGCTTTCTTGCATACCGTCGGGCAAAGAAGCGACGAAGAGACTTTGTAATTTGTTTAAGGAGGTATTTCCGGTGTTTCCTCCCGAAGGATAGGAGATGTGTATATCTATGGTACAACCGGGAAGTTTTGTATTGTCGTCGATATAGCTTTTTTTGAAGTAGTTGTATTTCGAGAATGTGAGATTCTCCGGCTGTTTGACCGGTTGCTTCTCGGATGGCGATTTTGTTTCTACGGCGGGAGTTTCTGTTTTTTCCTTGTTTTCGTTGTTCCACTGACATGATGTTGCCCAAAAGAGGCTACATACGATAGCAAGGGTTATTTTATAACGTCTCATAAAGATGTAGATTTGAGGTTTGAGTTCGGATTATTATCGACAAATGTATAGAAAAAAAACGGTAAACCGAATAGTTGTCGTATATTTGTGTCGGTTAAGATTTTTTTATGGTTAATATCGGAAATTACAATACGTTGCAAGTCCTTCGGGCTGTCGATTTCGGCGTTTATCTCGATGGAGGAGAAAAAGGGGATATACTTTTGCCTTTGCGTTATGTCCCGCAGAATTATAAAATCGGAGATGAAATAGATGTTTTTGTTTATTACGACAGTGAGGATCGCATCATTGCCACGACCGAACGTCCTTATGCGCTGGTGGGCGAATTTGCCGTACTCAAAGTCAATTCGGTCAATTCCGTAGGCGTTTTTCTCGATTGGGGACTTGCTTCGAAAGAGTTGCTTGTCCCTTTTAGGGAACAACGGGTCGAAATGTTTCCCGGAAAGTATTATACTGTGTATCTCTATCTCGATGAGGTCAGCGGGCGTATCGTAGCAACGGCCAAGTTGAATCGTTACTTGCAAAGAAAACCGGTCGATTATACTTTCAATCAGGAAGTCGATATTTTGGTTACGCAAGAGACGGAATTGGGTTTTAAAGTGATTGTCGATAATGCCCATTGGGGTATGATATATCATAATGAGATTTTTAAGCCGGTACATCGGGGCGATAGGTTGAGAGGGTATGTAACCCACATTCGAGCCGATGAAAAAGTCGATGTGGCATTGCAGCCGGCCGGTTATCAAGGAGTAGATCCGCTTTCTCAGGAAATTCTCGCTGTTTTGCAGGAGAGGGGAGGGTTTATTCCTCTCAGTGATAAATCCGATGCCGAAGAGATTGCGTCGACGTTCGGTTGCAGCAAGAAAAATTTCAAGAAGGCGATTGGTGCGCTTTATAAAAAGCGGATAATAATTATTCTCGATGAAGGCATTCGCCTCGCCGAGTAATGATCGTAAAATAACAACAGCCCCGCTAACCGGCGGGGCTGTTGTTTTATGATGGCAGATATATTATACATCAAGGCTTTCGCAAGCTTGTATCCATGATGTTGCGCAGGCATCGCTGGGCATACGCCAGTCTCCTCTGGGAGAAAGACTTACCGAACCCACTTTGGGCCCGTCGGGTAAGCATGACCGCTTGAACTGCTGGGCGAAGAATCGACGGAAAAATGTTGTAAGCCATTTTTTTATGGTCTTGCGATCATATTGTGTGCCGAAAGCTTCTTGCGCCAAGAAGTAGATTTTCTCGGGTCGGCAGCCGTGGCGCAGAAAATAGTAAAGGAAGAAGTCATGCAGTTCATAAGGTCCTACAAGATCTTCTGTCTTCTGTTTGATGTTACCTTGTTCGTCGGCCGGAATCAACTCTGGACTGATGGGGGTATCGACGATGTCGAGCAGTGTGGCGCGGGTCTTTTTATCATTCTCTTGTGAAGCCACCCAGTTGACGAGGTGGCGTACCAGCGTTTTAGGAACGCCGGCGTTTACACCGTACATCGACATATGGTCGCCGTTATAAGTTGCCCAACCCAAAGCCAGTTCCGACAAATCTCCTGTACCGATCACCAAGCCGTTCGATTGGTTGGCTATATCCATCAGTATTTGGGTTCGTTCACGGGCTTGGCTGTTTTCATAAGTAACATCATGTACGGAAACGTCGTGTCCGATGTCTTTGAAATGTTGAAGACAAGCCTTTTCGATACCGATTTCCTGTATCGTTACTCCCAGCGAATACATGAGATCGAGAGCATTGTTGTAGGTACGGTCGGTCGTCCCGAAACCCGGCATGGTGATACCCTGTATCTGTTTGCGGGAAAGGTTCAGCCGGTCGAAAGCCCGTACTGCTACCAGTAGAGCCAGTGTCGAATCGAGACCTCCCGAGATTCCTACTACGGCGGTTTTGGCATTGGTGTGTTTCAACCGTTTGACCAGCCCCGAAACTTGTATGTTGAAGATTTCTTCACAACGTTCGTTTAGCAGTTGTTCGATATGGGGAATAAAGGGGTACGGATCTATTTTACGGGAGAGCCGGGTGATAGAATAGTGGGGCAGTTCGATCGGTATGGTACGGTACGAATTTTTGTCGATACAGTCGGTAAAACCTGTATTTCCGAGTCGTTCGCACATGAGACGCTCAATATCTATTTCGGAAATGGTCAGCTGCGGAGAATCGGAAAATCTGCGGCTTTCAGCTAGTATGATGCCGTTTTCGGCTATAATGCCGTTACCTCCGAATACCACATCTGTCGATGACTCGCCGGGTCCGGCCGATGCGTAAAGGTAGGCCGATACCGTGCGGGCCGATTGTTGTGTGATGAGCTGGCGCAAGTAATTGTGTTTCCCTACCAGATCATTGCTGGCCGAGAGATTGGCGATGATATTGGCACCGTGTAGGCTATGGTATGATGCCGGAGGTATGGCGACCCATAAATCTTCGCATAGCTCTACGGCCAATGACACTTTTCCCGATGTAAAGAGCAGGCGGGGGCCGAAAGGAACTTCCATGTTGCAGCAGGTAATACTTCCCTTATCGGTTTCGTCGGCTTGACAAAACCACCGTTTCTCGTAAAATTCCTTGTAGTTGGGCAGAAAACTTTTGGGTACAATGCCGTAAATTGTACCGTTTCCTATAACGACTGCCGTGTTGAAGAGTCTGTTGTCTTGCCTTAACGGACAGCCGACGATGGCCAGAGCTTTTGTCTGTCGAGTGGCGTTTACGATGCGGGATAGTGCGGCTTCTGCTTCATCGAGCAGGAGCGGTTGTCCGAAAAGGTCTCCGCAAGTATATCCGGTGATACAAAGTTCCGGAAATACGATGATTTCGATTTCCTGCCGGTCGGCTTCCTGCAATAGCTCGATGATCTGTCCACTGTTATATAGGCAATCGGCAACCTTGCAATCGGGTATGGCGGTTGCCGTTTTTATAAATCCGTAATTCATAGTCGATGTGTCAAGATGTGCAAAAGTAGAAAAATTCACAGCTTCCTGCCAATTTGCACTCGAAATTTTTCTCTTTACCGATGATTCGTTATTTTTGTATAGTGATAATACCGTGTAATTATGAAGTGGAATATATCTAAAATTTTGTGTCTTGTCGGCCTGACCATGAGTGTTGCTCCACTCTCTTCTATGGAAGTAGACGATCTCTTTTCGGGAAAATATCGTGTGAAAACGGTTGCAGGAATACGTCCGTCGGCCGATGGTGTGCACTATACATGTTTGTCGCCCGACCGTACATGCATCGTTCGTTATGCCTATGCGACGGGCGAAGCCGTCGATACGTTATTGAATGTAGGAAAAGTTTCCGGGAGACCGGTAAAAGCAATAGCGGGATATTCGTTCGGCAGTAAAGAAGATCGTATGCTGGTATATACCGATGTGGAGATGATATACCGTCGTTCTTTTCGGGCAGCTTACTATTTTACTTCGGTAGGAAGCAATGAGCTGCAACCCCTTTCGGATCGATTCTCCAAACAGCAAATTGCCACACTTTCGCCCGATGGTTCTCGGGTGGCGTTTGTGTATGAAAACAATATATATGTGAAGAATTTGCTCGACGGTACAGAAACGCAGGTTACCCGGGACGGAGAGAAAAACAAGATACTCAATGGGATTACCGACTGGGTATATGAAGAGGAATTTGCTCAGACCCGGTTGATGGCGTGGTCGCCCGATAGCCGGGCACTGGCTTTTGTGCGTACCGATGAGAGTGGAGTGCAGGAATATCCCATGCAGATGTTTTGTTCGTCTTCGGGAGAATACGACGATCCGCAAGAGGTATATCCCCGATATGCCGGGTTTAAATATCCTGTGGCTGGAGCCGATAACAGCAAGGTCTCTTTTCGCGTGTGGAAAGAAGATGCCGGAAATTTGGAAACGGTCGTTTTGCCGGTCGATGGAGATACCTATCTGCCGGCGATAACGATTATTCCCAAGACAGGAGAGTGGGTCGTTACTGCCATAAACCGATTGCAAAATCATATTCGGCTGTTGGCGGTAGATATACAGGACAATACTTCCCGATTATTGTATGAAGACAAGTCCGACACATATATCAACGAACAAGATATTACGTCGGCTGTATTTTATCCCGACTGTTTCATGGCTTTCTCCGAGAAAACGGGATATCGTCATATATACCAATATGGTTACGATGGGAAATTGCAGCGTACGGTTACGGCGGGAAATTGGGAGGTAACCGATTATTACGGCCGTGATGCAAAAGGGAATATCTACTATCAGTCGACCGAAGAAGGACCGTTATATCGGACGTTATATTGTGTTGATAAGAAGGGGCGTTGCCGGAAACTTTCTGCGCGTAAAGGAAATAATTCGGCTTGGTTCAATCCTTCCTGTACCTACTACATAAGTCAATATAGTAATACCTTTACGCCGCCGGTATATGCTCTTAATGACGTAAAAAGGAAACGGGTTGTCCGTGTTCTCGAAGATAATGCAGGTTATCCGGTCGAAGATTTTATCGGGAAAGAATTTTTTACGATGACGACAGCCGATAGTATCGTGTTGAACGGTTTTATAATGAAACCTGCCGATTTCGATTCCACACGTCGTTATCCCGTTGTGATGATGCAGTATAGTGGTCCCGGCTCTCAACAAGTTCTCGATGCGTGGAGTTCGGCCGATTGGCAACAGGTATTGGTACCACAGGGATTTATTGTTGCTTGTGTCGATGGCCGGGGAACCGGGGCACGGGGCACGGCATTCCGCAGTTGTACCTACGGCCGGTTAGGGGTTTTAGAGGCGCAGGATCAAATCGCTGCTGCCCGGTATATGGCATCGCAATCCTATGTAGACCCGGAGCGTATCGCTATTTGGGGATGGAGTTTCGGCGGGTTTACGACCCTTATGTCGATGTCGATGAGTAAAGATGTGTATAAGGCCGGAGTAGCCATCGCACCTGTAACCGATTGGCGTTTTTATGATACGGTCTATACCGAACGGTATATGTCTGTCCCGCAAGATAATGCCGAGGGGTATGATGCCGCATCGCCTTTGTGTCGTGCAAAAGACCTTTCGGGAAATCTTTTGATTGTTGCCGGTACGGCCGATGATAATGTGCACTATACCAATATGCTGCGTTATATCGATGCATTGGTGGCTGCTGACAAGTCATTTGAAATGCAGATGTACACCGATCGCAATCACAGTATTTATGGAGGAAATACCCGTCCGCATTTATATAAGCGTTTTATCGACTTCTTCCGTTGCCAACTTCTTCGGCAACAGTAGGCATTTCGTAAGAATATATTGTAGATGTTCGGTTATAAAAAAGGAGGGTAGGCTTTTGCCACCCTCCTTTTTTATAGAATTCCCCTGTTTTATAAAGGCATATTCCCGTGTTTCTTGGGGGGATTGCTCTGATTCTTGTTTGAACACATATTCAAAGCCTGTATGAGTTTCCAACGGGTATCACGTGGCATAATGATTTCATCGATATATCCGCGTTCGGCTGCCCGGTAAGGATTCGAGATTTCCGATTCGTATTCTTTAATTTTTTCGGCTTTTTCTTCCGGCGAAGCTTTCCGATAAAGAATGTTTACTGCACCTTCTGCACCCATGACGGCAATTTCGGATTGCGGGTAAGCCAGATTAACATCAGCCCCCGTCTGCTTGCTCGACATGACGATATAAGCACCGCCGTATGCTTTTCGAGTGATAAGCGTTACTTTTGGAACAGTGGCTTCGGCATAAGCGTAGACGATTTTGGCTCCGTGGCGTATGATGCCGTTATGCTCTTGTATGGTTCCGGGAAGGAATCCGGGAACGTCTTCGAAAGTAATGATAGGAATATTGAAACAGTCGCAGAAACGAATGAAGCGAGCTGCTTTGTCCGATGCGTCGATGTCGAGAACTCCTGCAAGGTAGGCCGGTTGGTTGGCGACAATACCTACCGTCCGGCCGCCCAAGCGGGCGAATCCGATAACGATGTTCTTCGCAAAATGCGGCATGATTTCAAAAAAGTACTGGTCGTCTACCACCGGTTCGATGATGTCTTTGATATCATAAGGCATATTCGAGTCTTCGGGTATGACGGTCTGCAACTCTTCGACTTGGCGATGTACGTCATCGGTACAAGCGACGATGGGTGCATCTTCCATATTGTTCGATGGGAGAAAGCTGAGTAATTCCTTGATGTGCATGAGCGTTTCTTCCTCGGTTTCGCACATGAAATGGGTAACACCGCTTTTGCTGCTGTGCGTATATGCGCCGCCCAACTCTTCTTTACCGACTTCTTCGTGTGTAACGGCCTTTACAACATCAGGACCGGTGATGAACATATGGCTCTTCTCTTTTACCATGAAGATGAAATCGGTGAGGGCGGGAGAGTAGCAAGCTCCTCCGGCGCAAGGGCCGAGAATAGCGGAGATTTGAGGAATAACTCCCGACGCTATCGTGTTTTGATAGAAGATCGAGGCATATCCCGAGAGACTGTTTACACCTTCTTGTATACGAGCTCCCCCCGAGTCGTTGAGCGCGATGATGGGAGCACCGTTTTTCAATGCCAGTTGTTGAACTTTTACGATCTTTGCAGCATTGCTTTCGCTCAGAGAACCTCCGTGTGCCGTGAAATCATAGGCATAGATGAATACCAGACGTCCGTCAATTTTTCCGTATCCTGTAACCATGCCGTCTCCGGGAATTTGTTTTTTCTCCATTCCGAAGTGGGTGCACCGGTGCGTAACGAATTTATCGAGTTCGTTGAACGTCCCTTTATCGAGTAGCATATCGATGCGTTCCCGGGCGGTCATACGTCCCGATTCATGCTGCTTTTCTATTTTGTCGAGACCTCCGCCCTGAGAAGCTTTTTTATCGAGGTTCTCGAATTCTTCGTATATTTTTTCTCTATCCATTGCTTTTAGTCGTTATTTATGATTTCCAATAAAATCAATGTCTGATTTCCGTTTACCGAATCGCCTTCGTTCACCAGAATGTCTTTGACGATACATTCCGAGTTCACCTTGTAATTGCTTTGCATTTTCATTGCTTCGAGTACGATGACAATATCGCCGGCGTGAAGATGATCGCCTTTCTGTACCGGTATCTTTACGACTTTGCCGGGCATCGGGGCGATGATTTTATCGTCCTGGCGGGTATCGTCGCCTTTTTTCATACGCAGATATTTTGCCTGAGTATCGACAATATCTATCCGGTACGAACGGTAGAAAATATTCACATCGTAGCTTTTCTTGCTTTCTTTTTGAATGAGCTCTGCATTGTAGGAATTACCCTCGTGCAGAATAGAGCAACTGCCGTTTTCGGCCATGACGATATCGACTTCATAAGGTTTCCCGTCGATGGTAAGCTGCACTTTATTGCCTTCTTTGTTGACCAGCGAAACGTCGGCCACCCGGTTTCCTATATGTATTTCCATTACTATTTTCTCTTAGATACGTAAAACACCTTTTTGTAGTCCGAATTCGCGCCATCGGCTGATGGGGCGCGCATCGGTCAGTTGTACAGGAGTATTCTCCTCCAAGTTCATGAGGTAATCGATATAAGCGGCGATCATAGCCAGATTCTCGATTTCTTCATTGTTGCTGTTGTTCCGTTGCAACATGCGGGCATTCTTTTCGATAAAGAGCGTGTTATATTCACCGCGCACGAAATCGGGGGTATGCATGATGCGTTTCAGATAACTGAGGTTGGTTTTCAGTCCGGTGATTTTGTATTCGTACAATACGCGGCGCATACGTTCTATGGCATATTGGCGGGTGGTGGCCCATACGATCAGTTTTCCTATCATCGGATCGTAATAAATCGGTATTTCGTACCCTTCATATACATAACTGTCGATGCGTACGCCGATACCGTTCGGTTCGGTGAGTTGTTTGATGATACCTGGCGACGGGAGGAAATTGTTTTCGGTGTCTTCGGCGCATATACGGCACTCGATAGCATGACCGCGTTGCAGGAGATCCTCTTGTTTAAGATGTAATACTTCATCGTTGGCAACACGTATTTGTTCTTTTACAAGGTCTACGCCACAAACCTCTTCGGTAATGGGGTGTTCGACTTGCAGGCGTGTATTCATTTCGAGAAAGTAGAAATTCCGATGTTTGTCTACGAGGAATTCAATGGTTCCCGCACCGGAGTAATTCACGGCTTTGGCCGCGGCGACGGCTTTTTCGCCCATCTCTTTTCGCAGTTCGGGAGTGAGAAAAGGAGAAGGGCTTTCTTCCACGATTTTTTGGTGGCGACGTTGTACAGAACATTCCCTGTCGAAAAGATGTATCACGTTGCCGTGATTGTCTCCTAAAATCTGGAATTCGATATGATGAGGCTCTTCTACGAATTTTTCGAGGTATACCGTATCGTCACCGAATGACGACATCGATTCCGAACGCGCCGTGTTATAGGCTTCCAGTACTTCGTCTTCGCAGTGGATAAGGCGCATGCCTTTGCCGCCTCCACCCATAGATGCTTTCAACATCACGGGAAAACCTATCTCTTTGCAGATACGCACAGCTTCTTCTCCGCTTTGCAGCGGTTGTTCGGTTCCCGGGACGACAGGTACTCCCGCTGCAATCATACGTTTACGGGCCGAAATTTTATCGCCCATTGCTTCCATCGTTTCGGCCGCCGGGCCGATAAATACGATACCTTCTTTTTTGCAACGGCGGGCAAATTCGGCATTTTCCGATAAAAAACCGTAGCCCGGGTGTATGGCATCGGCGTGGTGCAGTTTGGCTGCTTTGATGATATTGTCGATGTTCAGGTAACTTTCATGAGAAGCCGCAGGACCGATCAGGCAGGCTTCGTCGGCGTACATGACATGTTTCGATGTACGATCGGCTTCCGAAAAGACTGCGATGGTGCGAATACCCATCTCTTTGCACGAACGCATGATGCGTATGGCAATTTCTCCTCGGTTGGCAATCAAAATTTTCTGAATCATAAAATTTTATTTAAATTGAAATTGACGCTAAATGATACTGTTCGTATTCCGATACAGGATAATCGGTAAAATTATAGCACTCCCTACCCGCCATTTTTCTTTTGGAATTTGGCAGGGATATGTTGTTATGCAGGTTCGATAATATTTTTGACAGCTTTCCTAATCCCACGAGTTAAAAGCAGCATTTTAATGAATGGCAGGGCTTCTGACTGACTCCTTTTTTCCGAACACCTTCCCGATTTGTTCAGTGGTATGGGGTATTATCTCAGAAAATTCAAGCGGAGCTTCACAGCAGCGGGACTGTTCGGGATTTGCACCCGATTCCCTTTTAATCCGGAAACCCGAAAGAGCTTCCGAAACCAATTCGGGCACAAAGGTAGAAAAAACTTTCGAGTCTGTTCTCTTTTTGGACAGAAAGTGATAGAGTGCAGAAGCTTTGTATGGACAAAAGGGAGGCGGTAAGAAAGAAGCGACACGGCTGATTTATCGCAAATAAGCCGTGTCTGGAAAGCAAATGGAGCAATGTAAAAATTGGAATTATACCATTCCGTAGAAAAAATGAATGAAATTTGTTATAGATGATTTTTTTATGATCGGATAAATTGTTGCGTTTTATCTTCTTCTGCAAAGAGAATAGCCGTATTTACTAAGGCTAAATGAGAATAAGCTTGGGGAAAATTTCCCAATTGCTCTTTTGTGTCGAAATTTAGATCCTCACTGAATAACCCTAAATGATTGGAATATTTGAGGATTTCGTCAAACAAGCATCGGGCTTCGTTTTTTTCCCCGATGACAAAAAGTGCCCGTACAAGCCAAAATGTGCAGATAGTAAAAGCCGAAGAGGGTAACCCGAAGTCGTCTTTGCTGTTATATCTATACATCAGACCTTTGTGTAACAGAGCTTTTTTCACGGCTTTTACCGTTTTATGATAACGTATGTCGTCGGCTCCGATAAAACCGTAAGGTTCCATGAGAAGTAAAGAGGCGTCCATAGCTTCGTTGTCGTAAGTCTGGGTAAAACTTTGGATATTTTCTTTCCAACCGTTCTCAAATACGTCTTTTCGTATTTTATCGGCTTCTTGTTGCCAGCGTTCACGATAATTGTCTTTATTCAGCATTTGAGCAATCTTGGCACCTCTGTCCAAAGCTACCCAACACATGATTTTCGATGATACGAAATGGTGGTCCTCTCCGCGTATTTCCCAAATACCTTTGTCGGGCTTACGCCAATCGTTGGAAACGGTGTATAAAATGCTTTTCACCATTTCCCACATATCTTCTATCTCGTCGAGCGAACCCGGCATCAATCGGTAATATTGATAAATCAGATCCATCAAATATCCGAAAGAGTCATTTTGTTTCTGATGGTAAGCATCATTTCCGATACGTACAGGTTTAGAGTTTTTATACCCCGAAAGATGATCGAGAATCACTTCTGTCAAGTGCCGTTCCCCTCTGAGACCATACATGATTTGGAACGATTCGTGCTTGGCGGTAAAGGTCGATTGTATAAATTTCATAAAGCGTCGAGCGGCTCCTGCATGGCCTATTTGGAAAAGCGTTTCTATGGACATGGAAGCATCTCTCAACCAGCAGAACCGATAATCCCAATTACGTACTTCGCCTATTGTTTCGGGAATACTCGTCGTGATAGCTGCTAATTCTGCACCGTTGTAATGCGACATCAATTTGAGAACCAATAGACTTCTTTCTATGATGTCGTTGTATAGGGAGTATTTCTTTGTACGGCTGCTCCAATTGAGCCAGTGTACCAACGTACGGCAATATTCGAGTTTTTCCCGTTCGAGGTCGACGGGTATTACTTTTTCATTATACGATAATAAGAGAAATTCATCTTTTTCAAGAAGAAATTCTTTTTTTTGTTCGATCTCTTTCAGGGGGAGAGAGGAATAAAGATATTGCCGGTCGGCATTATCGAGAGAACAATAGCTTTCGATAAAATCGGGAGTGATATTATGGATAACTTTCCCTTGTGCATAATTGGGAGCGGGGGAGTAGTTGATTCTGAATCGGGGCTTCCCTTTGATTTTATGGATATAGCGGTATAGTTCTGCCGGCAGATAATGTTCGTTGTTTTCGGAACGGTAGTACGGCATGAAATCTAAGACGACAAATTCTCCTTCGTCCGATATGAATTGGGTAGAAAGAATATTGGTATGGGGGATATATGATTGTACGGTATGATATTTTTCGGAAACTTCAAATCCGAAACAGCCGCCTTTTTCACGGTCGAGCAATGCGGCGAACACCGAAGGGGAATCGAATTCAGGGAAACATAACCATTCGATATTTCCTTTTTCTGAAATAAGTGCCGCTGTGCGGCAATTACCGATAATTCCGTAGTTCAGATTGTTCATTTACGATTCTTTTTTATTGGTTTTCAGTAATCCTTTGAAAAAATCCATTGCCGATTTTAGTTGTATTTTAGGCTCTCTGTATTGATGATCACTTTTTTCATCGGCCAATGTTTGTAAAAATGGCAATACATCTTTTTGTTCCGGTATGTTATATCGGGCCGTCTCGGAAACATTACCGACTTTTATGGTGAAAGCTTTTTGTGGCAGAGCTTCGAACATATCGTTATCGGTGGTATCGTCGCCCATAGCGATGATGAAGTCATAGTTCCCGTGTTGTAATTGTCGGGCGACTTCCGAACCTTTATTATAATCGGGAGATTTTATTTCGATGACTTTATTGCCTTGTATGATTTCCAATTTTTGCTTCAAGCAAATAGAAATGAGAGCATGGGTGAGTTGTTGAGCCCTGAGAGAACCGAGCCATGCATCGCATTCCCTGTAATGCCAAGCCAATGCCGTATCTTTGATTTCTAAGTGGGAATGAGGTGTTTTTTCGACGAATAATTTCAATATCGATAATAACCCGGAACTCCACTCGTTCTGGTGTACTTTGTTTATCCACTCCCCGTTTTCTTTATAATATGCTCCATGTTCAGCGGCCAGTGAAATATGTAAATTCCCGAGCCATTTTTCGAGTGTATCGTGATCCCGACCGCTGTTGACAACCACTTTATTAGATGGGTCATCTGCTAGTTGTCGTAATATGGCTATGAGTTCGTTTGTTGGTTTTGCCTCTTCCGGTTTATTGCATATTGGTGCTAATGTGCCGTCGTAGTCTAACAGAATGAGACGCTCTTTCGCTTGGCGGTAACTTTGCTTGATTGTATTGACAGTCGATTTGGAGAGGCATTTTTCATTCAACTCCCTGTTTTTATCGTAAGTTTGTTCCCATTCATTGATAAAATTTCCGGCCCATCGTTCGACTGTTTGTGTAGAAATGAGTTTCTGCATACGGTTGAGACGCCTTTGTTGTTCTAAGTCGGGCATTTCAAGAGCTTGATAAATTGCATTTTCGATTTGATCCGTATCGTTCGGGTTGACTAACAGGGCGTCGGTCATTTCTACAGCAGCACCGGCCATTTCACTCAGTATGAGTACACCTGGATTTCCGTCTTTGACGGCGATGTATTCTTTGGCGACGAGATTCATTCCGTCTCGTAAGGGCGTAACCACTGCAACATCGGCTACGTAATATAACGCTACCAATTCTTCAAAAGGAAATCCATGATAAAAATAACAAACCGGTGTCCAGTCCATTGTTGAATACCTGCCGTTGATAGAGCCTATTTCTTCATCTATTTTGGTTTTTAATTCGGCATAACTGCCGACATGATCCCGGGAGGGGACGATAACCATTGATAAAGAAACCTTGCCGTGGTATTCGGGATGATGTTCGAGAAATGCAGCGAATCCTTGCAAACGATGCAGAATACCTTTACTGTAATCCAACCGATCCACCGATAGTAGCAATTTTCTATTCCCGAAAAGTTTTCGATATTTTTCGACTGCCTCTCGCACGGTTGTTTTCGATATAGCCTTGTGATAAAGATCATAGTTGATACCCATAGGAAGGGCATCGATCCGGACTACTCGATTGGAAAGCATACACTCATCGAGTTGAAAGTCGATACGTAGTATACGTTGCACGGCACTGATGAAGTGCCGCATATAATCGGGAGTGTGAAAAGCTATAAAGTCTGCACCTAAAAGACCCTGCAATATTTCTGCCCGCTCAGGTAAAATGCGGAAGAGCTCGTAAGAGGGGAATGGTATATGGTGAAAATATCCTATACAGAGATGTGGCATCGCCTCTCTCAACATACCCGGAAGCAACATGAGTTGATAATCTTGTACCCATATTTTATCGTCGGGTTGGATCAATCTGCATATCTCCTCGCAGAAACGACGGTTTACTTCCTGGTAGGCTTGCCAAAAACTGTTTCTGTATAAAGTGTAGACGTAAAAATAGTGGCATAAAGGCCATATCGTACTGTTGCTATATCCCTCATAGTAATTCGTAATTTGTGAGTCTGTCAGGAATACGGGGTGAAAATTGAGTTTTTCGAGTTGAGAACCGATTTCGGCTTGTTCCTCTTTTTTTTCGACACATATTCCCGGCCAACCGATCCAATGTTTTTCGTAAGCTGTATTTAAGGAATCCAGACCGGTAGCCAGTCCCCCTTCACTTCTTGAAAAAACAAATGCTCCGGCTTCTCCTGTTACTTTGACGGGTAGTCTATTCGATATAATATATAGCTTCATACATTTTGAAAAAGGCAAATTGGATACCAGAAATTCATTGTCTTTATAAATGTCTTATTATTAGTTGTTTATTTCTTTTTATTTACGATGGAGTTTTTCAAAACGAAAAAGTCGTTTTTCATTTCGGTGGGTTTTGAGATAGATGTTGGGAAGTATGTCTCTGAAAAAAGGGGATTATTAAGAAAAAAGCCCCTCTTTTTCGAGAGGGGCTTAAGCTTTATCAGGGTATGGAACTATTTTATGGAGATCTGGTTATTTCCTCCGTCTTTTACTTGGCTGTCTGTTTCCCGATAGAAGGAGCTTACTGGTTCTATCTGTACGCAGTTGTTGATATATGCGTCGGTTACATGGTCGAATGTGATGACCGGAGTTCCTTCGGTCGGATATTTCGTCCGTACATTGTTGAGAATGATTTTTTCACTCTTTTCAAATACCCACGGCGAACCTTTCGTTGCAGAGAATTCTACATTATTAAAATAAATATCTTTGGCCGTATTGACAACGAATCCTTTCTCGGCTTCCATATTGAGATTGTTGAACGAAATGTTTTGTACCGGCATTTCTTCGATACCGCTGATGTAGCCGATTTGTTTGATTTCTCGTCCGGTAATGTTGCTCAGATGTATATTTCTGAAAATGGGTGTGCGTTCGCTGACAGGCTCGACTTTTGATGTTTTGTCGTAGAAAAGGTCAAAGATGAAAGCATTGCGTTGGATATTCCGCATGACGATGTTATCGACACGGATTTGCTCTACCACGCCGCCACGGCCGCGAGATGCTTTCAGCCGGATACCGGCATCGGTGCCGTCGAAGACGCAGTTTGAAATGGTAACCCGTTTTACACCGCCAGACATTTCACTTCCTATTACTACACCGCCGTGTCCCGAAAGCATGATACAGTTGGTAATCGTAATGTTTTCACAAGCTTTCCCGTATTTGCGTCCGTCGGCGTCTCGACCCGATTTGATGGTGATGCAATCATCTCCTACACTGATGAAACAATCTGAGATGCGTACATTGCGGCAGGAGGTGGGATTGATGCCATCGGTGTTGGGACCTTTGGGATTTTTATCAGGGTTTTTAATGGTAACACCGTGAACTACGACATTATCGCAAAATGCCGGATTGACGGTCCAAAATGGAGAGTTGATGATTTTTATGTTTTCGATGAGAATGTTGGTACACTCAAAAAATTGAATAAAAGGCGGGCGGAACATACGACGTTCTAACGACCCTTTGTAATAATCCGAAACTTCCAATCCTACGTTGGCCTCTTCCCACATACGTTGCAATTTGCTCTTTTTATCGTCGGGAAGTTTACCTCCGTTATCTTTTATGATCTTTTTGGTCTCTCCTTCCCACGCCCACCATTTAAAGCCGTTTCCGTCGAGCGTTCCACGACCGGTGATGGTCAGGTTGTCGGCATCGTGGGCATAAATCAGAGGCGACAAGGTATTCATGACAGTACCTTCCCATCGAATTTTTACAAAAGGAAGATAATCCTCGAAGTTATCGGAGAAACGTATAGTCGCACCTGACTCGATGTGCAAGGTGATATTGCTTTTCATTTCGATGGTGGCGGTAAGGTAAGTTCCGGCTGGGAAATAGATTGTTCCGCCACCTTCCCGGGCAGCCTTGTCGATGGTTTTATTTATTAATTCCGTACAAGCCTTTTTACCTGTTGCATCGGCTCCCAGTTTTTTTATATCGTATGTTTTTGCCCAGGAGAGATGTGTGAGGGTAAGGCATAAAGCAAATAGAAAAAGTTTTTTCATGATGTATGGGTTATGTGTTAAAAATGCTTCCAAAGATAACTATAAATTACACACCGGAAGTGCAAAATTGTTTCATATAAGTGTAGAAATAGGTATAAATGGGTATTATTCGTTCATTTCGTCGCAGGTATAGTTCAGAAATCGGTTGAACGGGTATAGAATAGATAATTCTTCGGCTGTCCGGTACAACCAGTCGTCGTTTTCAAAAAAAGACTCCTTTTTAGAAGCGTATGTCAGATAATCCCGTTGTTTGAGCAGTTCGGGATAAGGAAAATCTTTGGGAAAGGGGCGCGGCATAACTTTCAGTGCTCGTTCGTTATCGAGTCCGTGGTAAAGTTTTTTAAATGCCGGTTCTTCCAATATTTCTCTGAATTCGTCGCAGTTGTCGTATATCGATTGGCGGAGCGCTTTCAACAACGGTGGGTCAGGGCACCAGATTCCGCCGCAAAGGAGACAATTATCGGGTTCTATATGTAAGTAATATCCGGCACGCGGACTATTTTTCCCGCCCCGGGCCATATATGCGGCGAAATGGGTTTTATAAGGAGTCTTGTCGGGAGAAAAACGGATATCCCGATATATTCGGTAAAGGCAGGCCGATGCTTCGAGACCGTGCAATTCCTCGTCTTTTTCGCCGATTAAGACAATGAGTTGGTTGATATATGTTTCAAAAGTCTTGCGTAGTCGTGTATATTCGTCTTTGTGTGCATTGAACCATTCCCGATTATTATGCATACGCAATTCTCTCAAAAAATGTATAATTTCTTTCATGTAAAAAAGGGCTTATTTCTCTCTACGAATGTATATATTTTTTTTGATATTCCCGATTTTATGCGGCAAATTTCTGTAAAAATGGTTATCTTGCGCACTATTTTTAGGGTTTTAATAGAAAAATTTGAAATAATACGATGAAAGAAAACGAGAAAGAGCCGGTAGATTTGCCGGAAAATGCTTTTCGCGAATTGGAGGAAGGTGAGGAGTACAGCCCTATAATGTCGCCCGGGAGGGAGTATCGGGAAGTTACTCCGTGGTCGGTTTCATGGGGAATCGTCATGGCCGTACTTTTTTCTGCGGCGGCAGCTTATTTGGGATTGAAAGTCGGGCAGGTATTCGAAGCTGCCATACCTATCGCTATTATAGCGGTAGGACTTTCGACCGGGTTCAAGCGGAAAAACGCATTGGGTGAAAATGTGATTATACAATCCATCGGGGCCTGTTCGGGAACGGTCGTTGCGGGTGTGATATTTACGTTGCCGGCGTTGTATATTATTCCGGGTTTGTCTGCCGGTTTTTTACAAGTCTTTTTAAGTTCGTTGCTCGGAGGTGTTTTGGGCATATTGTTTTTGATACCTTTCCGCAAATATTTTGTTTCGGACATGCACGGTAAGTATCCTTTCCCCGAAGCGACTGCAACGACGCAGATTCTCGTATCGGGGCATAAAGGGGGGAATCAGGCCCGTCCGCTTATTTTTGCCGGCCTTGTGGGAGGAATTTATGATTTTTTGTTATCGACGTTCGGCTGGTGGAGCGAGGTATTGACGACTCGTATATTGCCTTTTGGCGATGTGGTGGCCGAGAAGGCAAAGCTGGTTTTTAAAGTCAATACCGGAGCAGCGGTTTTGGGGCTCGGTTATATTGTAGGATTGAAATACAGCCTTATCATTTGTGCAGGTTCTATTTTTGTTTGGTTTTTGATTATACCGGGATTCGACCTTTTTTGGGGGGATACGGTATTGCAACTCAATAGCGGCGATACAGCTTTGACGGTTTCCCAAATGAGTCCCGAACAAATATTTACAACCTATGCCCGATATATAGGTATCGGCGGTATTGCGATGGCTGGTATTATAGGTATTGTCCGTTCGTGGGGAGTGATACGCAGTGCCGTAGGCTTGGCATCGAAAGAGTTGAAAGGGAAAACCTCGGCCGTACAGTCGGGGGTAAAACGTACACAGAGGGACATCAGTATGAAAATACTTTTCTTCTCCATCGTGGTAACGCTTATTACTATATTTCTCTTTTTCTATTTTGGCGTCATTCATAACTTCATACAGGCTCTTATTGCTTTTGTTGTCGTGTCGGTTATCGCTTTTCTGTTTACGACAGTTGCAGCCAACGCTATTGCGATAGTGGGAACCAATCCTGTTTCGGGTATGACGCTGATGACATTGATTCTGGCATCGGTAGTGATGGTATCTGTCGGCTTGAAAGGTCCGGAGGGAATGGTAGCCGCATTGGTAATGGGTGGCGTTGTGTGTACGGCACTGTCTATGGCAGGTGGTTTCATTACTGACTTGAAAATCGGTTATTGGTTGGGTAGTACACCTGCCAAACAGGAAGCCTGGAAGTTCCTCGGAACGATTGTTTCAGCTGCAACCGTAGGTGGTGTAATGATTATCCTGAATAAGACATACGGATTTACCAGCGGACAACTGGCTGCTCCGCAAGCTAATGCGATGGCGGCAGTTATTGAACCGTTAATGAATGGCGTGGGTGCTCCCTGGTTGCTTTACGGCATTGGTGCAGTACTTGCTATCGTACTGAATGCATTCAAAATTCCCGCATTGGCATTTGCATTGGGTATGTTCATTCCGTTACAACTGAACATTCCTCTCGTTGTGGGTGGTGCTGTGAACTGGTACGTAACCAGCCGTAGCAAGGATGCTGCTCTTAATGCAGAACGTGGCGAAAAAGGTACGTTGCTGGCATCCGGTTTCATTGCCGGTGGTGCGCTTATGGGCGTAGTCAGTGCAGCAATGCGTTTCGGAGGTATCAACCTGGTGAATGATGCCTGGGTAAACAATACGTGGTCCGAAGTACTGGCATTGGGTGCTTATGCATTGCTGATAATTTACTTTATCAAGGCTTCGATGAAAACCAAATAATAGAAATACAATGAAAACAATTTTATTTATCACAGCACTGTTTATGTCAACTCTGCTATCTGCTCAGAAGCCCGTTGAGATACCCTTGTGGCCCAACGGTGCTCCTAATACGAATGGCCTGACAGGAGATCAGGAAGATTTGAACGGCGGCCGTGTGGCCAATGTCGTTAATCCCACCATCACGGTTTATCGTCCGGCAAAGCCGAACGGCATGACTATCTTGATGTGTCCGGGCGGCGGATATGCCCGCCTGGCAATGAATCACGAAGGCCATGACATGGCATCCTGGTTCAACACACAGGGAATCACGTATGCCGTTCTGAAATATCGTATGCCGAATGGTGACCGTACACTTCCTATTTCGGATGCCGAGGCTGCCATGAAGATAGTGCGGGACAGTGCTGATGTATGGAATCTGAATCCGAGAGATATCGGTATCATGGGATCTTCTGCCGGCGGACATCTTGCATCGACAATCGCGACTCATGCCAAACCGGAACTTCGTCCTGATTTCCAGATTCTTTTCTATCCGGTAATTACAATGGATAAGTCGTATACTCACATGGGTTCCCATAACAGCCTTTTGGGTAAGGATGCTTCTGCTGAGTTGGAAAAGGAGGATTCTAATGAGAAGCAAGTGACAAAAGAAACA
>ERZ779874.1377-NODE-1377-length-23651-cov-3.878496_pt1 | contig 23651 bp, 25 predicted proteins | sample MGYA00511031_ERZ779874 | MGnify/ENA primary metagenome ERZ779874 (study PRJEB29588, sample SAMEA2156850) | human gut metagenome | biome: human gut; feature: human-associated habitat; material: faeces | place: Denmark | collected 2008/2010 ...
CGTTTTTCGAAGGTAGGTCTCTGATGGTAAGCGAAATGGCTTGTTCGTTGAGTTGCGTAATCTGCGATTGGTCGGGAGATATGATACGGGTTACGCCCGGAGGTAAAACGTAATTGACAGGTGTCTGTCCGGCATTTTCTTCGATATTTACGACCGATACGTCTATGTCTCCTTCGGCGGGAGCGTTGCTGCTGCCGCTTATGTCTGAGTGTAATTTATATTCGTAAGTCCGCCATTCTCCACGTACCAGTTCGAGGGTGGCGAAACGCAGGTGGGTTTCTTTGTTAAATCCGGTGAGAAAAATCCGGGCAAAACGTATGCTGGAAAAATCCTGTATCGAACCGACGGTTTGTCGGGGTTCATGTGAACCGTCATCGCTGTCGTCGCGTAGAGGAATTTTGAACTGGTACCATCGTACGGTCGAGGATTCGCCGTTGCGCAACTGTACGGTTACTGTGCGCATGTCGGTGATGTAGTTGCTTCCCACTTGCAAGGCTTCGGGGGTGATTTTTACGGCGTATTGGTAATAACGTTCGTACTCATCGAGCGTGTTGTCTTGATTGATGTCTTCGACGTCGGGTACACTGCGCGATGATTGGTAGTATTTGTCTCCGGCTTCGTCGGCAGAGAGGGAGTTCCCCTCGGTTCCGTTGTAGTATTTGTATCGGGTGAGGATATCGGTTTCTTCTTGGTTGAATCTTTCGCTCAGGAAGTACTGGTAATTATCCCGGGCGGGGTCGTTCAGCGGCGAATGAGGATCGGCCAGCATGCGGTTCAATGCTGCGTTTGATAATTTGGCGCGTAAGCCCGCGACGAATCCTTGATAAGAAGAGAAGTTGAATTCTTCGTCATTGGAGAGACCGTCGAGGCCCACATCTTGGCGTACGCGGGCGCCGCTGCTGTTGTCGAAAGCATATGTGAGCGATTGTTGGCGCGAAACTTTTCCCCAAACGGTAGTGGTAAGATAGGTCGTATCGTTGTTGATAGGCAGCCCGTTCTCGTATGACTTCATGCCGTCTTTGAGAATATCTTCCGATACTTCTCCGAAGTTGAAGTAGAGCATACCGCCCTTATTGCTGCCGTCTTCGTTATAGAGGAAAGGATCCATGAGCCAAAATTGCAGATATTCGATATTGGAATTGTCGAAATCGGTGATGTCCATTTTTCGCATGATACCTCCCCAGCGTTTTTCGGGATTGAGCAGGTGACCTTCGTCGTCGATATTTTCGGCATCGGTATTATAGGGACCGTGTTCTTGGGGATAGTAAGAGAGGTTGAGCACCTGCATGACCGAGGATTCTCCGTAATTGAGTTCCTTGTTGGGAAATACCTCGGTGTATTCGACTTCGCGTACGTAATGGTTCGACAGTTGTTCGAGGTCGTTTTTGATATGTGCCGGGGTAGCGGAAGAATTTCGTTGCGTGAAAATCCGGTCGATGTAGTACCATGCCAATAATGCCCGGTTTTTCCCGTAATCGAGATTGTTCGACAATGACGATTCGATAAACATCGAAGGGGTTGCCGACAACGACCATGAGTAGGGCGTGCGTATATCGATGGTCGTTTGAGATCCTTCGAAGTCGTCGAGGTAAGAGAGGGACGAAGCATTTTTCTTTTCACTCGGAATGAGCTGGGCAAATTCGGCGGTAAGCGACAATCTCGACGGGGCTGTGGCCGTTACGGTGGGTATCTTGTTGAGCCAAGAAGTGAGCCATTGAAATTCGGTGTTGTAAGAGGTGTTTACACCCCACAGTGTATTGTTGAGGACTTCGCTGCCGAGATTCACTTTCTCGGTAAGAGCCTTTTCTTTCATGTGCATGAGGGTAAGTCCCAGATTGAAATCCGGCGTAAAAGCGTAATTGAGGTCGAGACCTACCAATGTCTTACGTTGCATACTGAGGCTCTGGTTCTCGAAGGAGACGTCGATACTGGTACCCGAGTCGATATAACTTTGGTTGAGAATCGTTACGACTCCCATGTTGTAATCAACCGTATAGTCGACGTTTTCGGTAAGTGTTACACCGCCGGCCGTAACCCGAACCGAGCCTCGGGGTATGTTGAATGCGTTGAGATGTATCTCGGAACTGTATGATGCCTGATATTCTCCTTTGAGAATGAATTTGTTTTTGTCGGCAAATTGTTTGGCGACGGTGAGTGTGGAATCGTACAGCTCCTGATAAGCATAGGTCGAGGCGTCGGGCGTGCCGATCGCTTTTTCCAAGTGCGAACCGAAAGGCTCTACGACAGGGAATATGATACGTCCCGACGAGGGGAGTATCGTGTATCCCGATACGTAGTCGAATATTCCGTCGGAATTGGTTTCCTCGTTATTGTCGAGCCGGTCGAGGTTCATGACCTGTAACAATGTTTTTTCTTTGATGTTTCCAGCCGGCAGATAGGCGGTGTTTGTCCCCGCCGAATCGTTTTGATAATAGATGTTGAGTCGGAAGTTTTCTTTTTCTACTTGATATGCACCCAACGAATAGACGTTTTTCATCATCAGATGCCAAATGGGTTTTTTGTTGGTGATGGTCGATCCTTTCAGCATCTTTACGTAAAGACTTTGTTCGGTATCGGTAATGTCGTTCGAAAATTCTCCGACTTGATAGGTCTGTCCGTTTTTGGTGTATTCAAAGGCTACGGCGAGGACTTCGTCGCTTGTTAATTGACTGTTGAGCGAGACATAACCGAGTTGGCTGTTGAGCGTATATTCCGATGAAGACAAAAGTCGGGCACTTTCTATTTTTGCGTAATCTTCACCGCCGTAGATGCCATAGTTTTCGAGTGGACTCAGCGCTTGTGTTACCTGACTGATATAGCGGGCGTCGGGGTAGGAAGTGATGATTTCGTTGTAGAGGCTGTTGGCCGCATTGGCGGGATATTGAGCACCCGTTGTCGTCCAATGGTCGCTAGCGAGATTGCCGGCAGAGGTTTCTCCCAAGTCGGCAAATGCGACGATATTGCGGGCATTATCGTATGAGCCCTGTTTGTTGGTAACCCATATTTCTATGCGGTTGATGGTGATTCCCGAGGTGATGTAAGGAAGGCGGGAAATGAATTGGTCGTAATTGTCCCGAAAGTAATGGGCGAGAAAAAAGTGCCGGTTCTGGTCGTAGGCATCGACGCCGATTTCGAACTCGGTGGTTTGGGAACCGCCTTTACTGCTGACTGTTTTCGAGTCGGTTTCTTGCTGGGAAACAAGCCCGGTAACGGTCAGCTTCCCGAATTGCAGCGTAGTTTTCAAGCCGAAAAGCGAGGTTCCTCCCCGAATCAGGGACGAACCGGTCGTCATGCTTATGTTTCCCCCTTCGATGGTTTTGATGATTTGGTCTTCATCTCCTTCGTATTTGAGGCTCATTTTCTGCGCGTCGAAGTCGAATGTGGCGTCGGTGTTGTAGGTCATGTTGAAACCAACTTTCGTGCCGACCGATGCATTGATGGTTGCCTGTATTTTTTCGTCGAAGTCGAAATAGGTCTTTTTTCGGGCACTTTCCGAAAGAGCCGGATTGTCGATTTTATTGGTAACGAGACTGAGGGTGAGGCTCATCGAACCGCTGGTTTTCAACCTGACACCTCCCGGGCCGAATACCTTATCAAGGGCCTGCACGTTGAATTGCATATCGAGGAAATCGAATTCGGTCCCGCCTTTGGCGAAATTCTCGGCGTTTTTTGCACGGTAATATTCCTGCATCGATTTTTGGAAAGAATAATCGCTGTATTCGTCGGCCGTGAGCATAAAGGGGGTGGAGACCTCCATATCGCCGACTTTGGTGCGTATGACGTAGCAGTTGGTTTTTATGTCATACTCGATTTCGGTACGGACGTTTTCGGGCGTTTTCAGGTCGGCAGGCGGCAGGCTGTGCAGGTCGTCGAAAGTCTCTATCGTGGTTTTCGCTACGGGAAAACGTGTTGGGGTGCGGGGAATCGTGTCTTCAGGAACTGCGGTGCGTGAGACGTTTACGGTCTGAGATGCGGCAAAAGCGGAATAAATGCTTATTCCGCTTATAACTAAAAGAATATATATCGCATAAAGTCTCTTTCTCATCATCGGACGGCCGCCTGCGGGCGAATCGGTTTGTCTCCACCCGACCGTCGATATGCGTAATTACAGCATTTTCAATGCCGTTTTTATCAGGCTTTCGACTTTCAGTGTCGGGTTTTCTTTTACCAGTTTTTGCACGACCTTTTGAGAGGCGGCTTGGGGGAATCCTAGCATCACCAGTGCGGCGACGGCCTCGTCTTGTAATTCTTGTTGTTGGGTCGTATGGCTTATAAGTAACGTATCACTACCCCCTTTTATTTTATCTTTGAGGTCAACAATTATTCGTTCGGCGGTTTTGGCTCCTATTCCTTTGACCGATTTGAGCATATTTACCTGTCCCGCAGCGATAACCTGTTCGAGTTCGGTAGGGGAGAGGGACGACAGAATCATACGGGCCGTATTGGGGCCGACACCCGATACCGAGATGAGTAGCAGGAAAAGTTCCCGTTCCCGCCGGTCGATAAATCCGTAGAGCAGGTGGGCGTCTTCCCGTATGGCTTCGTAGACGTAAAGACGGGCTTCCCGGCCTATGGCGAGCGTGCTGTATGTGGTAAGTGAAATGTTCAGTCCGTAACCTACTCCTTGACAGTCTATGACGGCAAGTGTCGGAGTAAGTTCGGCGACTTCGCCTCGTATGTATTCGATCATGAGAAAACGTTTTTATAAGATTTTGTATCGGTAGCATGAGAGATTGTAACTGCTCCCATTGGAAAGTCGATATAAAAAATCAGAGCGGTCTGCAATGCCGACGGCTCTGTCTGTGATTTTTCCCGTCGGGAAATAGACCGGAGAATATGTCAATCTATCTCGACGGAGTTATTTTCCCTCTTTTCCGGCCCGTTTCGAGTCTAGCATCTTGCAACTGCCGTTGAATACGGCTTTGGGCTCGATGATCAATACTTGCGTAGCAATGTCGCCCTCGATGTTCGACGTGGCTTTCAGGGTGAGAACATCTTGTATGGACAGGTTTCCGTTGACTTTTCCGTTGATTTCGGCGTTGGCGGCGATGATATTGCCTTGAATGCGGGATTGCTCGCCGATGATTACTTTCCCGGCACATTCGATATTCCCTTGCAGTGAGCCGTCGATGCGTATGTCGCTTGCCGCGTTGATATTGCCTACAATGGTGGTGTTGACCGAGAAGTTGTTATGGATCATTCCGTTGGGTGTCTCTTTACTCATGTCGTTCGATTAATCTGTTGTTTGTATGCAAAAATACAATTTCCCGACAGAATAACATGCTTTTTCTCAAAAAGATTTACATTTGTAGAAAATAATTCTTCTGGAATATTGGAATATGAAAACATCGATCGAATTGAATCGTATACGTTTTTTTTCTTATCACGGTGTCGCCGAGCAGGAGCGTCGGGTCGGTAATGATTATGAAGTGTCGTTGCGTGTCGACTATCCGCTGGAACGGGCTATGGAGAGTGATTCCTTGTGCGATACGCTCGATTATGCTGCTCTTTATGCTCTTGTGTCAGCCGAGATGTCGGTTCCTTCGCAGTTGCTCGAACATGTCGCCGGCCGTATATGGCGGGCGATTTCCAGACGGTTTCCTTGTGTGGCCGGCGGACGATTGCGCATTGCCAAGCTCACACCACCGATTCCCGGAGAGATAGGTGAAGCGGTTGTAACGGTGGAATGGTGATGTTTGTCGGGCGTATATGCACATACACATGTCGGTTCGCCGGTTCATAAAATCGGAATAAAGGATTTCTTATGTGTCGTTTTTTATTGTCGTTTTTGGTTTTATTTGTCGTTGTAACCGGCGGGTCGGCTGCAAGGCCTTTCCGTACGGAATCTTTCTACGGCAACGTGCGCACGTTGCAGGTGCGTCTGTCGGGCGACCCGCTTGCTCCACCGGTCGCTTTGTTAGGCCATGACGAGGGTATCGTCATCTCTTTCGATATGTTGGCTGACGACCCAGAGTATCTCTATTACCGTATCGTGCATTGTAATGCCGACTGGACTCCTTCGGGCCTTTCCGATGTGGAGTATATCGACGGCTTCAATGAACTTCCTGTCGATGATTACTCATTGTCGTTCAATACCTATCGCAATTATGTGCATTACCGCATTGCTTTGCCCAACGAAGAGGTGCGTTTCCGCCTCTCCGGCAATTATGCCGTACTGGTCTATCCCGAGGGTAATCCAGACAGTTTGTTGCTTACGGCCTGTTTCTCGATAACCGAAAATCTGGTGGCGCTCGGTTGCGAAATAACGACTCGTACCGATGTCGATTACAACAAAGCGCATCAACAACTCTCTTTCAAGGTGATGTACCCCCGGTATGAGATACGCAATCCGCGTGAGGAGTTGAAGGTAAGTATCACGACCAATGTCGGTTATGACGACGGTGTGACGGTGTCGCAACCGCTTTACGTCCGGAATCAGGAATTGGAGTATGCCCATACTCCTCGGCTTGTATTCCCGGCTGGGAACGAATATCGCCGTTTCGAGACGGTTTCGCGGCATTACAATACGATAGGTGTGGAGAGTATGCGTTATTTCGATCCCTACTACCACGCTATACTCAAAACCGACTATCCTCGGGCCTCGGGGGCGTATGTCTATGACGAGACGCAGAACGGACACTTTTATATTCGTACCGACGACAGCGAGGAGGCCGATACCGAGGCCGACTATTTTGTCGTGCATTTCATGCTTGCTACCGGTGCGCCGGTAGAGGGTGAAGTTTATATCGACGGAGAGTTTACGCATGGTCGGCTCGACGAGACGACCCGTATGACCTATAACCCCGAGACACGGGCCTACGAGAAGGATATGTCGCTCAAACAGGGAGCATATAACTATCGTTACCTCTTGCAACGACCCGGGGCAAAAGCCGATGCCGCGCCCATAGAAGGAAATTTTTACGAGACTCGTAACGAGTATCAGATACGTGTCTACCACCGCCCGCAGGGCGCCCGTTACGATAGGCTCATCGGCTACACCCGCTGCCGTATGTGAGGAGTACTGTTTGGGGTTGGAATAAGTTGCGGACGAGAAAATCAAAAAGATTTTTTCGCTATTTTGGAGATAAATTATCTAATTTTTTATGGTAAAAAGCTTTACTGATTCCGCCCTTTACACTCCTAAGAAACGGTTAGGGATTGAGGAAAAAGACAAAAAACCATGCAAGGTATCCTTGCATGGTTTTTTGTGGTGACCCCGACAGGGTCAAGATTCTATTTTATAAAAATCTTATTCTTAAATATTTGCAATGATTTTGCGGAGTTTAGTATCACATTGGTGCTTATGGAAATCACTAAATTTCCCTAATTAATCACTTTTTTCTCCTCAATTAAATCGGTTTTATTTTTTTTATTCATACCTTTGCTATGCCCATCTACAATTAGAAGGGGTTTCGAGGCTCGTTTTGGCAAGATCCAATTCGGAGCCTTGCGTCTTTATAAGACTTTGTTTAGTTTCTTTTTCAGCATCTTTTTCATTTTTTTCTCACCACCCGGCCTATTCAGATAATAGGCGGTCAACAAATAATATCCGTAAGGGCTTCGCTGTGGTTCAAGGATTATTACGTATTTTTCCGCTTTATCATACACATATGTCCGATAGATATTCTTTCGGTGCTTCGTATCCCTTTCCTCGCAACTGAATATTTCTAAGACATGAGAAGTTCTTTCTTCTATATGGTGACGAATCCAATGCAACCGTCGGGAACGGTCTGGTTCAAAAACTCTTTTCTTAGTTGCCGCCCCCTCCGCCTCTTTATCATCGGTAGTGGTCAAATGCATGAACTCACGCTGCATATCTATCTCCCCGTCCGATTTGATAGGATAGATACGTTTGGCACGAAACATGAATGTTTCATTTTCCTCTATATCCCGGCAATATATCCTATATAGTGAAGCCTTGCGTTCCTTATCTCCCAAATACAGGATTTCCAGCAGTTCTGGATATTTCTTTAATAAATTGAATGGCATAGGCCTACTTTTGCAGATTGATAAAAAATAGGTTAAACTTCTTGTTTTTCAATGGTGTGGTGCATAAGAGGGAAAGGTTTGTCTGTTTTTTTATCTTCTCGACAATCAGACGTTTCGCCCGTACTTTCCCCTCAATGGTTCCCTGCTGGATGCGTAAATGGTAGTTTATCGCCCCCATAAGTATATCTGCCAGCTGAATAAAATGTACTTGGTGAGACTTGACAAAATTGAAATCCCGTATAGCTGAATTATATTTCAATATCTCTGCCAGCTTATGCAGTTTTCGTTGGCTGCACGTGTCCTTGATGTCGAAATAGACATTATAGGTACTGTCCATATCCATTTGATGATGCAATAGCTGGTAATACATCCGAAAATAAAAATCATTGTAACTGTATTCTGTACGTGTATTGTCTATTTCTGACTTATCTACGATAACCGCCCTGAATTTCATATTGGTCATAAAGAAATAATCCACTATATCATTATAAAGGGAAAAGGTTTTGTCCGAAATGTTCGTCCATTTCAATTCTACTTCATAACCGTGCTTCTTTTTGATTTCTCGTATCTGCTTTTTGGCGAGATCCATTTCATTGTACGGTATGCTTACATAACCGTATATCATGTAAGGTTGTCCATCATTTTCTAAATGCGTACTCTCGTCGCAATATATATTATAGGTTTTATGACTACACTCCATTATATTATTTAATTATTAGTACACAAAGATACTTAATGTCTCACAAAAACGTCTTTTTAAGAGAGGTTTTGAACTTCCATTTTATTAAAAACAATTTACAGCTACCACAAAGCAGCCTTACCTACTTTTAGATCTTAAAGAACCGCCGCAACTTTGCGTATGTTCTCCAATACGGCAGAAAGTTTGCTATCGCGTCGGGCTGTCTGCATATTGTAATCGGCTTGCAGACCCAGCCAAATGTTTGCGGCTATTCCTGTTGCCGCCTCAATCTTCAATGCCGTATCGGTTGTAATGGGGCGTTTGCCGTTTATTATCTCATTGAACGCAGTATAAGGCATTCCGATTATTGCCGCAAATTTCTTTTGAGACAATCCACGCGCCTCCAATTCGTCTTTCAGCATTTCGCCCGGATGTATAGGCTCTGACGGTTGTAATTCATGCGGCGCATAGACTTTATTTGCTGTTTCCATATCGGTTACTTGTAATGTTTGCTGATGTTATTCTTTGGGCTTAATAAAGCCGACGGGATTTCGCGGCTTGCCCTGTTGCCGCTTTTGCGCTTGCAGTTCGGCAAGTGTCTGGTTAATGAGTTCAAGTTGTGTACGGGTGTCTTCGTTAATGTCGTTTTGGTCGGAAAATACTTCCTCCATGTAATCTTGCAGCTCTTTAATTTTACTTTGCAACTTGACGATCTCATTTGAAGGAGAAGCTGCAAGTATTTTTCGCATGGTGGCGAATGCCCGCATGATGCCCCTGTTTATCTCTATGGCAGTCCTTGAATTGAGAACGCTACTGAGCATGGCTACACCCAATTCTGTAAAAGCGAATGGTAGATACTTGATATTACTACCCCTTCCTTTGTTCAAGGTGCCAATTTGGTATCTTGAAAGTTCCTCGCGTGTTACTTCAAACATGAAATCCTCCCCTTCAAAGCGTTCTATGTTACGCCTTACAGCCCGTTTAAGCTGGGCTGTTTCCGTTCCGTACATTTCCGCCAAGTCGAAATCCAGCATTACCTTCTGTCCGCGTATCTCGTAGATTTTGCTTTGTATTAATTCTAATTGGTTCATGGCTATTCTGATTTTTTCAGCTCCAACTTCGCCCCGCAATTCGGGCAATGTATAATGTCCTCTTTCGGGGTGTCAAATAATTCTGTTATATCGCACCCTATTGCTTTGGCAATACGTTCGAGGACTTCAACAGACGGGTTGCCATTTATGTGCTGACTTAATCCGGTAGGTGTTATCTCCATTCTTTTTGCTACTTCGCGGACTTCTAATCCATGCTTTTTAATTGCTTTCTTGATATTTAAACTCATGGCTTCTTTTTTAGTTTGTGCAAATATATATATCAATAAAAAAATAAAGCTATTGCTTTGATTAATTAGTGTTAAATATAAGTTAAAACTTTGATTCGATGTTTTGTAATTAAACTTATAGCTTTATATTTGCATCATAAAAACAAAGCGATATATAAGTTAAAATAATATGAAAAGTCTCGAAGTAAAAGCCGCCGAATATGTTTACGCTTCAATCGCCGACGGATATTTCAGCAAGGAAGTGAAGAACGGCAACGAAGTGATCTTCGTAAGCGGGCGATATGACAAGTACGACAATGAGGTAGTCATCGACGAGGCTTATCTGCTGAACCTCGAAACGGAGGAAAGTACCGAGCTTGACACCTGCATGATCGAGGAATATTTGAACGGTGTTTTGGCCGCATAAAAAGGACTTTAAAATATAGACGATATGGAAACTATGAAGAACGAAAACAACGCCTTACGCATGATTATGACAACGGCATGGCAATTTGTAAAAAGAAACGGTTACAACCTCTCGAAAGCATTAAAATGCGCATGGGCAAACTTCCGCCTCTATCAATTCATGAAAGGCCGTATCGTCCGCTTCACTTTCCGCAAGATTGACGGGACGATAAGAGAGTCCGTAGGCACATTGCTCGATAATGTCGTACCAACCCCGAAAGGAAGCGCACAAGGCAAGAAAACAAACGATGAGGTACAAGTGTACTCAAAGCCTTATCTGGGAATAACCCGGATAGGGCTTTTTGTATTTAATTTTTAATTATGTTTTATGGTAAAGAAAGTAAGTATTCCATTATCTGCTCTTATTTCCAATGTCGGTCAAATAACGGGGCTACCGCCGAATCCGCGTTTGATTAAAGACGAAAAGTTCGAGGCGTTGAAAAAGAGCCTGACCGATGACCCGGAGATGCTCGACCTCCGGGAGTTGATCATATATCCGAACCCGGACGAAAAAGGGACGTATGTCGTCATCGGCGGGAACATGCGCTACAATGCGGCCAAAGAACTGGGACTTTCGGAATTGCCCTGCAAGATTCTTCCCGAATCCACGCCGGTGGAGAAGATGCGCTCATTCATTATCAAGGACAACATCGCCTATGGAGAATGGGACATGGACCTGTTGTCGGAAGAATGGGACACGGAGGAGTTGTCCGACTGGGGACTGGATTTGCAGCCCTATTTGGAGGATCTGAATATCGATGATTTTTTTGGGGAGGAAACAAATCAACGAAAGGAGAAAAAAGCTGTCTATTGCCCTCATTGTGGGAAGAATATCAATGAACCTCCGACAGAAGAAAAGGAGGTGGAGCAATGAAAAGAGAAGTCATTACCTACAATGCGGTGGAAGGTTTCCACCGGTATCCGAACGCTCCGGAATATTGTACCTATCTATCGGACAGGCATCGGCACATCTTTGAAGTCCGTTGCCGGTTTGAAGTGTCTAATGATGATCGGGAAATAGAAATCAACCGAATGCAACAGGAAATTTCTCGATACTTTCATTCGAGGTACGGAACGCCATGTGAGTTCGGCGGTCGTTCATGCGAGCATATTGCCGGAGAATTATTAAAAGCGTACCCGTCGATGACATCGGCGGAAGTATTGGAGGACGGCTATGGAGGCGCTTCACTTACCCGATAATATCAAAGTACATTTTGCCGCTTGCGAGGTTCAGAATCAGTTTGTCGGGGTTAACGAACTGGGTGTGCGGTACGGCCTTTATACGGCTTTTCCGTTTGTAGAACGCATGGTATTCGGTAAGTCGTCGAAATCACCTATAATGCCGTTGTCGTGGCAGAAAGACGATGTATTCAAGAAAATACCGGCTTACATTATGGAAAACGAAAAACACGTCATTCAAGACAGCGGCCTATTTACATTGATGTTTGGTTCACAAAAAGGAAAGAAGGGCGAATCGTTGATGATACGCTGGTATGATGCCCTTGTTCGTTTTACTCGGGAAAATGCGCCGGGAGTAACATGTGTAGAAGTGGATTGCCAAAAGGTTCTTGGCGTATCAAAGGCATGGGAGTTCCGGGAGCGTATGAGGAATGATTTGCCGAATAATAGAATCATTAACGTGTTCCATTTGGAGGATGGACGGAAAGGCCTCGATCGTCTTATCGAATTTTCTGATTACTTGGCTATCAGTGTTCCAGAACTTCGTTGTGCAGGAAAGACCGGCGGTACGGTCGAGCTGGCGAAATATATTAAAAGACGTAAACCTTCAATAGACATTCACCTGCTTGGCTGTACGGAACACAAGCTGTTGCGTCAGTGCCGTTTTTGCACAAGTGCGGATAGTACCACTTATGTCGCGGGAAAACGATATGGTTTTCTTAAAAATCGACACATCAGTCGGATAAAGACACCAGAGATACAACGTCTTGTAGGTATTGAACGCTGGGCACGGATTCGGGAATACAACAACGAGACGAATACGAACTTTCTTTGTCTTTCCATTGAAATGTTGAAACGTGAATACGAAAAGAGTTGCGGGAACCAAGATTACAAACAATATGAGACAAACCTATAAAAACGATTAAACGATGTACTATGTATCAAAACGAATGGAGATAGCGGGCAGCCATAGGCTGAACCTATCGTATGAAAGCAAATGCGAAAATCTGCATGGGCATAATTGGGTGGTAACTGTCTGTTGCCGGGCAAAAGATTTGAACCGGGACGGAATGGTTTGCGATTTCAAACATATCAAAGACCAGATACATGGCTATCTCGATCATGGCAATTTCAATGAGTTGTTGCCCTTTAACCCGACAGCGGAAAATATAGCTAAATGGATCTACGAACAAATACCGGAGTGTTACAAGGTAGAGATACAGGAGTCGTCTGGAAATGTAGCTGTTTATGAGGAGGATTGACAGATGAAGATAAACGAAATATTTTACAGTTTGCAGGGCGAAGGTTTTTATACCGGAACAGCTGCCGTATTCATTCGTTTTTCGGGTTGTAACCTGAAATGTCCTTTTTGCGACACATCGCACGAGCAGGGATGTGAAATGACGGAAGAAGATATTTTTCAAGAGATAACCGGCTATCCTTGTCGTCATGTTGTCCTTACCGGAGGAGAGCCGATGTTACAACTGACCGAAAGACTTATTACTATGTTGCATAATGCAGGGAAGTTTATCCAAGTGGAAACAAACGGCACGATTCCTATCGAAAGTCATCTTCCTATCGATTGGGTAACGTGTTCACCAAAGTTTGACTTTTGCAGTCGAGGAAAACTCCGACTCCAACGTATCGATGAATTGAAAGTTGTATATCAAGGCCAAGACATGTCCGTATATGAGGGCATCGATGCTAAGGAGTACTATCTTCAACCTTGCGATACGAAAGACGCGTCAGGAAACGCCCGAATAGTTGCCGGGAGCATCGATTACATCAAAGGCCATCCTCAATGGCATTTATCTCTTCAAACACAAAAAATAATCCATGTAAGATGAAAACATCGATAAAAATAGAACGCCATATAGAAGGCATATTGAATTGTATCGGGGAAGATCCTTTTCGTGCAGGTCTTATCGGTACGCCGGAGCGCATCTCTCGTATGTATAAAGAGATATTCAGGGGGTACGATCCTGCTCAACACCCCCAAATAACGACATTCGATAATGGTGCGGACGGAATCATTTACGACAACATCATTACCGATAGCGGCAGTTATTATTCAATGTGCGAACATCACATGATGCCGTTTTTCGGGAGATACGTGTTCGCTTATGTTCCTAACCCGTCAGGAAAGATTATCGGCTTGTCGAAAATAGCCCGTGTTGTGGATTACCATTCTGCCCGCTTGCAAATACAAGAGCGTTTGGTTTCGGATATTGTCGGCGATATACGTTCCGCATTGGGAGAAAGTAACCCACCATTGGGAATCGCCCTTGTCATGGAAGGAGAGCATTTATGCAAGTCAATGCGAGGTGTTAAGAAGTCGGGAAAAATGACAACCTCCTATCTGACGGGTATTTTCAAGGACGGCCCAGCACGTTCCGAGTTCTTAGAAATAGCTGGGCGGCTCTTGAAATAGTATCATTTTGTCAGAAAATCGGGGCGGAAATGAGGGTATGCCAAGCGGACGGACAAAACAAAATGACAGCATTATGAGAAAAGAAGGCAGAAAAACGAAATACACACCGGAGTTGGTGAAGCGCATCTGCGGCCTTGTCGAAAAGGACACCTATACCGTATCCGAACTTTGCGAATCGGTCGGCATTTCGGAAACGACATTTTACGATTGGAAAGTCAAGTTTTCGGAGTTTTCGGACGCTATAAAAAAAGCGGAAGAAAGGCGGCTTGACAATTTCGTGGTGGAAGCGAAAAGAAGCCTCCTGAAAAAGATACAGGGCTACGAAGTGAAAGAGACGCATACTGTAACCATTCCGGGCAAAGAGAAGGACGAGGAAGGAAAACCCAAGCCGATTATCAAGGAACAAAAGACGATCAAAAAACATATCCAGCCGGACACGGCGGCGATCATCTTCGCCCTTACCAACCTTGATCCGGAACACTGGAAGAACCGGCAGCAGCTCGACGGCAACATTCAGAGCGATGTGCGTTTTACCGGATTCCGGTCGGTATTGCCGAATGTCCCGGGTATAGAGGCTCTAACGAATAATGTCCGGGAACGAAGCCGGGAAAAGTTTCTGAACGAGGATAACGACGATGAATAAGGTGAATTACGCCCAACTGCTGGCCTACCGCTACCTCTCCGACCCGAAGATAAAGGTAGTCGGTTACGGAGGTGCTGCGGGCGGCGGGAAAACGGGTCTCGGTTGCGAATGGCTCATGCGTTGCGGCTGGGCATTCCCGGGCACCCGTTGGTTCGTCGGGCGTAACAACATCAAGGACAGCCGGGAAAGCGTGTTGGTAACATTCGACAAAGTAGCCTCGTATCACGGATTCAAGGAATACCGTTTCTCGAACGACGGCATCGACTTCCGTAACGGCTCGCGCGTCTCGTTCCTCGACCTGACCTATTACCCGTACAAAGATCCGATGTTCACCCGGTTGGGATCAAAGGAGTACACCGGCGGCTGGGTGGAGGAAGCGGGGGAAGTCCACCGTTTGGCCGTCGAGGTTTTGAAGTCCCGTATCGGTCGGCACATGAACGACGTTTACCGGTTGGAGCCTAAACTATTGCTGACCTTCAACCCGGCGAAAGGTTATCTGTACGATACTTTCTACAAGCCCCACCGGGACGGACGTATGCCCGAAGATACGGCTTTCGTACAGGCGTATGTTTACGACAACCCTTTCATTACGAGGGAGTATGTCGAGGTGCTCAAAAACCTCAAAGACCCGGTCTTGCGGAAACGGCTGTTGTTGGGAGAATGGGAATACGAGGACGACCCGTCGGCCTTGTGCGGTTACGATGCCATAACGGACCTTTTTACGAATGACTTCATAGAGCCGGAGGGTGCAAAGAGTTGTTCGGCAGACATCGCGGGGAAAGGGCATGACCGCTTTATCGCCTTGTCGGGTGTGGGTAATGTTTTCCGTGTGGCGATCGATGAGGTCTATTCCCCGGGCCGACAGGTGGAAATGCAGCTCCGGGATTTAATGGTCCGGGACGGCATACCCCGTTCTCTTACGGTAGTAGATGCCGACGGTGTCGGGTCGTTCTTGGAAAGCTACCTCACGGGGATAAAGGAGTTCCACGGCGGCGGCAGGCCGCACGATTCCCGGTACAAGAACCTCAAAAGCGAATGCGCCTTCCTGCTGGCGGACATGGTGAACAACCGGAAGATAAAAATAGTCTGCACACCGGAGCAGCGGGAACGCATCACGGAGGAGTTCGGGGTACTGAAACAAGCCCGCATCGACAATGACACGTCAAAGAAGGCGATTATAAGCAAGGAGGAGATGAAGGCGATATTGGGGCGTTCACCCGACTACCTCGACGCTTTCATCATGGCGATGTCTTTCCGCCTCGTGTCGGCAGGCAGCGTGCCGGAAACGAAGGTTTATTCGCTGCATGATTTACAACGATAAAAACGAAATATATGAAAGGACAGAAAAGAAAGATCGGTTCAGGCTATACGTTCAAGGAGCTTGTTTCTCTAAGAATAGAAGAAGAACCGTTCAAGGAAAGTTTGAATCATCTTTCCAAACCGGCCAAGTTGTGCGGCGTACCCGTCCCGCAAGACCTCGGCACGGCCACTTACGGCATGATAGCCGACCTCGGAAACCTCGACGAAGGAAATGAAGTGCAGGGCATTTTCGACATCTGCCGTATCGTCCTCGGTGTCGATTCGGAAAGCGTGTGCAGGGAGAGTGCCGATGCCGTCCTCGGCTTCGTGAATTTCGTAACCGGGGAAATGGACAAGATCGACAAGCTCTTTGAATCGGTCAGCATCAAGCCCACGCCGGAGGAAGAACGGGCGGGCGTGCATGACCTCTCTTTCGGCACGTTCGGGGTTATGGACTGGTACGCCCGGAGAATGGGAATCACCAACCAAAACGATGTCCGGGCCATAAGTTGGATGCGTATTTACCGCTGCCTCCAAATGGACAACGAAACCGCGCTTTACGAAAGGCGGCTGAACAAAATATATGCGGAAAATAAAAAGTGAAAAGGATATGACGGTACAGGAAAAAATCAAGTCGATAGCCTCCCGGATAGAGGGTACGGCCTATCTGTTTATGAACTGGGCGCAGACAAACGTCGCCCTCGATACGATCGATAAACCGACGATCGTCTATGTATTGCCGCCTTCGGGAACGTTGAATGTGAAATACGCCTCGGTAACGGATTCCCCGTTGACGCAGATCGCCTTTCTCGACAAGACGGATTTCGATTTCGATTCGACGGAGAACGATGAGGTCATCGAGCGCATGAAGGGTCTTTTCTACACGTTCCTTCGGGAGTACAACAAAGGGGAGTATTTCGAGCCGATAGAGGGCGACATACCCTACCAAGTCGTTTATGACAAGCTCGACGTGAATGTAACGGGTATCGTGGTAACGCTGACCCTTGTAGAACTGGAAGGTTCGGAGATATGCTGAAAGAGATACGCGGGCATATCAGGGATTGTCTCGAATCCGTGAAGGAAAGGATAAAACGGAACATCGAAGATAAGGGCCGGACGGCCTCGGGAGGTACGGCGTCCTCGTTGTCGGTCTCTTTCGGGAACTTGGGTGGCACGCTCTACGGCAGCAGTTCATTTCTTGCCATACAGAGAGGACGCAAAGGCGGGAAAGTCCCTCGGGGATTTGTCGGGATAATCCGCCAATGGATCATCGACAAGGGTATATCGGTCCGTCCCGTACCCGTAAAAAGGAAGTCGAAATACGGAGATGAGGAACGGGCACAGCTTTCGGCGGCAAGGGCTATTGCCTACACGATCATGAAGAACGGGACGAGCCTCTACCGGCGTGGCGGTTACGATGACATCTACGACACGGCCATAGAGGAGGAGACGGATAAGCTGCGCCCGAAGCTGCTGGACGTATTTTATATAACGATAAGGGAAATAAATCAAAACATGAGAGAATATGAGAAACGGAACAATCGCAAATAACAGCGGGCAGGTGCTGGCACGGGTGGAATACCCGGCGCGGTATGCCTTTGCCTTCAATCCCCTTTTGATTACAGTCGGGGAAGAAACGACCGGATCGCTTCAAAAGGCGTATATAAGAGCCGTAAAGCGTTACGGCGGGTCAGATGACTATTATCGGGACGAAGCGGACTTCACGGACGGAGAAGCGGTCTTTGACATAAGCATGTTTTGCCGGGGTCTATTCGATCTCGGGAACATAGAGGACAATACGGAGCGGATCATTACGGTGCAGTTCGCCGTCGGTGTAACGGACAAGTCCGGAACCAACCACGAAATGCACAGCGGAGAAATTTCCGGGCCGTCGGTAATGAATGTCATTTGGGGTGCGATCGCCCCGACAGAGGAATACAACGGCCTCACCATGTTCCGCTGGTTTTCCCGTTTTCCGATGAAGCTGGAATTTTTCGCACAGGCCGGCGCAAAGGTTTACAAGGAGATAGACGGCAAAGGGACACATACGCTTGTCTCAACGGTCTCGGACATGGGCATAGCCTCGATAGACCTTTCCGGGGCATTCGAGGGTGATACGGTGGTGAGGAAAGCCGCCCTTTCGGTCGGCGACTTCGTGAACGTGTTCGATGAGACTTTTGATTTTACGTTCGCCAACTATGAGAGCGAATGGGAAATCACGTTGAAGAAAGATGATAGCCCCTGCGGCGTGTTCTTGCGCTGGATAGACAAACACGGTTTCATGCGATATTTCCTCTTTTCCGAAGGCGAAGAGAGTACGGAATCGGAGGACTACGGCGACCTGCTCGAACAAAAGTACAGCGCATTCGGACGTTATTACCCGAATATCTACCGGCAGCAGGGCAAGAGCGTAACGAGGAAAATGAATATCGCCGCCTTGCATCTGACCCGTGAGGAATACGGATATGTCCGTTCGGTGGCATTCTCTCCGGTTGTGGATATGTACGTGGGCGACGATGAGGGAACGGCCTCATGGCTTCCCGTACTGGTATCGTCCGGGGACACGGGCCGGGAACAAAAGAACTTGGAGGATATGGAAATAGAACTCTACTACAACGAAGCAACACAAAGATATTAACCATAAAACGACAAAAATATGGCAACAGAAAAGACGACCGCGATATTGGAAATAGAAGTCGATGCGGGCGAAGCAATCAAAACGATAGAGCGTTATAAGTCCCAAATACAGGTTTTGAAGAAAGAGCAGCAGAACTTACGGGAGGAATTGAAAAAAGGAAAAATATCACAGGAAGAATATACCAAAGCGAACACAGAAGCCGAAGTCGCCATAAAAACAACTCAAGAAGCGATGAGGCTTACCGGCCGCGAATTGAAAAACCTGATTACCTTACATGGGGAAGAAAAAGATTCTTTACTATCCTTACGTGCCGAATTATCGAAAGTAACCCTCGCCTATGACCGACTGTCTGAATCCGACCGGAATGCGGCAAAGGGGAAAGAAATGTTGGAATATATCAAGAAACTGCAAGACCAGATCCGCCCGCTCGAAGAATCTACGGGACGGTTTCAAAGAAGTGTCGGCAATTACCAGCAGTCGATAGTAAACGCTGTTGCCTCGATGAATCCTCTGGCCGCGAAATTATCCGGGTTTGTGGATTTTTCCGATGAAGCTGCCGGAGGCTTCACCAAGCTAAAAACAAGTGCGCAGGCATTCGGCAAAACCTTATTGAGTTTGGTTAAAAACCCGGCTTTTCTTGCCATTGCCGGCATAGCGTCCGTCGGTAGTGCGTTCAAGCTCTGGTATGACTACAACAAAGGATTGATCGAGGCTACCCGTCTGACAAAACAATTTACCGACCTTTCCGGAAATGAATTAAAAGCGTACAGAAATGAAGTGCAGGCCGTTTCCGACACATTCAACAAGGATTTTGTAGAGGTATTGCGCGGTGCGAATGCGTTGCAAAAGCAATTCGGCATCACCTCGCAGGAAGCCCTCGAATTGGTGAAAGAGGGCTTTATTAATGGGGCAGACGTAAACGGGGAGTTTTTGAAAAACGTAAAAGAGTATTCGACTTTTTTCAAAGAAGCGGGTTTGTCGGCAGAGGAATTTATCGCCATTAACGCCCAAACAGAAAAAATGGGTATTTTCTCGGACAAAGGAATCGACGCGATCAAGGAGGCGAATATCCGCCTACGGGAAATGACGACCGCCACGTCTACGGCATTGGAGGGTATCGGCATATCCTCGGAACGAGTACAGGAAGAATTACAGAACGGCAGCAAGACGACATTCGACATCATTCGGGAAGTCTCGGCCAAGTTGAACGAGCTGCCCGATTCGGCCTCGACTGTTGGAGCGGCATTGGCCGACATCTTCGGCGGCCCGGGAGAAGATGCGGGACTGGCCTATATCCGTACCCTTAGTAACATTTCCACGAGCTTATCCGATGTAAAAAGCAAGACCGGCGAACTTGGGAATTTGCAGCGGGAGCAGCTTCAAAGTCAAATCAACCTTGAAAATGCCATATCCGCATTGTTCGACCAAACAGGTGGCGGATTTGAAAAGATGACGACACAAGCCAAGATATTTATCAATAATGGGCTGTCCGGGATAATCCGGGGAGTTATTGATTTAATAAATTGGTTTATAGAGCTATACAACAACAGTGTGGCTATACGGGTTGTTTGGGAAGGCTTTGTCGGACAATTCAAAATTATTATAGCCCAGATAGGAAACCTATTTAGTCTTTTTATCGATCAAGCGAAAGCGGTAGGAAAGGTGTTGGAGGGGACGTTTACACTTGATTTCACGAAGATGAAAGAGGGGTATTCCGATTTTGCCAAATCCTATTCCACCCTTGCCAAATCGGTAGTTTCCGATTATAAGGATATTTTTGTGAAAGGTATGAACGATATAAAGAATGGCAAGATAGAACCTATAAAAATACCGATCGAGGCCGATACAGAATCGGTCGGGGGAGGAACGGGAAACAGCGGATCCGAGGGAGGAACGAACAATGGCGATAATACTCCCAAGCGAGACATTAAAGCCGAGGCCGAGGAAATCGAAAAGGCCGAAGCCGCAATGTTGAAGGTGTTGGAGGAGACATCGGCGGAATACAAAGCCATTCTGGATAAACGCTACAAGCGGGATAAGAAGGCCATTGAGGATAAAATCGCCTTATATGAGGAAGATAAAAAGTTGACCCCGAAAATGCAAAAGGCGTTGAACGATCAACTGGAAGCCCTCGAAAAAGAACATGCCCGTGATATAGCCGCGATTAGTAAAAAGGCGACCGACGACCAAATCGCCGAGCAGGAGCGGTTAATCAATTTGAAACTGTCCGTTGCGGAAAAGGGGTCTCTCGAAGAATACAACTTGCGTCTTGCCAATCTCGAACAACAGAAGAAGCAGGAGATAGCAGCTGCGAAAGGGAACAAGGAAGAAATCGCCCTTATAGAAAAAAAATATAACAATCTCATACAGGAAGAATCCGACAGGTATTATGAAAATCGAAACAGGAGACAAAAAGAAGTCTATAAAGAGGAATTGAACGAGCGTAATCTCGAATGGCAGAACAAAATAGACGCAGCCAAGCTGAACGGCGAGAATTATTTGCAACTTATGGTAGAGCAGTCTCAACAAGAGTTGGAAGCCATAAAGGAGGCCGGACAGCAGGAATGGGAGAAAAAAGAAGAGTTCAACGCCCGGCTATTGGAGGCCGAAAAAAGACATGCAGAGAATACAGCACAACTCGCAAATTATGAGATTGAAATCCAACGCAACAAGGTACAGGCTATTGGGTCAATCTTTGGTGCACTGTCAGATATGTTCGGCGCAGTAAGTGAGGATAATATAGCCATGCTTAAATTATCGAAAGCTCTTGCCATTGCAGAAGTAGCCATAAATCAAGGTATTGCGGTGTCAGAAGCTATTCGTACCGCATGGAAAGACAAAACAAATGTTTCTATATGGCAAGCAGTCGCCAAAACAGCGATAGCGATAGCTTCTGTAACAACGACAATGGTTTCAGCAATAAAGAGTATCAACTCGGCAGAGGCGCAAATAGCCGAGGCGGAATCGTCGAAAACGACAGGAACTGTAACGGTAAAAGGATATTCGACAGGAGGTCTTGTCAAAGGTGAAGGTACGGGTACGAGTGATTCCATTCCGGCGAGACTTTCGGCCGGAGAGTTCGTTATCCCGGCCAAGACGTACAAGATGTTTTCGCCGGTCTTAAACAATATTTATCGGGCAGGCCAGAATTGGAATGTAGCAAATAGAATGTATTCCCCGACCTCATCGCAAGAGATAATACCAGTAACAAAGGAGGCACTTTCCCAATCAATCTCCGATGTCCTTTTAACAGGGATCAAAAACTTGGATATAAAACCTACCGTCTCTGTTGTGGATATAAATAAACAGCAGGCGAATGTCGACGTGATACAGTCAAGAAATAGAAGATTTCCTAAAAAATAGTAGTCATGAAAGAAGAATTATTTATAAAGACCCCTTCCGGGAAATGGGAAAGAGCAGATTTGCCGGCAGAGAGCAATATTGTTTTGGCTTATAAAAATAACCTGCTGGGAACAATCGGAGTGATTCAATCCTCATACAGTTATACCGTATCTTTACCGAAAACAAGCAAAAACATGCGGATTTTCCAACTCTGCAACCTCCCTTCGGTAGTGGTGGTAAATGGAACGAAAATCATCGGAGAGCCGTTTCAAGTCCGTTACCGAAAGGAGGGTATCGACATATTGGGTGATGCCGTCGGGTTTCTTGACAGTGTAACCAAAGAGGCATTTGAAATAAGTCTGTCATTCGGTTTCCTCGGGGCTTTCAGTGATTGGATAGAGGAAGAAAAAACATTGAACGATTTATCTGCATATTCCGGCCAGCTTGCAATCACAACCACATTCGACAATAATCTGACCGATTATCCTGTATCTGAAAATATTGACGATTTACCGGCCATATTCAAACCTTACTATGACATAGGATTTGATCCCTCTACTGCAAAACCGGAGACTGCCCGTTTGCCGGCAGTGAGAGTTTCCTATCTTATCGAGCAAATAGAGGAAGCAGTAAAATGCAAATTCTCTTTTCCGCAAAACATTGCAGAAAGGTTGAAATATCTTGCAGTTCCTCTGGCCTCGAAAAAGGCATTTTACGACAATTCCGAACCGCGTGTATTTTATAATGCCCAAATAGTGAATAGTACTAATCCCAAAGATACAAATTGGAAAGATAGACACCCGAATGAGACAATTATGAATGAAGAAGAATTTGTAAAAGAGCTTATTGATGAAAAGTTCGGTCCATTTGCGGGGATTAGTTTCGATATGTTTGATCCTAACGGGATAGAAGGGGTTTTTTCAACAGGTCTTGCAGGGCTGCGAGCATCTTCCATTGCAGGGGAGGGTGGTTCAAACAACATGCTTACGGTTGCGGTTATTGTACCTTCAAAAAAAATCTCATTGAATAATATGTCTTTATATGGGAAATTCATGGTGAAAATGGGGAAAGACAGTTATTCGGCTCCGGGCAATATAGTCTTTTATAAAATGGCTCAATTAGGAAATGATTCTCAATTCGATATTGTCGAAGCTATTTACACATGGAATTATGAATATTCAAGAGATGAGGAGTTGGTAACTGTTTCATTGCCTCCCGATACTGTATTTAAAAAAATAGAACTTGAACCGGGATTCGTATATGGTTTTGTCTTGAACTTTTGCGCTTTTTCTGTCAAGGGCTTTGATGCAGAAGCAGATAAACTGGAAGCTGCGGAGTATTCCGGATCTGAAAGTACACGTATGAAATTTTCCTTTCAGACAGAAAGTGGACTTTCCACGAACGATGTCGTATTTGGCAAAGATTTACAAATGAAAGGGAACATGCCGGATATTTCACAAATAGATTTTATTCAATCATTATGCGACATGTTCGGTATGTTCCCGATCATTAATCCGATACCCAAGAAAAACGATGAGACAGGGAAAAGAACTGTTGGATTTGTATCGATCGATACTTTATTCAAAAATAAGGTGTCAAGATATGTTTACGGAAAAAAGTTCAATGACTGGACGGGTCGCCTCATTACCGACCCGAACGACATCGAAA
>ERZ779874.1386-NODE-1386-length-23528-cov-3.165126_pt1 | contig 23528 bp, 18 predicted proteins | sample MGYA00511031_ERZ779874 | MGnify/ENA primary metagenome ERZ779874 (study PRJEB29588, sample SAMEA2156850) | human gut metagenome | biome: human gut; feature: human-associated habitat; material: faeces | place: Denmark | collected 2008/2010 ...
GCATTTTATCCGCTTATGCAACTTATAATCAGGGATTTAATTTATAGAAGTCCCCTATAGATATAGAACAGCGAATCGTTCACGCATCCGATAGCATCGTCGGAGGTAAAGAATGCCGCTTTACGTTTTTCTTGCAGGAGGTTTACTCCGAATCCGTTGTCGGTATAGTCTATGTTCAGCAAACCCAATACGGTGGGAGCTATATCCACTTGTCCGCCGAGGTCTTCTATCTGTCGGGGTTCGATAAATGAAGGCGAATAAATGAAAAGAGGTACATGGTTGAAACTGAGCGGCATATCGCTGCGGGGAGTCCTCACGATTTTCCCGTGGTCACCGACGAAGACAAATATCGTGTTGTCGAACCATTCCTGTTGTTTCGCTTCATCGATAAATTCCTTTAAAGCATGGTCGGCAAATTCGACGATTCGATGTTCGTCGGTACTACTGTGTGTCTTGAAATCTTTGGGAATAACATACGGTGGGTGGTTGCTGATGCTTAACAATACAGCGAAAAAGGGCTGCCCCTCGTTGGCAGTCTCTGTGAGAATGGGCAGGGCGTATTGGTATAGGAAATTGTCTTGGACACCGAAACTGTTGACTACTTTGTCTTTCGGATAGTCCTCTTGTGCGAAGATGCGGTCGAATCCATTGGTTCGCAGATAGCCGTTCATGTTATCATACTGCGACTCATGAGTCATGAAAAAAAGCGTACGGTATCCGTTGTCTTGTAAAATGGTGGGTAGTCCGGCGAAGAAAGGAATAACGGCTCCTTTCATGGAATTTCGTTTCATCAGAGCCGGATAGGAATACAAGACGGAGTGTATGGCATGGTTGGTATGAGTCCCTGCCGAGAAAAATCGATTGAAGCAAAGCGACCGGACGGCTATTGAATCGAGAAACGGGGTGAGTTGCTCGGGATTGCCGAAATGTCCCAGCAATTCGGCCGACATCGATTCCATGAAAACAAGGACTACGTTTTTACGGCTGGGTTGCCCCGGATTGTCTATTTTTCGAGCAATGGGCGATATGTCGGGAAGCGAGTCCGTGATATTCAGCTCTCTGCGAACCGTAGAGATCGCCTCTTTCTCGTCCATCAAATCGATTTCCCGATTTTCCGATTTGGAAGCCTCTAACGAACTACGCAATAAATTGAACGAGGGGCTTATGCCCAATTGGTTCAAAAATGTATTGTTGCAATAATAGGCCGCACTTACTTTGATAGGGTTGTATCCCATGCGTCCGCGTATACCGAATAAACATACTCCTATTAGAAGAGTCGAGCAAAGGAGTGTAAGCAGCTCGGGTTTCCAATGAAATTTTTCGGCAGATACTCTTTGTATATCGCGACAAGTCCGATGTAATAATATTCGGGAGAGAAAGACGAAAAGGAAAGAGAGACACAGAAACAAGACGAATGCGACGATATAGGAGAATTCACCGAACATAAGTCCCAATGTCGTTCCGGTGTAGCCGAACCAGTTGAAAATGGAAGCGTTGATGTGTTTGAAGAAGTAAGCGAAATAAGGTATATCGGCAGCCGATATGGCGAATGCCACGACATAAAAGACCGAGAAAAAGATATGGATTCCCCGGTACAGGTTTTTACCGAAATATCCTATCAGGGAACAGAGCGAGACGATAACGAGCGGTAGAATCGATATATAAGAGGCTACGACATTGTCGAGCCACAATCCCCGGACGAATGCTTCGAGGCGGGTGAATACCGAAATTTCTTCGTCCATAAGATATTCGTACCCTTGTAGGAAGAGGATCAGACGGAATGCCGTAAAGAGAATAAGTCCCAACACATGTATCGAAATCAGATAGCGCAGGGCATATAAATATCGTTTCATCGGTCGGTTATTGTTAAACGCCTCAAAGATACGGAAAGGTGAGAGCAGAGACAAACGACAATCTTGTTTCCGATTTGGCTGTGTCGAACCGCATCGTATCTTCGTTGTGACAAAGATAATAATTTTTCACGAAAGGTCGGTTGATTGTACGGTTGTCGTTTGATTTATCTCGCCGTAATGTGGAAACAGCCTTGTCGTATTTCGTATTTGATGTAGCATTTGTGTTCTTTGCGTAAATCGTACAGAACCTCGCCGAGTAAAATTCGTAGTCGGTCGGAGGGTACGAAATAGGTCGAGTCGGTTACGTTGTATCGATTGTAGGCTATGTCGAAAGTCGTGCCGTAACGGTGTGCCGAGTTTTCGCTGGCGTTTGTATTTCGCCGGCGTAACGACTTTATCGATTCGTCGGAACGCAATGCGCTGGTGAGAATAATTTGTCTTCCTCCCGAACCTCGGTTCGTTAACGAGTCTTGGAAGTTTTTGCCGATCTTCATGAGCAACCATTTGGTCTTGGGAGTCAGATATGGGATCGAATGGGTCAGTTTATCGACGGTGTAGTATTCACAACTGTCTATTTTAGCAAGTTTCCAGAATCCCAAATTCCGGGCATCATCGAGCGATTCCAATGGTTCTATCCCGTTCTTTTTGGCAACAGCAAGATGTTTGTCGTTCAAGTCGTTGAATAGTTTGCGGAAACTGGAATATCGTACAGGACTCTTTTTCCAGCCGGTTGTGCGCGGTTGGGGTTGTTGTTTTACTTCGAATGTATCGATAAGAGAACTTTCCGGGTAATCAGATTCGACCTGTTTGCCTTTGCAACCAGATAAAAAAGACAGGAATATAACGATCGTAAAAAAGAGAAATGATAACCGTCGCATGATGTAAGGTTTTCCCGGAGAAATCATTTAGCCGGATAGCCGACAGTCTGGGTCAATACTACTTTTTGTTTTTCGTTCAGCTTTAATATTTTTGCCAATTTATCGCCGTTGAACGAGCCGCGAACGACTGTACCCAAACCGACCGAGGCACAATAGAGATAAATGTTCTGGGAGATGAATCCGCAATCGACGAACATCATGTCGTTACCCGGCGCTTTTTCCAAATCGGCAGTAAAAATAATGTTGAGAGGAGCAGTGTGTACGAACGGTTGCATGCCTGCGCTTTTCCTGAAATCTCCTTTGGCGATTTCCGCCAGTTTATTCTGTTTGGCATCATAGAGATAGACCCCTTGTGCCGTGACGATATATAGTGAAATTTCTTGACGATTCATGGCCGAAGGCGCTGTACGCTTGTCTTCTCGGTTGTATCCCCATGCCGCCCACAATAGGTTGGAAAGGGTTTGTGAGTCTATATTCTTTTGTGTATCAAAGTCGCGTGTCGAAGCACGTTTGGAGAGAACCTGCATGAGAGGTTCTCCGCCCTGCTTTTGCGGGGAGGGGAGTTTTATGTCTTGTGCAATCGAGAGTAAGCTGCTTGTTACGAATAGAGATAATAGTAAACCTTTGATTTTCATAATACTCTGTTTTGTGTTTCGAACAAAGATAAAAAATTATTCGGTAGAGTGTGGAAATAAAAATGTGAAATTTATCAAAGTCAAAGAAAATAAAAGAGTTACATGCCGAGATAATTAGATGGAATGTTGTACTTTTACGCCGATTTTGCTGCAATAATGTGGAATGTTTATGAAGAAGAAACTATATATAATTCTGGGTTTTATTCTTGTGGCCTTGTTTTCCAACGAGAAAATACAAGCGCAGGAATCGAACCCGGGAATCTTGCCCGATACTTTACAAGTGAGTTTATTGACTTGCGGACCCGGAACGGAGGTGTATGAATTGTTCGGTCATACGGCGCTGCGGGTAAAACAGCAGAGACCCGGAGGTTTCGATTATGTTTTCAATTATGGCATGTTTAATTTCGATGCGCCCGGCTTTATCTGGCGATTTACGAAAGGTGAAACCGATTATTGTTTAGGAATAAACGATTTTCCCGATTTCTTGTTAAATTATCAGTTTCGAGAATCGAAGGTCGATGAACAGGTGTTGAACTTGACACCCATACAAAGCAGAGCCTTATTCGAGGCTCTGTTGGTTAATGCCATGCCTCAGAACCGGGTTTACCGGTATAATTTCCTGTTCGATAATTGTGCTACCCGTCCTCGTAATATGGTAGAGATGGTATTGGATAACAAGGTGCGATACAAAGAGCCGGGGAAGTCTTTGCCTACTTTTCGCGAGGAGATAGACCGATATGCGGGTATTTGCCCGTGGTTGATTTTCGGTATCGACTTGGCATTGGGAAGCGGTTTAGATAGGCCGATGACTTATCGGGAACAAATGTTCGGTCCCGAAATATTAGAGAAAGCTTTTTCCGAGGCGGTCGTTCAAATGAGTCCCGACTCGGCGGCTGTCCCGTTGGTGAGCCGAACGGAGGTGCTGTACGATCCTGAGGTTCCGGCGTGTCCTCCCGAAACTCCGTTTTATTTGACGCCCCTTTTCGTCGCATGGTTGTTTTTCTTCTTTGTCGTGGCTATGTCGGTATATGATATTTCCCGAAAAAGGTATTCCCGGGTATTCGATACAGTCTTGTTTTCGATTTACGGATTAGGCGGCTTAGTCGTGTTTTTCCTTATGTTTGTTTCTGTTCACCCGGCGACTTATCCCAACTATTCGGCGTTTTGGTTGCATCCCTTTTGGCTGTTGATGGCTCTTTTTATTTGGTTTAAATCTCTTAAAAGTATCGTTAGATACTATCATTTTGCTAACTTTGCAGGGTTGTTGTTATTTGTGGCCCTTTGGCACTGGATTCCACAACAGTTTAATGCCGCATTTTTTCCGTTAGTGCTGGTATTGGTAATTCGTTCGTTTACCTATTTGGCGGTATCCGTTCGTTTGAAAAAAACGGAGAAAAACAAAGATGAAAAATAAAGTATTAGCGACAATTCTTTTTTCTCTGCTGGTCGTGCCGTTGGTGCAGTCTGCCGACAACAGTCCTCGTTTGGTGGTGGGTATTACGGTCGATCAACTGCGTACCGATTATTTGGAAGCCTTGCAACACCTTTTCGGGGAAAAGGGTTTTAAACGGTTGATGCGAGAGGGAGTTGTCTGTGAAAATTTGGTTTTCGATTTCCCGAATATCGATAAGGCTTCGGCAACGGCTAACTCTGTATACGGGAACAACTCCGTTTTTTCATGGCATTCCGTCGGAGCGTTTTTTCAATACGGCATTTCTGCGGGAAGAGTTTATTCTGAACGACCCCTCCAAGATTGGGAATTATACCGATGAAACTTTTTCACCTGAACGTATTCGTACTTCGACGCTCAGCGACGAGGTAAAAATCGTGAGCGGAGGATTGGGACGCGTGTATGCCGTAGCACCCGATGCACAGCAGTCTATTATCAGTGCGGGACATGCGGCTAATTGTGCTTTCTGGATTAACGATAGAAACGGCAAGTGGGCGACGACCACTTATTATCGTGATGTTCCCGCTTATGTCGAACAATTCAATTATGTGCGTTCTTTATCGGCTCGTATCGATACGCTTTCTTGGACTCCGGTTTATACGCCCGACCGTTATACGGCCATACCGTATCTGACGAATGATTTTTCTTTTAAACGAACTTTTGCCCGAGACGGCCGTGATAAGTTCGTGCAGTTTAAGACGACGGCTTTGGTTAATCAGGAGATTACCGATGTTGCCGTGGAGTTCTTGGATAAAGGACTTTTGGGACGCCGTGGTGTCCTCGATATGCTGAATGTCGGTTATACGGCTGGTGTGTATCTGAACAAGACCATACAGGACTACGGCTTGGAGTTGCAGGATACTTATGTGCGACTGGATAGGGATATAGCCCGTCTGCTCGATGAAATAGACAAGAAAGTGGGTCTTGCCAACACGGTCGTTTTTTTGACCTCTACGGGATATTTCAAGGGGGAGGCGAAAGAGTCGCCCATTTATAATATACCTTCGGGAGAATTTTATCCCCGGCGTGCAGTCTCTTTGCTGAATGTTTATCTGATGGCTCTTTATGGTCAAGGAGATTGGGTGATAGGTTACCAGAATCGACAGATTTTCTTGAACCGGAAACTGATTAAGGAGCGTGATATCGATGCCGATGAAATGCGTAATCGGGCAGCTTCGTTTCTGATTCAGATGACGGGGGTACAAGACGTTTATACATCGCAACGTCTGTTGCTGAGTAATGGAACCGATCGTGTCGCCGCCATGCGAAACGGCTATTATCCCAAACTGTCGGGTGATCTCGTGCTGGATTTGTGTCCCGGTTGGGAGGTCGTCTATGAGGATGCGAACGATACCCGCGAATATGTTCGTGTCAATGCTGTTCCTGCACCGTGTTTTATTTTGGCACACGATGTGAAGCCGGTACGTATCACTTCTCCGGTGCGTGCGACGGCCATCGCTCCTACCGTTTCTCGCCTTTTGCGGATTCGTTCGCCGAATGGTTCGGCCGATGCTCCGCTTCCCGAAATACAATACTAATTCATTCCTTTTTGCGGAGTTAGCAAAATTTGCACTATTTTTGCAGGGTATGTTATACCTTTGCCTTATAGGTAATTTTTAACGAATAAAACAAATACTTTATATGGGATTTAATGATTTATTAAAAAAGCTGTTCGGTAATAAGTCGCAGCGCGATTTAAAAGAAATAGAGCCTTACATTCAGAAAATAAAGGCTATTTCGCCCGAACTTGAAAAATTGTCGAACGATGAGTTGCGTCACCGTATCGATGTGGTGAAACAACATATTCAGGATTCGGTGGCCGATGACCGTAAACGTATCGCCGAACTGAAAGAGCATGTAGAAACGCTCGATTACGATAAACGCGAGTCTACATGGGAAGAAATCGATAAAATCGAGAAAGAGATATTGAAAAAAATAGAAGATGTTCTCGACGAATCGCTTCCCGAAGTTTTCGCCGTGATGAAAGAGACGGCGCGTCGATTCAGCCAAAATGAAACTGTCGAGGTTACGGCAAATGATTTTGACCGGAGCTTGGCGGTAGACCATGATTTTATACATATCGAAGGCGACAAAGCTATTTATGCCAATCACTGGATGGCCGGTGGTAACGAGGTCGTTTGGGACATGGTACACTACGATGTGCAGCTGATCGGCGGTGTCGTGTTGCATAAGGGTAAAATCGCCGAGATGGCTACCGGTGAGGGTAAGACTCTGGTCGCTACGCTCCCTGTATTCTTGAATGCTTTGTCGGGCAATGGCGTACATGTGGTAACCGTGAACGACTACCTTTCGAAACGTGACTCCGAGTGGATGGGGCCTCTTTATATGTTCCACGGTTTGTCGGTGGATTGTATCGACAAGCACGAGCCGAACTCCGAAGCCCGTCGTAATGCATATAACGCCGATATTACATTCGGTACGAACAACGAATTCGGTTTCGACTACTTGCGTGACAATATGGCCAGCTCTCCGCTCGACTTGGTACAGCGCATGCACAACTATGCGATTGTCGATGAGGTCGACTCTGTGTTGATTGATGATGCACGTACGCCGTTGATTATATCCGGTCCTACCCCCAAAGGCGATGACCAGATGTTCGAGCAGTTCCAGCCCAAAGTGGAAGAATTGGTGAAGATGCAGCGAAACTTGGTTACGAAGTTGTTGGCCGAAGCCAAGATTAAGATAGCTTCCGATGATAAAAAGACTCGTGAGGGAGGAGCCGTACTGTTGTATCGTTGTTTCAAAGGATTACCTAAGAACGGGGCGCTTATCAAATATTTGAGCGAACCGGGTATTAAACCTTTGTTGCTCGAAACCGAGGCTATCTATATGGCAGATAACAACCGTCGTATGCCTGAGATTACGGACGACCTCTATTTTGTAATCGATGAAAAGAATAACGGTATCGATATGACCGACAAAGGTCTCGATGTGATGACCGGGAAATCGGACGATCCTAATTTCTTCGTATTGCCGAATATCAGCGAGCTGCTTTCCGACCTTGAAAATCAAGGACTTTCTCCCGAAGAAAAACAAGCCAAAAAAGACGGAATCTTGCAAGATTACGCGATCAAGGCCGAGCGGGTTCATACGGTGAATCAGCTGTTAAAGGCATACACCCTTTTCGAATTGAACGACCAATATGTGGTAATCGACAATAAAGTGAAAATCGTCGATGAGCAAACGGGGCGTATCATGGAAGGCCGCCGCTACTCCGATGGTTTGCACCAAGCTATCGAGGCGAAAGAGCACGTTAAGGTAGAGGCCGCTACGCAGACTTTTGCGACGATTACTTTGCAGAACTATTTCCGTATGTATCACAAGTTGGCCGGTATGACCGGTACTGCCGAGACCGAAGCCGGGGAGTTCTGGGATATTTATAAGCTCGATGTCGTGACGATTCCTACCAATAAGCCGGTAGCTCGTATCGATATGAACGACCGGGTATATAAAACTAAACGGGCGAAATACAACGCCGTCATCGAAGAAATCGTGAAAATGGTAGAAGCAGGTCGTCCTGTATTGGTAGGTACGACTTCGGTCGAAATATCGGAATTGTTGAGCCGTATGTTAACTTTGCGTAAGATTAAACACAATGTATTGAACGCCAAGTTGCACCAACGCGAGGCCGAGATCGTGGCACAAGCCGGACAAACAGGTACGGTCACGATCGCTACCAACATGGCCGGTCGTGGAACCGATATCAAGCTTTCGCCGGCTGTACGTGAAGCCGGAGGTTTGGCGATTATCGGAACCGAGCGTCACGAATCCCGTCGTGTAGACCGTCAGTTGCGTGGTCGTGCCGGTCGTCAGGGAGACCCCGGTTCTTCGGTGTTCTTCGTTTCGTTCGAAGATACGGTTATGCGTCTGTTCGCTACCGATCGGGTAGTGAAAATGCTCGACCGGCTGGGGCTTAAAGAAGACGAGATGATCGAACACAATATGGTTTCCAAGTCCATCGAGAACGCCCAACGTCGGGTAGAGGAGAATAACTTCGGAATCCGTAAGCGATTGCTCGAATACGACGATGTGATGAATGCACAGCGTAATGTGATTTATACCAAACGTCACCATGCTTTGATGGGAGAACGTATCGGCATCGATATTATGAATATGTTCTATGACACGATAGAGTCTTTGGCCGATACCTATGACGGTACGAGCGATTACGAAGACTTGTCGATGGAGATGTTCAAGATTTTTGCCGTGGAAATGCCTTTCGATGAGGAGAAATTCCGCTCCATGAAAAAGAGCGAAGTGATCGACAGCCTTTATGAGGCCGTTGTCGCTACCTTTAAGCGCAAAGGCGACCGTATGGCCGAGATTGCTCACATGAATATAAAACCGTTTGTGGAACAACGGGGATTATCCACGGGTATGATACGAGTGCCCATTACCGATGGCAAGCGTGTATTCGGTATCGCTTGCGATATAAACGAAGCCTATAAGAGCGAGTCGCAATCGGTCGTTAAGCAATTCCAGAAAGCTGTGTTGCTTATGACGATCGACGAGGCTTGGAAGGAGCATCTTCGTGAGCTCGATCAATTGCGTCAATCTGTGCAAAATGCCAGCTACGAACAGAAAGACCCGCTGTTGATTTATAAACTCGAATCGTTCAATCTCTTCAAAGAGATGGTTGAGACGATGAACCGGAAAGCCATCGCTGTTCTCATGCGGGGACAGATTTATATTCAGGAACCGCAAGATGTGCGTGAAGCAGCTCCCGAACGAAGGGAAGATTACAGCAAGTATCGTACTCAAAAAGACGATTATCCCGGCCAGTCAGCACAAGCTGCCGCTGCGGCTGCTCCTCAACAGCCCCGGGTCACCGAGCCGATTAAGGCTGCACCACGTGTGGGGCGTAACGATCCTTGTCCTTGCGGTAGTGGTAAGAAATATAAAAATTGTCACGGGAAAGGACTTTAATATCCTTTTTTATGAAATAGAGTCGGTGGTTTAGTGATTTAGTAAAAAATTCGTAAAGGGAAAACTTGAATTTTAGCGATGAGTCTCTTGTCGATAAACATATTCCGGACATTTCGGTGAAGGGTTGATTCTTGCTTAAATTTCTATACAAAGTGTATTACTCCTTCTCACCAGTGTTGCGGAGCCATATAGGAGAGAAACGGAGGAGCGGTAGCGACGAGGAGAGTGGTTAAAAAAGATAGTATATAGGATTGACTGTAAGGATTAATCTCCCTCACCCTGCGGGCACTACCACTATTTCTTTGGGCACACCCCGTAATGCCACGGGACACGGCAGGGGGGAGTTTTGTGACATTCTTTTATCATGTAATTTTTGCCGGTAAGATAAGAAGCATTCAACCTTCTCCTCTGTTCGTGCTGCGTTAGCAATAGGGGAGAGACCGAAGGAACAGTAGTTCCTGAGGAGAGAGGTTGAAAAGATTACCCAGAATTATTTTGATTGTGTTTTTTAACCCCTCCGTCACAAAGTGACGGAGGAGTTGAAAGATTATATGGGGTTAGAGGCATAAACGGACAATCTCCATTAATTATCGACAGAACTGTTTTAGTTTCTCCTTTACTTATAAATCGAGATGAAAGAAATGTTTTGTACAAGCTGGATTTGTAAAATGTTTTAGTTGAAAAGAGCGAAATCTCTTTTCTTCTCTTATCTATTAGAGTATGGAAAATTGTATAACAGAGAAGGGCTGTTGTTCCTCTTGCCAATGAAAAATATATCATAATAAAAATTTTTTAGAAAATTATTTGGTTTATAATATAAACTGATTTATATTTGTGCTGTAATTATAGCATGAAAAGAGAGTATATAGCTATATAGTTTATAAAATAAACCAATTTGTAAATCTAAAAATCGACTTATGGAAGAACAGAAAATGAATGAGAAAGAGAGTTTGGAACTCATCGCTCAGATGATTCGAGTTACAAAACAAAGCATCGGGAGTGGCAGTGGAAATAAATTTTTGATGTATGGCTATACGGCTGCTATTCTGTCGATCGTTATCTATGCTTTGGTTTACTTTACGGGAAACAGTGCGTGGAGTGCCGGGTGGTTCTTGATGTTTTTGCCATTTCTTGTCAGTAGCGTACGGGAGAAAAGAAATAGGCCGAAAGTAGTGACTTATACCGACCGCATGATCAACGAAACATGGAGAGTCATAGGAGCATTGTTTGTACTTACTGTCTTGACGATGATCGTATTGGGATTTGTTATCGGTCGTGTCAATTTCGGGTTGATGATGCCGTTGGCTTTGTTGTATTGTGGTATGGGTACGTCGATTACCGGTCTGGTTATCAAGGAATCCAGCCTTACTTATTTCCCGTTGCTCGCGCTTGTCACGGCTATTTATATGTTTATGACTATACCTTCTTTACATACGCCTATGGTGTGGCAGCTCTATTTCGGGGGATCGTTTGTCGTCGTGATGATTGTTCCGGGACATATTCTTAATGCAAAGTGTAAAAAGATATGTTGAAAGAATTAGATCCATTGTTACACTCGCAGTTGAGGTTGGCTGTCATGTCGATTCTCTTGTCGGTAGATGAGGCGGATTTTGTTTATCTGAAAGAAAAGACCGGGGCGACTTCCGGAAATCTGAGTGTGCAGATAGATAAATTATCGGCAGCCGAATATATTCGGGTCAGGAAAGAATTTGTCGGTAAGAAAACAAGGACATCGTGCCAAATAACCGAAAAAGGAAGGGAGGCTTTCGAAGCTTATGTAAATACTTTGAAAGAGTATCTTAACTGGTAAAGAATTATTCTCTATTCCAAGACAAAGAAACCCCTCGCCTTGTATTCATATAGGCGAGGGGTTTATACGATTTCCTTTTCGAATTTTTACAGCAGCGCTTTGATTTTAGCTTCCAAATCGGCTTTTGAAGCAGAACCGACATGTTTGTCCACTAGTTTACCCTCTTTGAAAAAGAGCAAGGTGGGGATATTGCGAATACTATATTCTGCACTTAAATCGGCGTCATCGTCAACATTGTATTTCCCGATTATCACTTTGCCTTCATATTCTTCTGCAAGTTCGTCTACCGAAGGTGCGATTGCGCGACAAGGGCCGCACCATTCCGCCCAAAAATCGATAACTACCGGTTTGCCGGAGGCAATCAATTCTTTTGCATTTTCATCATTGATTTTCAATGCCATAATTTTATTTTTTACTGTTTTATTGTTTCAATTTATTTTACAACAAAAGTAGGTAATCTCTGGTTGAGTCGCAAACGATTATTCATTTATTTTGAAAGAGACCTCGTCGTTCTCGCTTAAAAAATCGATGAGTTCTTCCGTTATCGTCGGTTTACGCCTCGATCTCAGCCGTACCGATTTATCCAACTCCGAATCGTATATTTTGAAACTCAATTCTGCCTTGTGCTGGTGTGCCGGGGGCATAAATTCGGAAAGTGTCTGTATGAATCCGTTTTTTACCAATCGGGCCGGTAGCTCGATTGTGATGGAATTAAGTAAAGTACCTTTTAATTCGGACAGTAGCTTTATCTCCAAAATTTTCAAATCGATACGGCCGGGGGTGAATTTCGATGGTTGACAGCGTGCCCTTATCCACACGAAAGTTCCGTTATTGGCTCCATACTTTCCGTAGTCTATGAAATCTTGGCCGAATAAAGGTATATCTTCGGCTCCCGAATAGTCTTCTATTTTAAGGAAACCATATTGACCGCCTCTTTTCCCGATTCCTGTTCGGTAGTCGACAACCACTCCTCCGAATGTCAGCTCTTTATTTAAGAGAGATTCTCGGTCTTTCAAATCGGTCATGCGGGTATTGCAGCCGTACAATAATTCCAATTTATAGGCATCGAGCGGGTGTGCCGAAAGGTACATGCCAACGAGCTCTCTTTCCTTGTCCAAACGCTCGATGTCGGAGAGGGGCACACCCCGTGGGATTTCGGGCGGGGTCGTTACGATGGGAGCTACGCTTCCGAATAAAGACGTAGCTTGGGACATTTTGTCATTTTGTACTTTTACACCGTAACGTACCAATGTTTCTAAGAAAATTTCTCCTTTGCTGTTCAATGCAGTGAAATCTTCCCGGTGAATTTCTTTGAATGAGTCGAAGGCTCCGGATATGGCCAATGACTCTATCGTTTTTTTACCACAAGCCGAAAGATTGACTCGTTCCACAAAGTCGAATATTCCCTTATACGGGCCGTTGGCTTCGCGCTCTTTGACAATGGCTTGTACTGCCGAGTCGCCGACTCCCTTGATTGCTCCTAATCCGAAACGGATATTCCCTTTCTTGTTTACCGAGAACTTATACTGGCTTTCGTTGACATCGGGACCTAAAACTTGAATCTTCATGGATTTGCACTCGTCCATGAATTTCGTGATTTCCGTGATGTTATTGAGGTTTCGACTCAGCACTGCCGCCATATATTCCGATGGATAGTTGGCTTTCAGATATGCCGTTTGGAACGCTACCCATGAGTAGCATGTGGCATGGCTTTTATTGAAAGCATAAGAAGCGAATTTCTCCCAGTCGGCCCATATTTTTTCGAGTACTTCTTTTTTATGTCCGTTTTTCTCGCCGCCCGAAATGAAAAGGGGCTTCAACGCATCCAGTTTATCTTTCAGTTTTTTACCCATCGCTTTACGCAATCCGTCGGATTGACCGCGTGTGAAATTGGCGAGCAAACGGGAGAGCAACATGACCTGTTCTTGATATACCGTAATTCCGTAAGTATCTTTCAGATACTTTTCCATGATAGGAATATCGTACACGATAGGTTCTTTTCCATGCTTGCGGGCGATGAATTGCGGTATGTATTCCATAGGTCCCGGACGATAAAGAGCGTTCATGGCGATGAGGTCTTCGAACGTCGTGGGATGCAGTTCCCTCAGATATTTTTGCATACCGGCGGACTCGAACTGGAATGTTCCGGTCGTCCGTCCGGCACTGTATAATTCGTACGTCTTGGGGTCGTCGATAGGAATAGAGTCGATATCGAGGTCTATGTGACGAGTTTGGCGAATATTCTCGACGGCTTCTTTGATAATGGATAGTGTTTTTAATCCCAAAAAGTCCATCTTTATCAAGCCAGTATCTTCTATAACGCTGCCTTCATATTGGGTAACGAGCATTTTCTCTCCGGTCTCTTTATCGTCGGCCGTACTCACCGGAACCCAATCGGTTATATCGTCACGCCCGATGATAACGCCACAGGCATGAACGCCGGTATTACGCACGTTTCCTTCGAGCATTTGGGCATACTTCATCGTATTGGCCAATAGTTCGTTACTCGAATTGCAAGCCTCCTGCAATTCTTTCACGTTCTCGATGCAATTTTTCAGGTTTATTTTCTGGGCTTTCCCGTTCTTTTCGGGTAAACGGTCGGGAATCAAGCGAGTCAAACGATCCGATTCGGGCAACGGTAGTTTTTGTACACGGGCTACATCTTTAATCGCCAATTTTGTAGCCATCGTACCATAGGTGATGATATGCGCCACTTTTTCGGCTCCGTATTTTTCGGTTACCCATTGCAATACCCGCCCACGACCGTCGTCGTCGAAGTCCACATCGATATCGGGCAAGGAAATACGGTCGGGATTAAGGAATCGTTCGAATAGTAAATCGTATTTCAGAGGGTCTATCTGCGTAATTTTCAAACAATAAGCGACAACCGAACCGGCGGCTGAACCACGTCCCGGACCGACCGAGACATCGAGCTCTCTGCGGGCTGCATTGATGAAATCCTGTACAATGAGGAAGTAACCCGGAAAACCCATCGTTTTCATGATATGAAGTTCGAAAGTGATTCGCTCCATAATTTCGTCGGATAGTTCCTCTCCGTATCGTTCATGCGCTCCTTTGAAAGTCAATTCTTTCAGGTAATCGGCTTCCAACTTGATACGATACAGCTTGTCGTAACCGCCCAAATTTTCTATTTTCTTGTGTGCTGCGGCTTCGTCTAAAACGACATTCCCGTTTTCGTCCCGAGTGAATTCGTTGAACAAATCTTCTTCGGTAAATTTTTTTCGATACTCTTCTTCTGTACCGAAGTTTTCGGGAATCGGGAAAGTGGGCATCAAAGGCGGGTGGTCGATGGAATAAAACTCTACCTTATCGAGAATTTCCAACGTATTGGATAGAGCCTCGGGCACATCGGAGAAGATGTCGTTCATCTCCTGTTGGGTCTTTAACCACTCTTGTTTGGTATATAGCATGCGATTGGGGTCGTCCAAATCTTTACCCGTACTCAAACAAATGAGGCGGTCGTGAGCTTCGGCATTTTCTTCTTCCACGAAATGAACGTCGTTGGTACATACCAGTTTGATTCCATGCTTGCGAGAGAACTCTATCAGCCGATCGTTCACTACTTGTTGCAGCGGATATGTTTCGTGGTTGGCTCTCGGTACGGTAGCTTTGTGGCGTTGTAATTCGAGGTAATAATCTTCTCCGAAGATATTCTTGAACCATAGGATAGCCTCCTCGGCTCCTTGAATATCGCCGGTAAGGATTCTTCTCGGAATCTCTCCACCCAGACATGCAGAGCAAACAATCAGCCCTTCGTGATATTTTTCGAGTTCGTATTTGTCGGTACGGGGACGGGAATAAAATCCGTCGGTCCAGCCTTTCGATACCAATTTGACCAGATTGTGATAACCTTTCAGGTTCTTTGCAAGGACAACCAAGTGATAACCACCCTCGTCGACGGCTCCCCGACGAATAGAAAAGCTCTCGACCTCGTTAACGACGGTAGTACGTATTTCCCTCGGTGTGGCTTCCTTGTCGGTAAGCCGGCGACGGGCTACGTACATTTCACACCCGAATATCGGCTTGAATATTTTGGCTTCGAGTTTTGCCTTTTCTTCTTGCAGGGAGGCCAATTCTTTTTCTTTGTCTTCTACCTCTTCCGCACCGCTTTCGATAGCTTCGATTCGTTTCTGTACACCTTTAATGGCATCTTTTGTTGCTCCGTTTTTCTTTTTTACCAGATTGAAAAACTCTTTTATCCCGAACATATTACCGTGGTCGGTCAATGCCAAACCTTTCATTCCGTCGCGTATAGCCTTATCGACCAATGCCGGAATCGAAGCCTGACCGTCAAGAATAGAATATTGGGAGTGAACGTGCAGATGAATAAAGGGTTGCATAAACAGATAAATTTAGTTTCAGGGGCTTAAAGTTACGAAGTTATTCGCAGAGAAAAAAGGGCACAACGATAGAAAATCGGCGGGGTTGCATCTTTATCTTTTACCCACGTTCCTATTTTTATAGAGCGGGGATAACGGATAATGCATTTTAACCTCCTCCACTGCGTACTATAAGTGCGATAGGGGAAGTGTCATGAAGTGACGAAGGGGGTCAAAGACATTTTACGATAAAGATACTATTTCTACCGGAGAGTTCGTAATGGCCTTCATACCTTCGGGTGTGACCGTATAGGTATCTTCGATTCCAACAGCGCCTACATGGGGTATGACAAATTTCGGTTCAAGAGCTATGACTTGATTCCCTTCTAAAATATCTTTCGAGCGCGGAGCTAAGACCGGAGCTTCGTTAACTTCGATACCTACACCGTGTCCGATAAATCCGGCCTTCTGGGTATGTCCCATAAAGTAATTTTCCAATCCGGCCTCTTTTGCTATCGAAATCGCTAGATTATATAAGTCGGCCGCCTTTATGCCCGGTTTACCCATTTGGCTTACAGCGCGATGAATATCGATGGAACATTGGTGGGCTCGATGAGCTAGGTCGGGTAATTCCCCTACCGAATAGACTCGGGTCATGTCAGTCATGTATCCGGTGAAATTGCCACACATGTCTACCATCACAGCCATGCCCGGACGAATGAGTGAACCATTGCAACCTACCGGTATCGAGCAGCTCAATCCGGCTCCTCCCATAGCAAAATCGTACGGTGTGGGAGTATCTGCATTATCGCCGCAAATGACATTGCCCATGAAAATCTCCATGCTTTGTCCGTTTATTCTGAAAAGCCCCAGATTTCCGTGCAACCGCAACAAACGTTCTATTTCTATCTGTAATTCGATATCGGTCATTCCGTTATGATAGACCGATTCGATACGATGATATACTTCGGCATGTTTCACGGCGGACTCGTGCAATAACCCCAATTCGTAATCGGTTTTTACCGAACGTACTTTCCGCATGACAGCCGAGCCGTTCGTTATTTCTGCATCGGGAAATATGGCGGATAACCGTGTGAAATCGCCGTGAGATGCATCCCACTCGATTGCGAGCTTACGGGGAAGTGGTAGTCCTATTTCGGTGAGTAAAGCCGGAATTTGTTCGGGTTTATGGATATAATGAACATTTTCTCCTTTCAACCCTATGGGACGGCGAACGAAATAAATCGCTTCACCCTCCGAAGGTATATAGGTATAACCGTTGAATACCCGGCCCGAAGAATAGTATAGATTGGCGTTCGTATTCAACAAAACGGCATCGGCATTTATCGACTGTAATACCGACTGTACTCTCTTCCACCGTAACGAAGCCTCGGGTTGAAAATTACTCGAATACATTTTTATTTAAGTTTTAAGAAGAAATTGGTAAAATCTTCGAACGAATCGAATGCTAATTCATAATCATCGGTGTGTCCGAATCCGTAACGGGCATATACGAACGGTAGTCCTGCCCGATGAGTTTCCCGCCCGTCGGCTTCTATATCGCCCATATAGAGGGGGTGTTGCAGATGATATTTTTCTTTCAGTAATAACATGTTGTCACCCTTAGGTTTATGTGTGTCGCCGAATGAAATGGCCTCGGTGATGAAAGGGGTTATCCCGATACAAGACATGAAAATAGGTAAAGTATGGGTGTCGCAATTACTGACTAAAAACAATTTGTATTTCGAGGAGAGTTGTTCCAATCCAGAAACCACGCCGGGATAGGGTGTACCGCCGTAACGGGACAATAATTCGGGTTCATGTTCCGCTAACTCTTTTGAGAAACGGTTTGCCTCTTCGTTTTCAATTTCTGGAAAGAGGTTTGCCAAAATCTTAGGAATAGGAATACCGATGTTACCGATGAGGCTTTCCCTCGTGATGTGAACTTCTTTTCCTGCTCGCAGAAATACTTTGTTCCAAATGCGGGCATATGTGTCTACTGCATCCCACAGGGTTCCGTCCATATCGAAAATTAATCCATCTGTACGGCTCCAATCTATTTTATTTTCCATAGTGCAAAGATAGTGTAAGCCGAGGGAAGGACAAAATGAGCTTGTCTATTTTTCATATCGAATCATAGTCGGTTTTAAACTACAAAATTCAGATGAATAAAAACAGAAAGAAGGTGAATATAAAAGAAAAAAGTTAGGCTTAGTCGATATTTAGTGGGGATATCGGCTCAGTAGGGAATTAATGAAGATTGTCCGTTTATGCGTCTGCCCCCTCCATCAATGATTATATAATCTTTTCAACTCCCTCCGTCCTGCGGACATCTCTTCTATATGGCTAACGTGACACCCCGTAATGCTACGACACGGCAGGGGAGAAGGACGAACACGATCCATCTCATTCGATAAATAATGCGATAAAAGGGTATTCAACCTCCTCCCCTGTGTTTTGCACAGCAAAATATAGGGGAGGTGTCACAAAGTGACGGAGGGGTTAGAAAATACAATCAAAATAATTCTGGGTAATCTTATGTATTTTCGATAAAGCAAACAGCCTATCTGTTACAGATAGGCTGTTTGCTTTGTACACCCGTGGGGAGTCGAACCCCAATCGAAGGAACCGGAATCCTTTATTCTATCCATTGAACTACGGGTGCCGATATAAAAAAGCTAGATTGTTTTTACTCAAAAATGAGAAACAATTCTTCATTTGCGTGGCAAAAGTAAGAAATATTTGTAGCTTTGCAAACAGATATAGTTAAAATCTTATTCGACTATTATGAATGTTCGTATCGAATCCAGCTGGCAGCAACGCTTACAAAGCGAATTTGACAAGCCTTATTTTGAAAATCTGACGGCTTTTGTACGGCACGAATATGCTACTAAAACGGTTTATCCTCCCGGTAGTCAGATTTTTGCGGCTTTCGACGCCTGTCCGTTCGACCAAGTAAAGGTCGTTATTTTGGGGCAAGACCCCTATCATGAGCCTCGTCAAGCACATGGGCTTTGTTTTTCGGTTAATGACCATATTCCTTTTCCTCCTTCGCTTCAAAATATTTTCAAGGAGATCGAGAGCGATTTAGGAATTCCTGTTCCTCGGAGTGGAAATTTGACTCGATGGGCGCAACAAGGAGTTTTGCTTTTGAATGCTACTCTCACGGTTGAGGCTCACAGAGCGGCATCACATCAAGGTAGAGGTTGGGAAACATTTACCGATGCAGTTATTCATAAATTGGCAGAAGAGCGGGAGCATTTGGTATTTATCCTATGGGGATCGTATGCCCAACGGAAGGGCGATTTTATAGATCGCAGTCGGCATCTTGTTTTGCAATCTCCACACCCTTCGCCTTTGTCGGCACATCGGGGGTTTTTCGGGAATCATCATTTCAGTCAAACTAACCAATATTTAGAGGCTCACGGAATCGAACCTATTCGATGGTAGCGGTATGGAAAGAGTAGATGTAGAACAAAGAGCGGAAAAGGCCCGTCGTTTTTTTCTGGAAGGATATAATTGTGCGCAAGCCGTTGTGTTGGCTTATTGCGATTTGTTCGATATAAGCCCGTCTTTGGCAGCGTCTATCAGTGCCCCGTTGGGTGGAGGTATGGGACGATTGAGAGAAGTGTGCGGTGCAGTTAGCGGCATGTTTATGGTTGCTGGGTTATTTTACAAAAATGATGTCCCGTCGGATATGACTAAACGAAAAATCGTTTACAGCACGGTGCAGGATTTGGCAGAGAAATCGAAGGCCCTAAACGGTTCTATTATTTGCAGAGAGCTGTTGGGACTCGACCATAAAAGCGATAGTCCTACTCCCGAGGCTCGTACCGAAACGTATTACAAGCGTCGCCCTTGTGCCGATTATGTAGCATCGGCTGCTCGATTGATCGGTGAAAAGCTCAATGAGGTATCAGAAGAAATGTAATCTCATCTTATTTTGTATCTGATGAATGTAAATGAATATAAATAATACTAATGAATGTGAATATTTGGGGGGGGTAATTTACGAACATTTACGCGGGATAAAAATCTGGATATTGTAAAAGGTATTGGTATTTTATTGATTATATTCCATAATTATTTTCATACGTTTCCTGAGTTTCCGCCAGAATGTGAGTTTAAGTATGCTCCCGAAAATGTTTCCCGTTTTACCGAGGCCATGTTGTCTGGTAATTTACGCATTATAATTTTATCGCTATTTTCCTTTTTAGGACATTACGGAGTTTCGATTTTTGTCTTTGTCAGTGGTTATGGACTTTCCAAACGTTATGACCACAGCGGGGAATCGAAGTGGTATATCATTTTGCGCCGAGCCATACAACTGTGGAAATGGCTCGTTCCTATGGCGCTACTGCTTATTCTCGACCGTTATTCGGGGCATACGCATTTTACCTATGCCTATCTGGGTAATAACAAGATTTGGACCGACATGTTGTTTATGCTTACTTTTACGGCCAACGGCCTTGCCGACAGATTTATCATTGCCGGGCCGTGGTGGTATTTCGGCATGGCATTTCAGTTGTATGTTATTTACGCATTATTCTTGCGGAAATCATCGGACAAGGTTCTATGGGGTATTATAGCAGGGGTGTGGACGTTGCTCATTGTGTTGTCTAGTCTCGGGTTGGATAACTGGGTTTTTGCTTTTCGTTATAACAGCATAGGGTGGTTACCGGTGTTTTGTGTAGGCATTCTCCTGTCTCGTCACCCTGTACATATTTCGTGGAGATGGATTTCATTGGGAGTCGTTCTTTTCGTTCTGAGTTTGTTCAATCGCTATTTATGGGTGGTTAGTCCTATATTAGCCCTCTTTCCTGTGGCTGCCGTTCTCCCGCTTGCCAGAAAGGAACCTCTTCAAAACGTTCTGCTTTTCATGGGAAAACTTTCGGCTGCGCTGTTTGTAACTCATGCTTTTGTGCGGCAACAAGTTCTTGCGCACGATCAAGCCCTTCCCCCAGAAATATCCGGGTTATTGTATCTCTTGCTTTGTATCGTTGTTGCGTGGGTATATCGATTGTGTTTGACCTATTTTTATAAAAAGATTCATTTGTGATAATGTCCCTTTTCTTTCACCAAAACGACTTTTACTCTCCCGTCTTTCAGAATCGCCCTTGATCGGGAAAAGAAGGGTAATTGCCAAGCCCATCGACGATGTTCCCAAGTGAGTAAATCTACCGAGAAATCCAGATTCCTTAGAAAAGCGTAATACGAAGCCGGAAAGGAGAGCGCCGAAACAGCTCCGCTATGGGCTATTTGTTGAATGGAATCCAGTCTGTGTAAACGTTCTGCGTCGGACAATTCGTCTATATGGGGAATATCCAGATAGCAAGAAGTGTAATACCCTTCTTGTGTAAAATGATGTAACGCTTTCCAATCACGAGATTCGATAATCAATTGATCTTTATCGACATCTCTCTGTGCCAGTAGTCCGGTAAGTGTCGTTTCGGCTTGTATGCAGTTACTTTCGTTCAGATTCTTTAAATCGAGCCAAAGTTCTCGGTCGGGGTTAGCTCCTAAAAAGTCGAGATAGGGCTTCAACGGTTCGCCCGAAGGTTCGTCATGCCCTATCTCGAATGTCGCTGAATCGGTGAGGAACAGCACGTCGCACTCAAAATTTTTATACTCCTGTTCAAACTCGTGCAACTTCTCGATCGAGTTCGTCCGGTGTAACCATATTTTGTCGATATAACGGCGTACGATTCGGTCGTTCCAAAACGGGATAGCCAATAGAGACAAACACAATATCAACAGCAAAAGTCCAGATAGACGAAGCCGTTTCATCGTGCTATTTCAGATGTAATTTTTTCAGAATCTTTACGGGAACAGCATCTTTGTGGACCAAGATATCCATAGTTTTATATTTCACGAATGCTTCTGATGCGTAGAAAAAGCCTCCATAAATTTGTTCCGTACCCCATGAATTTTTCACTTTATAATATTTCGTACCGTTCTGGTCGACGGCTGTCCCTACGAATACCATGCCGTGGTCGTCGGTAGTCTCGTAGTTATCGAATGCTTCTTGTCGAAGTTTTTGGTCGATGTATTGTTCTTCTTCCGGTTCTTCGAATTTATATAGTTCTCCTTCTTTTTCCGATTTTGACAATTTTACCCAACGAGCCAATTCGGTTCCAGACAGGTTCTCGTTTTTCTTCTCTACGGGAACCACAGCAAACCCTTTCAGATATTGGAATCCTTTCTCGCTTACATCGGAAGCCCACATAACTGTAAAACCTTTATCGATGGCATAATCGATTGTCTCCATCAATTCGTTGAGCGGGATATTATAATATTCCGACCATAACCAGTTGTCGGGTACTTCAATGGCAAAAGGTTTGTAAAAATCGTGATGGGTGAATGATGTCAACGGAACATAATCCGAGGCTTTTATACCCAATGATTTTGCAAAAGATTGAGGTGTGTATTCTACGCCGTTGTAAGTAAACTTCTCGGGAACTTTGCCTAAATAGGTGTCCAGCACGGCTTTGAATCCATCGAGCCATGCCGTCGAAAGTTTTTTATTGGGGTTGGCAATGATAGCATCGACATAACCTTTGAGGATAGCGTCGAGTTCTCCGTGCTGGTGCTGGTCTGTCCCGTAATTCAAACCGGTATAAACCTCCTCGGGAACAATGCCATATTTATCGATGATATAGAGCACGTCATAAGCGCTACCCCCGGCCGAAAAGGCGATATCACCGTGCATGCGCACATATTTAATCGCTTTTTCTATATAATCGTTACGCACGATAAACATTTCCGATAAGTCTACCGCAGGCTTTCCTTGACGCAACAAATCATCTTCGATAAACGATAAAGTTGAGAAACTCCAACACGTTCCCGATCTACTTTGGTCTTTTACCGGGTTGGTCTTCAATTCTTTGGTTACAGTAAATTGGTAACCCACAGAATCCGTTTTATTTTCGTTTGCCCATGAGCAGAAAGACATTGACAATAAAGCACAAGCGATAGTGAAAAACTTACAATTCATACACAACTATATTTTAAAATACGGTACAAATATAGTGAAAGGTGAGTGCAGAGACAAGCGAAAATTATATTTTCGGCTTGACTATGCCGAACCGCATCCTATATTATACAGAATAATATAACGAAAGGTAGATGTAGGATAAAATAAATATATTTATTTTTCATGCCAAACTGCATTCTGTATGATTCGAGTTATAAATTATTTTCGTTCTATTGCGATAGAATTGATGATTGTAAGGGATAATATATTAGGATATAGGCGTAAAATTTCGTATGTTTGCATCAGTAACTCGATAATGGAATGGTTATGAAAACAAGTTATATTTTTCAATTGCTTATCTCTGTTTGTGTCCTTTTGGGAGGCATTTCTGCAACGGCCCAAAATCGTTCGGAACCGTATGAAACACAAGCCTTCTCCGATCGATTTCGAACTATACAGACCGAGGTGGAAGGTAGGGAGTTGTTCCCTCCTATTATTGAATTGAATACCGACGAACACATAACGATTTCGTTCGATGAGTTGGCCGAAGATGTCACTTATTTGCAATACAGTCTTATACATTGTAATGCAGACTGGCGTCCTTCCGACTTGTCGGATTTGGAATATCTCGATGGCTTCAAT
>ERZ779874.1390-NODE-1390-length-23508-cov-4.237709_pt1 | contig 23508 bp, 16 predicted proteins | sample MGYA00511031_ERZ779874 | MGnify/ENA primary metagenome ERZ779874 (study PRJEB29588, sample SAMEA2156850) | human gut metagenome | biome: human gut; feature: human-associated habitat; material: faeces | place: Denmark | collected 2008/2010 ...
CGAAACAGCGCCTCGTGCTCGCCAGCCCGGCTACAAGCGAGGAGAAACAGGAGCAAAAGCCCGAAAAGATATTTCCATTGGTTCATCATCATCTCTTATATAATCGTGGACTCATAAGCGTTCGTTTGTTTAATTCGATCTCTTTACGCAAAGATATATTTTTCCTTTCAAAAGGGAACCATCGTAAAACCATCTCAATGATTCCCGATCCGGCTAAAAACAGGCAAGAAAAAGAAAATGCCCACCACCGACAGGGCCAACCCACCGATCGTCCCGGCAGCCAAAGGGAACCAAAAAGCCTCCTTATCCACGCCGATCAAGAAGGGGACGAAGCCCAAGATGGTCGAAACCACCGTCAGGAAAATCGGGACAATCTTCGCGTTCCAAGCCTTCAGGTAGGCCGCCAGGGGCGACATGGACGGTTTCCATTCCCGCAGGCGATTATACTCGTTCAGGATATAGATGCTGGCATTAACCGTAATGCCGCACAACAAGACGAACGAGGCAAAACCACCCTGGTCAAAATTAAGGTGGAACAGATAGAACGTCAGGAACACGCCAATGTAAGAGACCGGGATCACGAAGATCACGGACAAGGGTTGCCACAGGGAATTGAACAGGATGCTGGTGGTGAAGAAAATGATCACGATGATCAGGGCCAGCAACCAATATTGCCCGCTCTCCTCGCCTCCCCAATAGAAGGCCGTATCATCGGGCCGCGCCGTGTAGCCCATCGGCAACTGGCGATTGAACTCATTCAAGACCCGCTCCTGGATCCGCCGTCCCTGATTGCCGGACCCCACATACTCATATTGCAGGCAGAGCCGGTATTGCTGGTCCTCTTTCACCACCTCCTGAGGGATCTGCTCCTTAGTCATCTTCCCGATCTCCGCCAGCTTGACGCTTCTGGTCCCAACCTGGATCGGCAGGTTCACCAGGCTCCAGGTATCATACTCATCCGCTTGCCGCGAGGTCAGGCGCAAGTTCTCCGACTCACCGTCCACCACGATCGATCCGGCAGGGTTATCACGCCCCATCAAAGTACTCGTCGAGGCAAACAACCGCAAGGGATCGACCGAGGCCCGGGCCAGCCCTTCCGGCTCGACCCGAAAGACAAACTCCTGATAGTCGCTCTTCCACCAAGAGAACCGGGCATTGACCTGGACCTCCTTGATCCTTCGATAGGTCAGGAGTTGCTCCTTCAAGCGCTCCGCCCACGCCAACAGCTCATCGTAGTTATAACCCAGCATCTCGATCCGGTAGGAGCCGGCATACTCGCGTACGTCATTACTGAACCCCTGATCCATCAAGCCGAACACGTTCCAGCTACCGCCGCCAAGCTCGAGCGCCTTGCTGACGACCTGGCTCTTCAAGACATAAGGAAAGCCCGAACGCTCGGCCTCTCTCGTGAAATAGACATTGATCAATGCCTGTTGCGGATTGTAGATCGAGGTCTGGAATTGGCGGATCTCCTTGAAACCGCTCAGGTAAGCCTCCATCCGCCCGACCAGATGATTGGTCTGCTCGAGCGTCGTCCCGCTGGGCAACGAGGCGCTGATCGACAACACGGTCTCCTCATCGCGGGTAAAGTAACTCCCCTCATAGACCTTCTCGACAAAGAGCCTCAACGTACCACCCAAAGCCTTATCCACGATGGGCTTTATGGTCTCTTTCCAGATCGGCTTGCTTACGAGCTCGTTGTATTTCTCGATCAAAAGCGTATCATTGGCCGTCAACACCCGTTTCTCTTTCGGGTCCGGATACTCTATTTTCTCGGGCAAGAGGAAGACCGGAATGCCAAACGCCAGGAGCAAGAGGCAACAAATCGTCTTGCGCCAACGACACATAAAAGAGATCTGCCTGCCATAATAACGGGAGAACCAGACGGGGAAACGCCGCCAGAAACGGGGCAACTGTCCCGCTTGCCCTTTCCGTTCCTCCAGCCGGAAACGCTCGATCAACGCCGGGACCAGGAAAAGGGCAATCGCCAAAGAGACCGCCAGGTTAATGATAATCACGGCCGCGAAATCCTGCAAGTTCAACCGGATCTTCTCATCGAGAAAGAAGATGATCACCAACGCGCCAATCGTGGTCAACGTCGCCGCCAGGATCGAAAGGAAGGCCTTCCGGTCGTGCCGGTTGCGGATATGGTCGGTCATCACGATCGTATTATCAATCACGAGACTCAGCGAAATGGTGATACCCGCCAACGAATAAAGCTGGATCTCCAGCCGCAACAGGTAATAGAAAATCACGGCGACACAAAGATTCACCGTCAGGCTGATCACGATCAGGAACAGATAGCGGGACTCCCGGGTAATGCCCCACACGAACAACAACAGGATCAAGATCGTGAAGCCCGTCCGCAAGTAGATTGTATCCAACTCCTTCTGGATATATTCCGTCGCGTCGTAACTGACGTGCATCTCATAACCGGCCGGCAAGCTCTCCCGTAAGTCGGCCATCGCCTCTTTCACCTGCTTGGCCAGGCTTAACTGGTTGGCGGTCTTCTCCGCCCGTATCGAGAGATAAACCGAGTTAAGTCCATTGATCCGGAAGTAGCTGGTCGGCTCCTCCTCCCGATGAGAGACCCGCAAGACCTGGTCCAGACGGATCAATTTCCCCTTCCTGTTGGCCACCGCAATCCTCGAAGGCTTAAATCCCTCACTGTCCCGATCGGGCATCAGGGCCAAACGGATCCACTCGTTCGTCGACTGCCCCCGACTGACGTTCACGATCCCCAGGAATTCCTCCTGATAATAATGGCCGATCGCCTCGATCACCTGATCCAGGTCAATCTCCAACTGTTCCAACTGATGGGTATCATAGACCAATTGCCACTCCATCGGCGTCGCGCCCTCGACATCGATCCTGTAGATGCCGGGAATGCCGCTCAGCCTTGGCTTGACCCGCTCTTCCGCATACCGCTGGATAAAGATGGGCGAGGCGGGCGCGTTCAAGGTATAGCTCAAAAATGGCCGATCCTCCTTCTCGTCGGGGCGGCTGGCCGCGATGATCGGATAGGACATATTCTCGGGCAAGCTCGGCCAGGTCTGCCTGATAATGGACGAAGCCTCAAAGCGAATCACGTCAATATCGGCATGATGATCCAGTTCCATCGTGATTTCCCCATAACCATTCCCCGAGGTCGAGGTCATCCGGCGAATGCCACCGATCCTCGACAACATGGACTCCAGCTTCGAGGTGGCTTCCATCTCGATGGTCCGGGCGGAATTGCCATACATCTGGAAACTGACCGAAAGCTGGGGCAACTCGCGTGAGGGCGAGAGACGCACGGGCAACAGCGGGACCAAGGCCAAACCGACCAAAGCCAGGCAGAAGAAAGACACGATGATCGTGAACGCGGATATGTTCGGCTTATAATCCATGCTCGTAATCAAACTCGTTAGACAAGGAAAGCCCAGTCTCAAAATCGAACAGGGTCAACTTGCGAATCTTATAATAACTCAACCAATAGTTCTGCAAGGCGGTCACGTAATTCCGCTGAGCCTCCTGCTGGCGATTCCAGGCTAGAGTCAGGCTACTGATGTCCGCCTTACCGATGACAAAGCGCTGCTTCGTCTCATCGTAAGCCATGGAAGCGATATCCAACGCCTCCTCCGCGCTTGTGATCAACTGTTGCTGAACCTGAAAATCACTCACGGTTATGATCACCTCCTCTTCCAGGCTCACCTCCTGCTGCCGTGAGGAGATCTGGGCGATGTTCAGGTTGCTCTTGGCAATGTTATGCTTTCCTTTCCGGACGCCCCAATCCACCAAGGGGATCGATATGGAGATGGAAACCAAATCCTGCCGGGAAGGATCCTTATAGACATCCCTGAAGTTCGAAGCTACTTGGTTGAAACCGACACTCGCGTTCAACGAGGCGTTGAACCACGACTCCTTCCGGGTCTTATCCACCTCTTGTTCGGCCTCCAATACCTGTTGGCGCATCGCCAGATAGTCCGGGTTATTCTCGCGGGCCAGGCTCAAGGCCTGATCCACCTCGATATCCAGAACCCTTGGGCGGGAGGGCAACCGCAAACGGATATTTGTCCCCTTCTCCATATTCAAGAATGAGGAGAGACTGAACATCGCTCGCTTCAAGGCAATATCGGCGTTTTGCAAAGTATTGCGGGCATTAGTCGCGTCAAGCCGGAGAGTCAACAGGTCCGCCCTACTGATCGCCGCGATCTTGTGGCGTTCCTGGCCGATCCGATAGAGCGTATCGCTGTTGGCCACGTTCTCACGGGCCATATCGTATTCCACCTGAGCCATTGCCAACTCGAAGAAATAGGTTGTCGCCTGCTCGCTAATTCCCTCAATATTATAAAGCAGCTCTTTCTTGACCTTCTCGTATTTCAAGGGCTCGATCTTCTTCTCCCAACGGAACGCGTTGTAACCGATCAGATCCTGCATATAGCCGATCCGGATCGGGACCGAGGTGAACTGGTTGTAGGTCTGGTCGCCGAAATAGCGCATATAACCCAGATCGGTATCCACATAAAAGCTACCGCCCAGCCAATCGAAATTCTGCTTGATCTCCAGATTGCCTCCCGCATAGAAGGATTGTTGTGTCCGGTAAACATCGATATCCGCCTCCGAGTCGTAACGCCTTGTGATGTCGTGATAATATTGCGCCGGCGTCAGGTTGAGGGTCAGGCTTGGCAAACGCTCCGCCTTATAATTACGAAACTCCCAATAACCGGAAAGATAGAGGTTCCTCGTGCGGAACGCCTCCAACGAGCTGTCAGCCGCCAGCTCGATCGTCTCCCCCAAAGTGAGCACGACCGACTGTGCCCGGTTAATTCCTATGTTTCCGGCCCAGATGGCCAACCACAACAGGCAGCGATAGAATAACTGTTTTCTCATGCCTCTTCTCTCCTATAAATATACCAATAAACCAATGGGATTATAAATAAGCTGACCATCGTGCCGATCAGCATGGCAGCGATCATGGCGATCGACAGGGGTTTCTGCAACTCACTACCGATATCAAACGAGAAGAGGAGCGGCACCATGCCAAAGATGGTCGTCAACGAGGTCATGATGATCGGCCGCAAACGCCGCCGCCCCGCCTCGTGGATCGCGTCCATCAAGGGCATGCCTGCCTTCCGGTACTCGTTTATAGCGTCCAGTTTCAGGATAGAGTCGTTAATAATAATACCGCAGGTCACCACGATACCGATCGCGCTCATCAGGTTCAGCGTATGGCCGCAGACCCACAAGACCAGCAACGAGGCGGCCACGTCGATCGGAATCTCCAACAGAACGATCAGCGGCTGCCTGAAATTCTCGAACTGGGCGGCCAGGATAAAATACATTAACAGGATGGAGACAAGCAGGATCACCACCAGCTCATTCAGCATCCGCTGGTTCGAGAAGAAGCTGCCGGAGAAATCCACCTCCCAGTTAGGTTTCTCCGCAATGACCTGCCGTGTGGCGTCCATCAACCGCCCGGCATCCTTAACGCCATAGAAAGAGAAGGGGACATACTCGCCATCCTTCCCGGCGGTCAAGGTCTTCAGGTCCTCGGCTGTGGAGACCTTGATAAAGGCCTCCAGCGGCAAGTAATTCACCTGGCCTTCTGCCTCGTCGGGAGTCGTGGCGACCAAGGTTGTCCGCAAGATCTCGTCGATCGCCAGCGACTCACCTGCGACCGTGATCGGCAAATACTGCTGGAATGAGCGCAAGGTAGCGATCTCGTTCTCTTGGAAAGCGGTTTTCAAGGCTCGCTCCACCTCCGTGTAGCTCACCCGATAAAGGAGGAGTTTATCCCAATCGATCGCCAAGTTCAGCTGATTCTCGAAAGCGACGCCCACCGGCTCCATCCCAGACCGCCGGCCGATCTCGCCGGCCACCGAGCGTAAATAAGCCACGTCGGTTGCCTCGCTTCGGTTGTTCGACCGCAATTCGGCCACCAGATCGGCCTCTCCCGTGACGAATAGTTTCTCGAACACGGTCGCCGGCGGCGAGAAGGTGAAAACCGCGTTCGGATAGCGTTTCCGAAGCCACTCGTCGAGCGTCAGGCGCAGCGGCTCAATCTCCTCGGATGTTCCTGTCCGCAGATAAAGTTCCGCTTCCGAGACCGACAGTTCCTCCTCCTGGTTCAGCAGGAATTGTTGTTGTCCGATATAGGCCGTGTGCGAGGCGCCCTCCTCATCGAGCAACCGGAACAGTTGGTTGACCCGGTCGTAGTTCTCATCAAGGTGAATATTCTCGTTCCAGTCCACATGCACGATCAACTCCTGCTGGTCGATCTCCGGCATCCGGCTTTTAGGCATCTCATAGAATAACCAAGCGCAAATCGGGATGGCTACCACAAGCGAGAGCAGGCTCCAACGCTTATGACGGAAGACAAACTCAACTCCGGCGTCATAGAAACGGTCTAACGCCCGGTCGTTCACCATCTCCCGCAAATTCAGCCGGCCCAGGAAGCCTTTCGGAGAAGGCAATTGATAGACCAGCTTATAGAGCACCGGCAGCAACAGGATACCCGTAAAATAGGAGACCATCAACCCGACCGTCACGGCAAAGGCCTGGTCGTAGAAGATCGCGCCGGCGATACCGCTCATAAAGACCAACGGGACGAACACGGCAATGGTCGTCAATGTCGAACTGAGCATTGGCGTGATCACCTCGGTCGTGCCGCTGGCGCAAGCCTCCTCCAGGCCCTGCCCCTTCGCCCGGTATTGCGCAATGTTCTCCGTCACGATAATCGAACTGTCGATCATCATACCCAACGCCAGGATCAGGCCGGAGAGCGAGATGATGTTCAGCGACATATTAAACAGGTAGAAGAAGAGGAAACTGGTGACGATACTCACCGTCATGCTCAACCCGATCACGATCGGGCTCCGCATATCGCCCAGGAAAAGGATCGCGACAATAAAGATGAAAAAGAAACCAAGCGACAGGTTCTGCTTCAGGTTCGAGATCGTATAGTCGAGCAGTTCGGTCTGGTCGCGCGTGATCGTGAACTTAATATCGGGATAGATCTCCGAGAAATAATCGGTCACCTCAGCCAAGGCCTCTTTCATGTCGGCCATGTTCTCGTCGGACTGCTTGATGATCGAGAGGGTAACGGCCCGCTTGCCATCCGCAAAGGCATAACCATCCGGCTGGCGAGACACCACCTCAACTTGGGCCAAATCCTTGAATTGATAGAGCCGGTCGTGGCTTTTCAGGTAAATATTCCGGACATCATCCGCCGTACGGAGCAACGACGAGATCTTGACATTATACTCATAATAGCCGTCGCGAATCGTCAGGTTGCCCGGCTCCACGTTGTAGGTCGCCAAGGCCTCCTCCAGGTCGGCCTGCGAGAGGTCGGCCATCCGCAGTTTCTCCATGTCGGGCGTGATGCGTAACTCCTGCTCCAGCAAACCTGTGACATCGACCATCGCCACCTCCGGCAACTGCTCGATGCGGCGCTTGATAACGGTCTCGGCGAATTGGCAGAGGGTTAGGAAGGCCGTCTCGTCGCCCGCCTCGCGAAGCGTCAAATTGAGGAAGAACACCGGCACGTCGGTCGCGCTCGCCTTCACCACCCTCGGGCGATCCACCTCGCGGGGCAGATTGTTCATCGCGGCGTCGATCTTCTCGTTCACCTCGATGAAAGCCAGATCGGTATTGGTCCCGAAGTCGAAACTCAGGCGGATCAACCCCGCTCCGTCGCGCGTCTCGCTATGGATATCGCTGAGGCCGGCCACCTGGGTCAACTGCTGACGGATCGGCTTGACCACCGTATTCTCGAGCTCGCGGGCGGAGGCCTGCTGGTCATTCACCTGAACCGTGATCTCGGGAATGGCGATATCGGGCAGCAGGGAGATGGGCAAGGTGAAATAGGTCACCAGACCCAGCAGAAAACAGGCCGTGAAGGCCATGAATACGGCAATGGGGCGACGTAGCAGGAACTGAATCATGGCAATACCTTGACAGGGGCCTCGTGGGCCAGGTTAATATTTCCGCTCGTGATCACCTGGTCGCCGGGTTTCAAGCCCTCGACGATCGTATAGCAGGAGTCGTTCTCCAGACCGGTGCGGACGTAGTTCCAGAGGGCCTTGTCGCCATCGAGCGTGAAGACCACCTGCTTGCCCGACCGCATCACGACCGCGCCTTTGGGCACCACCAGTTGTTTATCCAGCGAGCGGCGCACCCGTACGCGGACGTTCATGCCATCAAACAAGCCTTCCGACGAACGGACCACCGCCTTGACACGCACCAGCCCATCCTCGTCGACCAAGGGATTGACTTCGCTGACCGCCCCGACGGCCACGCGCGTGGGATCGGCGAATGGCGAGATGCCCACCTCGTCGCCCACACGGATCAACGCCAGCTCATTCTCGAGCACCGAAAAGTCGACCTCCATCGCCGTCGGGTCGATCACGAGACAAAAGGCCTCGTCCGTCCCGACCCAATTGTTCTCACGTGAAAAAAGATTGGCGACCGTCCCGGCGAATGGCGCCCGGATCACGGCGTTACGTTCCTCGTAGGCCGCCAGGTCGTAGGCCGCTCTCGCCTGTTCGTAGCCACTTTGCGTACGGGCCAGGCGCCAGATCTCGGCGGGAACCCGGGCCGAGTCCTCCAGCAGGTAACCCTGGCCAATCAAGACATCCTTCAGGTCGAGCTTGGCCTTCTCGAAAGCCTCCAGGGCCTTCTCGGTCGCGTTATGAAGACGGAAAGAATCGAGGCGGGCGATCTCCTGCCCGGCGGCAACCCGCTCGCCATTATGGGCCGACACATGGGCCAGCCGACCGGACACCTCGAAACGCAACTCCGCCCGCCGCTGCGCCGCGAGCTTACCGTTACTGATCAGGACCGGGTTGAAATCGGTCTCGCTCAAGGTCATCACCGTCACTTGGCTGGTCTCCTGCATCAAGGAGGTCTGCACCGTCTGTTCCTCCTCCGGCTCGGATTTTCCGCCACAAGCGCTCAGCCAACCGGCCAAACCAACCAACAAGATCCCAATCACGCCTCTTACTTTCATTTTATCCATAATATCGCTTAGATTTAAAACCAAAACAAAGTTGCTTGCCCCCAAATGTAGGAATTTGACAGAACAAAACCAATTTTATCCGGTGCACAAATCCGCGGAAACAATACACAAACCGAAAAACAGAGAGGATTTCAAAATATTTAACGGCCGGAGGAAATTCTCAGGAAATAATATACAACAGTACAGCACAACAACAAACAAACTCTCAACATTAATCACCGGTAAAACTTTCCCTTTGTTTCGTGGCACACGAGCAAGCCCAAACTAAAACGGCATTGGAAAACGTCTGACTCCTACAATGCAGCCTACCATCATGAACCCTCTAGTAGAAATATCACAACATGAGCGAAAGATATATGACAAAAGCAACCATCAGAATTATTGCTTTAACTTGATTTCGTTATATAATGCTAATCCTTTTGCTGTCAACAAATATTTCTGTCGAGGATGATTAGGTTTGTCTGGATATAGCACTTTAAGAATACCTGATTCTAAAGCAGGAGTTATGTAATTTTCTATAAATGTCGGGCGATGCTTTAAGCCTATCTTCTCCATGAGACTTTTCAATGATAATTGCTCATTTGATAAGGTAAGCAATAAAGCACGAACTTGTTCGGTTACTTGTACGGCAGGTTGTTCGGTACTTGTACGGTTCAGATACTGCACACGCTCTATAGCCAGTCCTTCGGGGGGATTAACTACCATATACCGATTCCGTAACTCATTGTTCTCTCCCAATAACAAATTACGAAAGAAGCGTTCCAGGTATTCAGAATTACGCATGATGCCTTTCTGTATGTTTTGGTAATTGGCCCGTACCAGCGCATTACGAAAATACCACGAATGATTAGCGAACAGGTCGTTTGTTACATCAAAACCCATAGAACGCAGATAGAGAATTGTGAACACGGCCGTCGTTCGGGTATTACCCTCACCGAACGGATGAATTTGCCACAGTCCTGATACAAATTGGGTGATATGCCTCACAAGGCCGTTCCTATCCACTTTGGAATAGTCAAATTGCCGTTCCTGCTCTAAATCATACTCAACGGCCTTACGGATGTCCGGGGCGGAAACATAGAACACAGTATCTCCCCGAAGCACCCACTCCTTTTTTGTAATGTTGTAATCACGGATTTGACCAGCAAATTTGAATACACCATCAAATATTCGACGATGAATCGATGTTAGTCCAACAAACGTAAAGGCAAATGTTTTCTCGGTAAGTAGTCGACGAATATTGATCGATGCCGTATCCGCCTCACGCATTTCCGCATCTTCTGGTGTATGAGCATCTTTTGACAGGTAGTAGCTCTTTATGAGTTGTTCTACTTCATCAATCGTAATTTCTCCCTCAATATCTTTGCGTGCTGTTTCAATCAAATAGCCGGATGGTTTAAGTCCATCAACGGCCTGTAAACCGATCGCAGTTTGCCATGCGTACCCCTTTTCCCGTTGATGCGGTTCGCCTTGGCGTATGTATTCATCGAAATTAATCATAACCAACATATTTATTTGCAATACCGAAAGGAATATGAACAGCTGGAACATTATCAATATGATCCAAATGAGTCATTTGGTCATCAAAGAAAATATGGGGCTTCATTATATTTAATATTCTTGATTTATCAATTCCTCCAAGAAAAAAAGCATCATCTACTTCTACTCCCCATTCTTTTAGTGACGCCACAACTATTCGGCTACAAAAATATAAAACTCAATACGATAAAAAGATAAAAACAACAAGATTCTGAAAGTGCAATCGTCTGTCTGTACCAAAATTTACTATCCCATGAATTTCTGGTATTAGTATAGGATTTAGAAATGTCAACCTTTTAGCAACAATAGTTTCCCATCCATTTTCCATCGCACTGCAGTGGAATTAGAAATACACTGTAGTGGAATTGAAATTCCACTGCAGTGCGATTTTTAGGGGCAGCCTCAAAGGCGACATGAAAAACTATTCTCCCACCTTTATTTTGATAATACCGTCATTATCCAAATAAATCTTATAAGGTTTATCATCTGTCCAAACATCAAAATCAAAATCGTCCAAATTTAATTGGCAGCCATCTTCCGGAGCTACTATTTGCCCTATTATACCCGTACCTCCAAAACCTGATTCAATTTTCAATTTTCCATTTCCATCTATTTGAGGCATTTGGGCTATATGTATTTTAGGAAATTCTTGAATGGAAGTCAGATTAACGATCGTTTGACAATTCAAGAATTTTCCTCCATAGAAATGAACAAAACTTTTTTGAGGCTCTGGAGTTGGAGCATCATCTCCCGCAATAGCGACATCCACATCTTTTATGATAGAATTTCCTTTCATCTGAAATCTTGCTCCATACATCCATATCGCATGAGATCCTCCATTTTGAAGAATTGCTCCATCATACAAAGTAACAGTTGTAATATAAGGATCCAAAATTGGCTCATAAGCCACTTGAATTATAGTGTCATCATCCCCATCTAGAGTAATATTTCTTAAAACAAGAGAAGATCCTTCTCCTACAGAAAAGATGAGATAAAAATTATGATTTTTCCCCCTATCAATTGTATGTCCCTTCCCATCAATAACAATATGTCGATTTCCATTAATCACAAAAGCATCATTCTCTCCCATCAAAATATCTCCGGTCAACTCAATCACGGTCGGATTATCCGGTGTTCCCGTAGCTTCCGAAATCGCCTGGGCCAAGGCGTCGTACTCCGCTTGCGTATCGGTCAGGTTATAACGAGGTAATTGTATTTCCGTCCCATCATTCAAATAAAAGATCACATAAGTCGGATCGCTATAATCGACCTTGCTGAAGATCGAGTTGCCTGCGGGACCTTGCGGACCTGTCTCTCCCGGATCGCCCGTATCACCTTTTTCGCCAACGGCCTTGACATCATTGCCATCGACATCCTTCAAGCGTTTGAACCCTTGGCCATCCACGTCGATCAACCAATAGCCCTCGCTGTCGACACTCAATCGCGGAGCCATGCCCGAAGCGGCGATCTTTTTCCCCGCCTCATCCAAAATAAACTCCGGATCGGCATCGCCAACTGTCTGCGTCCAATAATACCGACCATCATCTCCTTTGCTCACGCCAATCATCGGCACCGATGCGCTATCACCCTTCTCGCCATCTTGTCCATGGTAAATAATGATAGCCGGCGCGTCCTTAAAAGTAATTGTATAGCCAATCTCCACGCCATTCTCGGTAACCGGTGTCACTCCCGTAATATAATCACATTCCTCCAAGGCCGTAGCCAATGATCGCAAAGAGGATATATTGCTATTCGCCGTCTGGCACCAATCCTCCAGATTTGTGACACGATCTTGCAGATCCTCAATAGCCTCCTTAATCCAGGTATCATCATATTCCTCTGTACATGAAAAGCCACCCAACAAACAGATGCCAGTCAATCCATAGAGCACCCATCGTTTATATTTTGTCATTTTCATCGTATTATTTCCCATAAACTTTATCTCTTTATGTTCGTTATTTACTTTTATCCTTAAATAAAAAAAGCGTAAGGACCATCGTCTATCATCACATTTGAGGCTCTGGACAGCCCACAGGTTGATAATAGAAATGATCCCACGCTTCATGCCTTATATAGTCCATTTTTTTAAATGGGTATACGACAACATAAGCGTAGGAAACATTTACCATTATCCCAACCTGTCAGAATTGTCCAGATTCCAAATGTGAGATAATATCGAAACGCTTCTACGTTATTTTCTCAATACGCTGGCAAAGATAACCCCTATTTCAATAAACCAAAAGGAATTACCCCGATTTCTCAATACTTGCGGACCAAAAAGAAGATCTTTAACGAAAAATCCATCGTCCAACCCTTGGACAGGACTACTTTTGGGAAAGACAGACTGTCCAACCCTTGGACAGGGCTACTTTTGGGAAAGTGATGCTGTTGTTCACGACTTCAGGACGACTTTCCGGAAAGCGGCGCTGTTGTTCGTGACATCAGGGCTGCTTTCCGGAAAGCGACGCTGTTGTTCACGACTTCAGGGCTGCTTTCCGGAAAGTGACGCTGTTGTTCACGACATCAGGGCTCCTTTCGGGAAAGCGACACTGTTGTTCGTGACATCAGGGCTCCTTTCGGGAAAGTGACGCTGTTGTTCACGACATCAGGGCTGCTTTCGGGAAAGTGACGCTGTTGTTCGCCTCCCAAACAGGATCAAAGTCGTTTGGCTTACAAAAAATGCCATCACCTCCGTCGCTTAAGACCTCAGTGATGACATTTCGTTATATTGATTGATTCATAATCATTTTGCCTCCTCAGCCTCGGGCTCTGTTCCCTCAGCCTCGGCAGCCTGCTCCTCAGCGGGCGTAAACTCGTTGATGCCAGCCTTGATCAGGATATTATACCAATTCAACAACTTGCGGATATCGCTGGGATAAACACGGTCGCGGTCAAAATTGGGCAAGACCTCAGCGAAATAGGCACGCAACTCATCCGTGCTGGCTTTTGTCGGGTTGATAGAGGCCACCTCGCCATTCTCCTTCTCCTTAACGCTGGTCAACACCTTATGCAGAGGCGTCTCACCATCTTCCGTATAGATAGCGATATCGCCAAGCGAGATCACTTTATCTTTCGCGTGTGCCGGGATTTTCTTCTTGTCAATTAACGACTCAACGATCAGCATGTTCTTGGCATGCGACTCCAACTTGTACAAGCCGGGTTTCCCGGAGATAGACAAAATAGTCCGTAACATAATCTTCTCTTTAGGTTATAATCTACTTATAATATATAGTGTGTATAATTAATTCGCGAATTTAACAAACTGGGTGGATTAAAAAGAAGGCCGGGCGTTAAAAAAGCGCGTTCTCACGGTTCTTTAGCCATCCGATGAAGTTTTCCACCTGCGGGATCAAGGCTTGACGGTCGTCGTTATGGATCACGTAATCGGACCGCGACGCCTTCTCCTCATCAGCCATCTGGCTCTTGATCCGACGTTCCAGCGCCTCACGCGAGGCATGATCGCGAGCGATCGCCCTTTCCAGGCGTATCTCGAGCGGCGCCAGGACCATCAGTTTCACATCGACAATCCGATCAAAACCCGACTCGAACAGGATGGCGGACTCGATGGCGCAAAAGGCCTTCTCCTGCCGTTCGCTCCAATCCAGGAAATCCCGGTTCACCTCAGGATGGATGATGGCGTTCACACGGGCCAAATGCTCCGGTTGCCCGAAAATAAAATTAGCCAAACGGGGCTTATCCAGCTTCCCGTCCGCATCATAAACGGCCTCGCCCACCAAATCGACAAGTGCCCGACGTATGACAGGCGAGCTGTTGGTCAGCCGTTTACTCTCCTCATCCGCGATATACACCGGGATGCCATACAAACGAAGCAACGTCGCGACAACCGACTTACCGCTACCTATTCCTCCGGTAATGCCAATCTTGATCATATCTCAATAATTATGGTTCTCTTCCAGGATAAACTCTATCTTATCGGGCACCAAGGTCGCAGAATGGATCCATGCCGGACTTTTCCCGAGCATGACTTTCTGGAATCCCGAAGTGTTCTGATAAAGCTCGGCGAACGGGATGGTAATCTCAAAATCCTTGGCGTTCACGCTCTTGAACTTCGACAAGGGCACCTTGCAACTGACCGCGATCGAAGCGGGAAACATACGTACCTTATAATTGGAGGGAATCCCCGTACAGGTAATCGGAATATCGAGCGTCTTCTCCGTATATTCCTCAATCGGGATGATGACGGCAACATATTCAGACTCGAAATTCACGCCCTCGATCGGCTCCAGCTTAAGCTCTTTCGAGAAGGTCTTGCTCGCCTCCTCAATACGGGTAAAAGCGGTACAGGCCTCGCTCAAAGTATCAAGAATCGCTTGCGAAGCATAAGCCTTGATGTGTTTCGGCCGGATCAATATCTCGCCAGACAACTGGAAACCGGTCTTATAAAGAATCTCTCCATTGAAACGCACCGGAATCTCCTTCTCCTTGCGCTGCCCATACTTCACGTCCACCTGCTGCGGCGTGATGCTCACGATCCTCGAGGTGGCAAACAATTGCTTCCTGACAAAGGCCTCGATAACCTCCGCGGGAACGTTCAGGCGTGCCTCCTCGCTGCCCGGATTCATCAGGACCGACAGCGGTAACCGCTTGTGAGAGATGGAATAGTTCAACAGGACACTTCCCTTGTCCTTGATCTTGACCACCAATTCCTGGGGCGCGTTCTCCTCGAGAGCGATATTCGACGGAATATCATCATATTCGATGGGGAAACGGATCTCCATCTCATAATCCCTTTGCAGGCTCTGCAAGAGCCAGAAGCCAAACGCGAGCAATATAAAAAGGGAAAAGATCAACATTTCTTTCCACTTTTCCCCGTGAAAGAAACGATTGATCTCTTCCCTTGCTGTTTGAAAGCGATGTCGTATGCGCTCGTCTGGAGACATAAGTCAACGCGCCTCCCGTTTATTTTTGTTTCGCGTCCTCAATAGAGGCATAAACAGAGGCCTTATCCACCCGGATGCTGACGCCATTGGCAACCTCGATCATCATATAGATGTCGCCGATCTCACGGATCTTGCCATAGATACCACCAGCCGTGATAACGCTATCACCAACCTTCAGGGCCTCGCGTGCCTTCTGGATCTCCTTTTGTTTCTTTTGTTGCGGACGGATCATGAAGAAATAGAAAATGGCCACGATGACAACCATCATGATGATACCAGACCATTGGCTTCCGCCCGTCGCTGTAGCTTGCAGTAAAATGTTCAGAAAATTCATGTCTTAAAATTAAATTATACGTTTACGAATAGCATAAATCCATTATACTATTCGCGAAAATAGCGATAATAATTAATCTTTAAGCAATGTGCCCTCTTTTTTTAATTCATTGACAATAGCGTCGAGGATACCGTTGATAAAGTTACCGCTCTTGGGCGTACTGTAATATTTCGCCGCGTCGATATACTCATTAAGGCTGACGCTGGTCGGGATCGTCGGGAATGTGAGGATCTCGGCCAAGGCGGTCTGCATGATGATCATGTCCATACAAGCCAGACGCTCCGCTTCCCAGTTCTTGACATGCTTGTTGATACGCTCGCGCAATTCCGGACCTTTCAGGATAGTCTTGCGGAACAGGTTGATGGCATATGCCTTATCATCAAGATCCTTGAACATCGGCAGGAGCGGTTGCTCGGCGCCATTCTTCTCATCGAAACGCTTGATTGTCTTGATCGCGAAAGTTCCGATAATATCGATATCGTCGTTCCAATAGATGCTCTTGTCCTCAAGATACTCCTCGACCATCTCATTACCACAGATCAATTTCTTAAAGACTTGACGCCAGAACTCACGGTCGGTCTCGTACGAATCCTCCTCGTTAGCCAGATAGTTCTCGTAAATATCGGAAGCGAGGATCAAGTCCAACAGGCTCTTGATAAACTCCTCATCGTTCGCCCACGAGAGACCTTGCTCGTCAACATACTTTCTCAAGGCGGCATTATCGGCTACCTGAGCGGCGAAACGGTTGTTGATAAGACGGGTATTGGGATTCAACTCGTCGTGCGAAGGCATGAACTTGTTCCGGCGGATGTCGATAAGCCTTCTTTGGAGATTCGTCACTTCCGTGATGAGCAAAAGATAATAATGATACAGGTCATACGATTTCTGGAGACTGAACAGGAGTTCGTTTTCAGCGACTTTCAAGTCGCCGTTTCCGTTCTGATAGTAGGAGTATACTATCTGCAAAACTTTAATACGGATTAAAATTCTGTTGATCATTTCTTTAAAGAGCTTCTTTTAGATTTTGAGCGCGAAATTACGTTTTTTTTCGAAACAATTTGTCCCTTCTCGTGTTTTTCTCCATTTTGAGTGGTTATTTTGTCCTTTTCCCGCCTGGCCGGCTTTTCTTCCGGAGAGAAATTTATTTTCATTCGAAGGTAATCATATTTTCCTTCGGAGGTAATTCCAGTTTTCTTCGGAAGAAAATTCTTTTTTGTGCGGACATAAATCCGGGTTTCTTCCGAAGAAAAATCCGGCCGGGATTCGCTACCTTCGCGAGCATAAGCGATAATTTTTTAATATCAATATCATGAGAAAATGGATTTATGCCGCTATGGCGCTCTGCGTGATGTGCGCCTGCGGCGGAAAAGGAGAAAAGGCGGAAAGCCAAACCAAAGAGGAAGCGAAAACACTTTCAGGCTTAAAGCCATCCGACTTCGTATCGGAGGTGGACGGTAAACCAACCGCCCTGTATGTACTGAAAAACAGCCAAGGTGCCGAAGCCTGCGTCACCAACTGGGGCGGTCGCCTGGTATCGGTCATGGTACCCGACCGCAACGGGAAACTGACAGACGTCGTGCTGGGTTACGACAACATCCAACAATATGTCCAGTTCCCGGACAATAACTATGGCGCCCTGATCGGTCGCTACGGCAACCGGATCGCCAACGGCCAATTCCAGCTCGACGGACAAAGTTATCAACTGCCCCAAAACAATAATGGCCATTGCCTGCATGGCGGACCGAAAGGCTATCATGCCGTCACTTGGGACGCACGCCAGCTCGACGGGCAATCGGTCGAGCTCACCTACCTCTCGCCCGACGGCGAGGCCGGATTCCCAGGCAACCTGAAGGTCAAGGTGATTTACCGGCTCACGGACGACAATGCGATCGATATCCAGTATGAGGCGACAACCGACAAACCGACCATCGTGAACCTGACCAACCACAGTTACTTCAATCTCTCGGGCGTACCGGGATCAACCATCACCGACCATAAGATCCAGATCAATGCCGACACTTACGTGCCTGTTGACGAGACCCTGATCCCGACCGGCAAGATCGAGACGGTAGAGGGAACACCGATGGACTTGCGCCAGTTGGTAACGGTAGGCGACCATATCGACGACGATTTCGCGCAACTGCGTTATGGTGGCGGCTACGACCACAACTGGGTTCTCAATACGAAAGGCGATCTCAACACTCCAGCGGCAAAGGTCGTTTCCGAGAAGAGCGGTATCGTGATGGAGGTCTTCACCAACGAGCCAGGCTTGCAATTCTATGCCGGCAACTCCATGAGCGAGGCTGGCGACAAGGGCAAACTGGGTGTCGTTTACCCACGACGTGGCGCGCTCTGCCTGGAGACACAACATTATCCGGACAGCCCGAACCAGAAGTCGTTCCCGAGTGTCGTGCTCAAACCGGGTGAGACTTACCAAAGCCGATGCATCTATAAGTTCTCAAGATAAGTAGGGTTCAAATACCCTAAAAAAGAAAACGAGAGTGTGCCTGGAGTCATTCGGGCACACTCTCGTTCTTTTTCGGCCAGGCGATCAATGAGTCAGGATCTCCAAGCCATTCTCAGTCATAAGGAAAGTATGCTCCCATTGAGCGGAAGGTTTCTCATCCTCCGTAACCACGGTCCAGCCATCCTCCTCATCTATAAATACACGCCAATCGCCCATGTTAATCATCGGCTCGATCGTGAAGACCATGCCGGGCACAAGCAACATTCCTGTTCCCTTCCGGCCAAAATGAAGGACCTCCGGCTCCTCGTGGAAAGCGAGCCCGACACCGTGACCACACAGGTCGCGCACGACGGAATAACCATTCTTCTCGGCATGACGCTGGATCGCGTTACCGATATCGCCGACATAACAGAAAGGATGAGCGGCCGCGGCCCCGATCTCAAGACACTCCTTGGTGACCTCAACCAGCCGGCGCTTCTCGGGCGAGACATTGCCGATCATGAACATCCGTGAGGCATCGGAATAATAACCATCGAGAATAGTGGAGACATCCACGTTGATGATATCGCCGTCGCGCAAGATCTCCTTTTCGCTTGGGATACCGTGACAAACCACCTCATTAATGGAAGTACAAACGCTCTTCGGGAAACCCTCATAATTCAATGGGGCGGGAATGGCGCCGTGGTCGGTCGTGTACTCATAAACCAGCTTGTCGATCTGGGCGGTCGACATACCCTCCTTGATCTCGCGCTCGATGAGGTCGAGCACGCCCGTATTGACAACGCCACTCCGGCGAATGCCCTCAATCTGCTCCGGGGTCTTGATTAATTTTCGTTTGGGAACCAGGTGCCCCTTCTCCTGCTCCGCCAGGATCTTGCGGTCCAAATCCGTCACCGGCTGCCCTTTGATCAGGTGCCAGTTGTGTATTCTTCTCTTGAACATCGCTAAAAGATTTATTGTTGACGCGAAGGTATAAAAAATCTATTTTCCCTATTTTTGCCCAGATTAAAGACGATATGAATAAATTATTCCTGATTGGCTGGTTGACGCTCGTGACGTTTCTCGCCTGCGAGAACGACAAGAGACATAGCGTCCGGCTACTGGAAGCCGAACGCCTGGTCGACACACGGCCCGACAGTGCTTTACTCCTGCTCGAGCGAATGGGCGATCCCGCCGGTTGGCCAGAAAGCGAACGTGCCTGGTGGGCCCTGTTGAAGGTAGAGACAATGGGACAAGAGCTCTCGGGTAACCAAGCCGACTCCTTGATCTGGATAGCGACGGATTATTTTGAGAAACCGGGCCGCGACCCGCAACGCCGCGCCCGGGCCTGGCTCTGCCGGGCAAGGGCCTGCTGCGCCTCCGGTCAATGGCTCTCCGCCCTGGAGTATTATCAGGCAGCTTTAAGTGACCGGTCGAGCCTGTTGAAACGCCTCGTGGGAAGAGGTGAACTGGAGATGGCCGGACTGCTCACCGAGATGAACCTGTTCGACGAGGCATTGGCGGCACAGAAACGATCGCTTGCCTACTTCAGCCAAGCGGGCGACACGCTGGAAATGGTCCGGACCTATGGCGAAATGGCCTCAAGCTACGCGTCGCTGAACGAAATAGACAGCCTGCTCGTCTGCCTCATCCGGCTGGATAGCCTCAAGGCCGGATTGCCCGATCCCGAAGCCAGGCAAATGCTGGAGATACAGGAAAACCTGGACTTTGGCTTGCGACGGGCACGAAGCGAACAAGAGGAATATCAAAGGGCACGGCGTCATATAGCTTATGGCTTACGGGCTTTGGCCGATGGCGACTCGTCACGAATGGCCTTGGCGAAAGGCTGCGCCTACCTTTACGGACAACGCTACGATTCGGCGGCGGTCCATCTGGAGCGGGGCGCCCTCGCCCCCGATCCGGCAATCCGCCAGGAGGCCACTTACTTCCTCTCACGGCTCAACCTGAGACGGGGCCGGATCGACGAGGCATTACATGCGTCGCAAGAGATCGAGCTACGGCAAGACTCGCTGACCCGGGAGAATCTAAGCGAGCGAGGCATCTATCATAACCTTCTACTCGACTATCAAACACTGATCGAACAGGAACGAGCCTCATCCCAGAAAAAAGAGGTCAACAGCATGGTCCTTTTCTCTCTCCTGCTCGCGGTGGTGTGGCTGGGCGCGATCCTCGGCAACGCTTATCGCAACGAGCGGAAAAACGCCAACCGTCTCGCCCGGCACTCAAAAGTGCGTCACCTGAGCGTCGGGATTCCTGACACGGAGCGGTTGATCACCGACAATGAGGCCCGGCTGCGACGACTGGAGAATAACGGGGAATCAGGCCTCGACGCCGGACTGGTCGAGACACGCCGGCACATGCTCGAGATGGAGAACCAAAAACTGCGGGCCGACGAACAAAGGCGGGCGGAACTGGAGGAGCGATTCAAGCGATCGGAGATCTACGCCCTCTTCACGGACGAGGCGGCCAAGCCCAAGGAGGCCGATTGGACGTTGCTGCTCGAGACGATCGACCTCGTGTACGACGATTTCGCCACCCGTTTCCGCCAATTGTCGGACCGCTTCAACGAGAAAGAGATACGCACTGCCTGCCTGATCAAGATCGGCCTGCCACCGGCGATGATCGCCCGACGCCTGTTCTGTACCAAAACCAACATCTCGATGATCCGTCGCCGCATCTACGAGAAGATCTTCGGCGAGAAGGGATCGAGCGAGCAATGCGATCAATTTATTGGGTCGTTTTGATTTGTGCACTCCCCAATAACGCGTTTGTGCACCCTCTCCAATCCCCTTTTCGCCCGCTTACCCTTTTATTCGCGACAAAACTTCTAAATCTATTAGTAATCATGAGAACATCCATCCCATTTTTCCTAGTCTTTATTTTAATGGTGGCTTGCTCGGGCGAAAAAGAGGAGCGGCCGATGGCGTTTTGGACCGTCGATATTCGCGAGGCGGTCGAACGGCCCGGAAGTGTCCATATCGGGGAAGAGATCAAAAGCGTCGAGTATATCCCACTGGAGACGACCGACGACCCGGCCTCGCTCATTGGCGGGATAGCGGATTTCGCCGTAACCGACCAATTTATCTATGTTTATCCCCAAACGGAGCCACGTATCGCCCTCTTCGACCGGCAAGGCCGGTTCGTGCGCACCCTGATCCGCGAGGGACAAGGGCCGGGCGAGTTCAGCGGACCGCTCAGCGGCATTCAGGTGGTGCCCGAGGCGGACCGGATTTACCTGTATGGGAACAAGACATGGGAATTTACGTTGGCGGGCGAACCAATCCGCTCCTGGCTCAACCCACGGCCTGTCCTCTATAGTCGCCGGATAGCGGCCGACCGGTTCGCCCAGGTGGCGATGCCTTTCGTGCCGTTCACGGCCAGTCGTTTTGGGATCGGCGTGAGCGACGAGCGGGGGAACTTGCTTTTGAACAAGAACGATTTCAGCGCGGCGGGCCTGCCGCCCGAGCGGACCGGGTTCACCGGAAGTGTCGCCGCCTGCCTTGCGCCCGATGGCCGATCGGCGCTTTTCAAGTCGGGATGCGGCGACACGATCTATCGCCTGACGCCCGACTCGATCGCCATCGCCCTCGTGACCCATACGGACAACTCGGAGGAGGAGATCCGCCGCGGACTGGACATCGGCGATTTCGCCAACCTGCGGGGCGAGGGACGGGCCGACCGGGAGATCGTCGTCGCCGACCTGATGGAGACCGCCCGCACCTTCTACCTCCGTTGCCGATACGACCGGGGTTATACGATCCTCGCCATCGACAAGCGAAGTGGCGCGGTCGAAGCGGAACGCTGCGTGATGCCGGTCCAGACACTCGAGGAACTGGCCGGCTCGAGCACCTACCAACTCGGCATGCTGGGCGCCCGCGACAACAACGGCTTCCCTGTCTGGGGGCGAACGGAAGGCGACCTTCTTTTCCAAGTCGTCATCCCCGACGAGCTCATCCTCTATCGCGACAAGGCGGGCATCCCGCTGCCGAAACCGCTCCAACAGGTGGATGTGGAGGAGGGCAATCCCATCCTCCTCATCCACCACCTGGCCGAATGAGGGCGCTTTCGCTCATCTCGCCTTGCGCTCCGGGATGTAGAAATCGGCCTCCGTCAGGCCGCAGAGCGATGCGATCTGCTTGCAATAATCGAGGCGGAAGGTGCGATGGTCGCGCGTGTCGGAACCGAAGGTGAACTTCACGCCCGCTTGCTTGGCCTTCAGGATGAACTCGGCGTGGGGCGTGCGGGCCAGGTCGTTGATCTCGATGGCGATGCCCCGCTGCCGGACCGCCTCGATCACCATCTCCTGCCGCTCGCGGGTCCAGAGGCGATGATAGTCGCGGGCGATGGCGGGCGGCAGGAACAGTGGCCAGCTCAGGATGTCGAGCGGCTCATCGTTCTCCAGAATCCGCCGATACCAAGCCATGTGTCGCCGCATGAAATCCTCCGGGTCGTCGACGTAGCAGTTATGGTCCCACACCTCCATCCGGTCGCCGTAACGGTTGCCGTCGGGCATATATTGCGGGGCCATCAGGACATAATCCACCTGCCCGACCAGCTCGGCCGACAGATTCGCGCTCCAACCCGGTTCCGCCGGCCGCAATCCCATCAGGCAAGGATAATCCTTCACCTCGTCGATAAAGCGCCGTAGTTCCTCGTCGTTCTTGATCCCCCACGGGGCGACGTCGCCGACAACCCCAAAACTCCTGAACCCCGAGTCGCTCGCCTTACGAACCAAATCGTCCATGCCTTGCCTCGGCGAGGTACGCAAATGCAAATCGTAAAGAAAAAAAGCTTGCTCACTCATGATGTTCTCATATTATGGTATTAAACAAAATGTCATTTACTCCGGTAAATGGGGCTTCGCGACCCCGCGAAACGGCATTTGCTCCGGTAAACGGGGCCTCGCGCATCGCGGGAAGCCATTTGCCCGACAAAACGGGGCCTTGCGAATCGCGGGAAGGCATTTGCTCCGGTAAACGGGGCCTCGCGAATCGCGGGGAGACATTTGCCCGACAAAATGGGGCCTCGCAAATCGCGGGGAGGCATTTGCCCGACAAAATGGGGCCTCGCGAGGTCGCGGAATGCCATTTGCCCGACAAAACGGGGCCTCGCGCGTCGCGGGGAGGCATTTGCCCGACAAAATGGGGCCTCGCGACCCCGCGAAACGCCAAGCCCCGACTCATTTCTTATATTTCGCGATTAGGATCACCGGATTGTCCTCCTCGTCGAGGCTCGAGGCGATTTCCTTCAATGGGCCACGGAGCTTGCC
>ERZ779874.1393-NODE-1393-length-23449-cov-40.498846_pt1 | contig 23449 bp, 14 predicted proteins | sample MGYA00511031_ERZ779874 | MGnify/ENA primary metagenome ERZ779874 (study PRJEB29588, sample SAMEA2156850) | human gut metagenome | biome: human gut; feature: human-associated habitat; material: faeces | place: Denmark | collected 2008/2010 ...
GCCTCAAAAACTCATCCCAAATCATCGCACGATAAATTCAAAACAGCTTCTTAGCTTCAGTATAGCCCAGATTGTAAAGTCTTGCTGTTGTCTGCATAATATACTGTTTTTTAGAGTTAAATATTGACGTTAAAGCCACCCATCACCGTAGCTCTCGGCATGGGATAGCCGGCATTGATTTCATATTTCTGAGCCAACAGGTTCTCGCCGCGCACCCAGATGTTAAGCCACTTGCAGATACGGAAAGAGCCCCGCAGGTTCCACAGCACAAAATTCTCCTGTTGCGGATTGTCGCCGACGGCCGTGTACAGCCCGGCAATATATTGCAGACCGGTGGAAACGCTCCAGCGGCCTTTGGTGAAATTGGCTCCGGAATAGAGTTTATGCTCCGGTGCGGCAATGACGGGATTCTCCATGTGCAGGAAACTGTAGTTGCCGTCCACCGACCACTCCTTATTGACACGGTAGGCAGCCTGAAGTTCCACGCCACTGTTATATATCGTGCCGGAATTCTGGTTGAGCATACCTGTTCCGTTGGGATTGGGCAGGGTGACAATCAGGTTCTTGCCGTTGATGTAGAAGACATTTACTCCGTATCTGAACCGTCCGTCCAGCAGCGTCTGCGACAAGGCAATCTCATAGTTCCACATCGACTCCGGCTGCAAATCGGGATTCTGCGGGGGAAACATATACATCTCACGCAGGATGGGATAACGGAAACCTTTGGTGGCAGATGCCTTCAATTCGATGGCGTGCGGCAGGTGAAAAGCAAGTCCGGCTTGCGGAACCCACTCTGTACCGACACGCGAATGGTGGTCGACGCGAAGCCCGGCATTCAGCGTTAACCAGCTCCAGATGTCCTGACGAAAATCCACATATCCGGCCACCTCATCCTCGTGCTTGTTCACCAAGTCACTGCGCGTTCCGGCATCTTCGCCCGACACATAATCCGTCCATGCCTTGCCGCCGTAGCGGAACCAGTCGAACCCGAAGGTGATGCGGTTGCCCTTGAAGAACTGCGTGCTCTGGTAGAGCGACACGCCCATCATGTTGTCGTTGGAATTGAAACGGCCGTCCTGCGAGGTCTCGCCTGCACTGGGCGTATAGCCGTCATTAATCCAATGGTCGCCCCAGTTGTAGAAGAAGCTCACGGCACCGGAAGTTTTCTCATAATTGTTGCTGAGGGCAAAGGATGTCACTCCGCGTGTGATGCGCTGGACGCCGTCCACTAAGGGGGCTGACACCGGGCCTGGATAGGAAGCATTGAAGTGTGTCACATTCACATCTGCATACATGTTCCAGTTGTCCGTCAGGTCGTAGCCCAGCTTGGCGTAGCCGCCATATTGCTCGAAGCCCATGTCAGCACGATGTCCGTCCGTGCGGTTGTAAGAGCCGCTCACCACGCTGTTGAACCGTCCTTTGCGGATGCGGTTGGTCAGCTCCGTTTCCAGCGTGTTGTACGAGCCGTAACCGGCATGAAGGTCGGTGCGTACCCCGTCCTCGTGCATCTTTCGGGTGACGATATTGATGACACCGCCCATGGCATTCGAACCGTAGAGTACGGATGCAGGGCCGCGCAGCACCTCCACACGGTCGGCAAGCAGCGACTGGTAGGCATCGGCAATCGGGTGTCCGAAAATACCCGCATACTGCGGATGCCCGTCAATCATCACCATCAGCCGAGCACTTCCTCCGCTCAGTCCGCGCAAGGAGATACCTCCGGCAGCACCGCCGGATACACCGTATCCCATTACGCCACGCTCGGTGACGAAAAGTCCCGGCACCTGTTCGGTCAGCACGGGCAGAAGCGACGGCTGCATACTCTGTTCAATCACGGGACGGCTTACTACCGATACGGTCTGCGAAAGGTGACGTACATCCGTCTCGTGGCGTGTACCGGTAACGACCACTTCGTCCAGCGCAAAGCTGCGTGCGGTACGGGTAGTGTCGGTCTGCGCCATCAATACTCCGGCAGGCATCAGGCAGCCTGCCAATACAATCCAAATCTTTCTCATAAATATATAGTTGTTAATAGTGAATATTTCCGTTGCAAAGTTCGCTATTTGCAAGCATATAGCTGTTACGCAAATCAAACAAATAGTTGCCCAGAGCAAGCCATTGACTCGGTTGTCGGGCCTTTTGTCTGGCAATGCAAAATTAAGGTGTTCCGGCAGAATACAGTAACCGGAATTACTGAAATCCGTATCAATATCTCTGTTTTTGAAAATAGAAAAAGCCCCTGTAAACTCCTCGTGGCTTGCAGGAGATGATTTCTATACTATAATAATTCAAGTTTCGCAAGTAAAAAAGGTTCATCCGACATTTGGAGTGATAACCCTATATGACTGAATATCAGCGTATATGGAACATATACAATTTTGTATATTGTTGATAATCAATAAGACTGATATCTAAAAGCTATAATTCGCCCCTACAAATGGCTCAATTGTGTTTAAATGTGTAGAAGCGTAAGAACAAGCTAAAATACAGATTGTTACACATAGGGCGTATAGATTGTCAATATACCATTCGCAATACCCATCACTCCAAATTCCAGAAGACCCGTAAAAAAGTATAGCTTTTAGTTCTGCATTTCACAGAAAATGAGTATCTTTAAGTGCTATTAAAAAGGACTCAAATCTAAAAGCTGTGGCCAAAGGTAAACATATTATTTCAGGAATAGACTCATTTTTCTCTAAAAATGATTGTAACAGGGCAATTAATTGTATAATCGGTACAATATATGGACAATAAAAACTCTGCAACCACTATCGTGTTAGCTGCTATCGAAAAGAACGGTGGTAACCTTTCTTTCGACGAACTGGAGAGAGCCACCGGATTGGGTTTCACGGAACTGTCCACCGTTATCGGGCGACTGATGAAAGAGGGTCGCCTGTTGGCACGCATTAATCATTTCGCCAAAGGCGCGTGTCTCTACAAGTCCTCGCAAGATGCCCTGTACGCACGGTTCATGGACTTGCTGTTCGTATATCACGGTTTGGAAAGAAGCGTGGCTTTCTACGCTTCCAAGATGTGTATCTCCTCCAAATACCTGACCACCGTGGTAAAGGCTGTTAGCGGCAAAACTCCGGCCGAATGGATACGGGAAAAAACCATCCGGGAAATTGAGCACATGTTATGCTATACGCAAATCTCCATCAAGGAAATAGCCTATCGGCTTAATTTCCCCAACCTTTCCTTTTTCGGAAAGTATTTCAAGGCACAGAAAGGCATGTCGCCCAAGCGTTACAGAGAAACCCTTATCAATAACCCTCAATCTTTAAACACATGAACAAGGAACAGATTGGAGAAAACGCCGGCATCGTATGGCAAGGAAAAATATAATATGAATGTCCGCAATTAGCCAACGTAGGGGCGGGGGTAGCCCGGCCGTATGCGTCCAGGTGGATGTTTTCAGAAATGCGGAAATAATAAAGACATCGGCAGGGCGTATGGCATCCATGCTGAACAGTCTCTTGGACAATTTCAGGATCGACAGCAAATTCAACGCTGTCCGGCTTCTTTTACTGAATATCCTTAAATAAAAAAGAGATTGCAGGGGAAAACGCAATCTCTTTTTTGTTAAGAGGCAAACGCTTTTGTCTCTTTCAGCTCAGACTTTCGCAAGCTTGAGCCGAACCAAAAACTATTACTATGAAAAACACTTAAAGTAACGCATATTTTTGTAATTAGGTTGCATAAAAGTGGAGTTTATTTTTGCTATTAAAATATTTTTAACACATAAAATTCAAGTTCTCGTGCTTGATAAACAAAAATTCACACACCATGCTTAGAAGCTGTTTTGAATTTCTCCAAAAAGTTTTTCTTGGCTTGATGTATTTTATCTTTTACACAAATTCTTGAAATCGCAGAAAGTACACTTATCGGTAATAGCCGTTTGCCCGAAAGCGGTTTCAGGTGAAAAGATTTCTGTTATCAACTTGTTCAGATGTTCTCGGAACTCTGCTTCATAGCGGGCGAAGTCATACACTTCTTCTGCCTTTCCTTTACTACCCATCCGAATCACAGGCGTGTAGCTTTCCGAGGCGGCGTGGTGTATGTAGAGTAAAGAAGGAGCTACCCGGCGTGTGTCGTGGCTTTCACGAAGTTTACGACATACGATGGCGGCGTAAAGAAAGGTTTGGAATACATAGTTCGAACGTTTTTTATCGGGAGTGAAGAGCGACTCTACATCAGGAGGTGTATCAGCACTTCCTCCGGTTTTGTAATCTACGATGCGCAGGATGTCACCCTTTGCATCAATGCGGTCAATAATTCCTCCGATACGTGTCCGTAAGATTTCCCCTGCCGCTGATACTTCTAATTCTTCATAAACGGGATATTCTGAAGCGGTAAAAGTAAAAGGTACATATTCCAAGTCTCTGCGCAGTAATTGTTTCACATAGCGTAGGATTACTGCCGAATTGATGAGCTGGATACCATTGTAGGAAGGCTTTTCTCCGGCCGGAAGATGGAAAAAAAGTCGTTTGAACCCATCGTCTACATAATTTTGTAGCCGTATGTCGTCTTTCAAGAGGGTTTCTATAGTTTGTTTGTCTATGTTTTTCCCATGTTTCGTAAGGTCTTTATAAATGTGTTCGGCGGCATCATGAAAAATACTTCCGAACTTGGCCGCGTCGATCTCAGATGATACTTCATCGGGGGCTTCAAGGCGTGCTACATATTTATAATAGAACTTCAGTGAACAATCCAAATAAGTATTCAATGCCGAGGGCGAAAGAACCGATTTGGGATTATAGCGTAGGTCGAATGTTTGCCACATACGGCGTAGCGTATTGACATTTTTTTCAATACGGATTAATTGAGTACCTTGAGGCGATTGGCCTGCTTCTAAGCGCAGCCGGCGTACAGAATATCCCCATTCGATAAGAAACTGGAGCATGAAACGCGACATTTCGCCCCGGTTTATGCCATCGGTAGCAGTATTAAAGACCAATGTCGCTTTTTCGGAGCGTTGCAGAAGACGGTAAAAATAGTAAGCATAAACAGCTATTTTATGGTCGATGGTAGTCATACCGAAAGCTTTCCGCAAGTTGTAGGGGATAAAGGAGGCATCGCTTCCTGTTTGGGGTAACTGGCCTTCGTTTACCGAAAGCATAATGAGGTGGCGGAAATCGAGATTACGTGTTTCCAATACTCCCATCACTTGTAAGCCGATGGCCGGTTCTCCATGGAATGGAATGCTTGAAGCCGCCATTACGCGGGTAAGCAGACGTTGAAAAGTATCCGGCTTCACATCGAGTTCTTTGTTTTCTATCAAAGCGTAAAAGCGGTTTGTCAAGGTGTATGCTTTGAAAAGGGCTTCACGGTAGAGTTGATCAAATGCATCATTTGCCGGGGCCTTTTGCTGTTTGTAAAGAGTGGCGGTCAGTTCGAGTGCGGTTTTCAGCAGATGGCATAGTGCTTCGTTTGTAGTACGAGGCAGGAAAAACATTCCTAATATTTCGTCTTTCCCTAATTCGGATGGAAGAGGATAGAAACGGTTATCGCATACAAGGGTTTGTTCTAATCGTTCTGCTTCGGACGAGAGTTTACGTGTATAAGGATGGCGCAGGAGACTGACTACCGATTCGAAACGGTATCGTCCGTTGCGTGCGTCGTAACCTGAAGTATGAAGTTCCAACAAAGTGTTTACGAAACTGTATACAGGGGTTTGCGAAAGAGGAAACCCCATTGTGATATTAGTATGCCTTATGTTTTCGGGAAGCGAGTGAAGCACAGGTTGAAGCAAGGCTTCGTTGCAGAGTACAACGGCGGTTTCCTTCTCTTCTACGGTAAGGTTTTCACGAAGCCATTGTGGCAAGTAACGTGCTTGTCCGTTTTCGGTAGGCGATTCTACAAAAGTGATGTCTTTGGGATGATTCAGGTTGTCGAATATCGAAGGAGGAAGTTCCGAAGGAAAGTCACGCAAATTACGACGGATAAACTCGCCTGCCTCATGGGGGGTACGTTCCAAATAGAAAATATCGTAATCCCAATAAAATAAAGCTTTGCCCGCCTCATTCAGTTTATGAAAGAGGGTATGTTCTACTTTGTTTAATACGTTGAAGCCTACGAATATGTATTTCCGATAAGGGAGATTTTCCGTATCGAGTGTTTCGATGACTTTGCGGTACATCATTCCCTCGTAAGCTATGTTTTGGCTTTCAAGCAACGCTTTGTAATGGCTGTAAATATCGCCTAACGTATCCCATATCGAGATAAAACGTTGTTTCAGCTCGGTTACTCGGTCGATGGAAAAATTACGGAAAAATTGTGCTAAAGCATCTTTTTGTCCTTTCTCCAGAAAATCATAATTGTCAGTCAAGGCATTCAAATCTTTCAGGTTACTGAATAGTGCTTGGGTATTTGCCAGATTTTTGTCTGCATCATCAAAATCGGCTATCAGCATTTCACCCCAAAAGTAGAAATCATCGAGGGTTTCAGTGCTACCGGTCACTTCTCGGAATACTTTGTATAAGTCACATACCAATTTAATGGAGTCGCCTATTTGCCATGTAGCGCATTGGCGGAACAACTCGCTAATGCTAATATAAGTGGGCGACCAAAGCGGACGTTCACTTTCATGTGTCAAATATTCATTGAAAAACAAGCTGGCGCGCTTGTTGGGGAAAACCACTGCCACATCTGTAAAATCTCCATTTAGTTTTCTATATAAATCGTGTGCAGTCTCTTGCAGGAATGTTTTCATTTTGTCTGTTGCTTTAGTATTAATTATAGGAGGGTATTGCTTACTCGGGAAGATTGTAATGGACTTGCTTCATTAATCAGCCTTACCTTCTTATATTTTCTCCAATTCATTTTCAAACACATACCACAGATATCCTTTTACATCGGCATATCCCATTTTATTGAGCAGTTCCATGTATTCTTTTACCTGCGCGCGGTAGATGCCTTTTTTCTTTCCGAACTTAAAATCTACCACCGTTACTTGTCCGTCTTTCATCATTACACGGTCGGGACGCCGGGTTTGGAGATTGCCGGTTTCATCGGTATAGATAATGCTGCATTCGCTATAAAGTGCTTGGGTTCCATTATACCAATCTTTTACTTGCGGATGGGCAAGCGCGCGGCGTGCCAATTGTTCGATACGGCAAGCTTGGGCATCCGACTCTATTACGCCTTCGAATGTAAGATTAGCGATGGCTTCGGGCAAATCGGCTTCGGTCTTGATAGAAGCGAATACCTGATGCAAGAGCTGGCCTTGGCGGATGTAACGCATTTGCTCTTCCGTTTCATCGTCTTCTCCCTCGATAAAATCTGCCGAACGGTTCGATTGCTTGAACTCTATAGGAGTTTCTATCGATTCTACATGTATGGAAAGTTTTTCGGGAGAAGCTCCTAATGGATTATCTGATTGCTGTGCTTTCACTTCTGCTGAAGGACAGAGTGTACCTAAGGTATAAACCGTGGGCGATGTTTCATCAAGCGCCTCATCTTTCGCATCCCATACCTTCAAATCAGGAACAGTCTGGGAAAGCAGTTCTGATACGGAACCTTTTTGCCCTGCCTTGCTCCAAATAATCAGATTCTTGCAGGCGCGGGTAAATGCCACGTAAAGCAAGTTCAGGTTGTCTACCCATAACTGAAGACGTTCATCGTGGTAGCTGTCCCGATAGACAGAATCTGCCATTGCCGACGAGTAATTTACGGGTACGATGTCCAGCTCGTTGAACGGAGCAATATCGGTTTCTTTTCCGGTTCCGGCCACCGAACACCATATCAGGTGATTGTTCGTCTCGTTTTCCATCTTCCAGTCACAGAAAGGAAGGAGCACGGTATGAAATTCCAATCCTTTTGATTTATGGATAGAGAGGATGCGGATACCGTCTATTTCACCCGAAGGAATGGTTTTTTCATGTAAGCGCTCGTCCCACCAAGCGATGAAAGCGGTCAGTTCCGACGAATGTTCTTCCACATATTCGGTTACAGCATCATAGAAAGCACATAAATAAGCATCTTGATGGTTTATCTTGTGCATATCGAAGAGGAGGAAGAGTTTCTCCAACAGCTCGTATAAGGGCATCAGACGTAATTCTTCTTGTTGCGCGATGAACGATTCGGGCAGGAATTTTCCAGTTTCATCTTGCAGGATATGGTCCAATCCGATGTCGGTGTGGAGGATTTCATATTGGTAGGCTACGGCAAGGCGTGCTCCGGCAATACGGTCTTCAGGAACAGCGAGCAGACGTAATCCATCCATCATCATACATACTGCCGTCGAAGCATCCAGACGAAAAGCCTCGTCCGACACGATACGGTAAGATGTATGTTTGTCAAAATAATCGGCTATGGCAGGGATAGACTTGTTTTTGCGCACCAAGATAGCAATGTCGGTGGTGTGTATGCCAGCTGCAACGAGTCGTTCCACCTCTTTAGCCAGTTCTTCCAAAGTAGCTTCGGCATAAGGAAGCTCTTGAGAACCGGGCAGGAAAGTGAGGCGTACGTATCCTTGTTCGTCTTGCTTGGCGGTTTGTTGGCATACGTCGCTATAAGCATTTAGCAATTGCAGGCAGGTTTGTCCCGTTTCGTCTTCATGACGGTGGTTCAAGATTTGTACGGCAGCGGTGAATATAGCATTGTTAAAACGGACGATGCGTGCTTCACTTCGCCAATTGGTTTTCAGAGTCTGTTCGTGGATACGTAGGGTAGGGTCGTCCCCCAGTCCTGCCAAAATCTTCCAGTCTCCATTGCGCCAACGGTAGATGCTCTGTTTGATATCACCTACAATCAGGCTGCCTTCCCGCTGAGAGAGACTTTCTTCTAAAAGCAGATGAAAGTTCTCCCATTGCATCCGTGAGGTATCTTGAAATTCGTCTATCATCACCGTATCAATAGCAGTACCTATTTTTTCGTAGATAAATGCTGCGTCGCCTTCGCGCATCAGACTATGTAGTAAAGCGTTGGTGTCAGCAAGCAAGAAGCGGTTATGTTGTTGGTTTTGAAGACGTAATTCCTCATCAATGTGTGCAAGAAGGCGTAAGTTGTTCAAGTGGCGCAGCGATAGGTTACACGAGTTGACAATCAGGTTGTTTTTCGGGCGGAATGCTTCAGCAGAGGCGAGCAATGGCAGCAGTTCGGAAGAAGCAAGATCAAGAATATCAGCACGGCGTGGCGATGTCTTTGTAGCCCAGTTTTCTGCGCTTTCCAAGCATTTTTCTACGGTAGCGTTACGGATTTTTTCCGTCAAGTCGCCGTTTGCCAGTTTGGCGAAGTAACTGCCGATGCCTCGTTTGCCGTTCTTTAATTCTTCTGGAGCCAAGCCTTTCATTTCCAGCAAGCCTTCAAATTGCTCACTGAACCCTTTCATTTCCTCTAATGCGTCTTGGCGGATGTTTTGAACCTGTTTGCGGTATGCCGGAATAAACGCCGGGTCTGCCAGCTTGCGTCGCAATCCTTCACCTCTTTCAATGTAACTTTCATTTAAGATATTACGTCCGAAACTTTTTATTTCGCCCGATATGTCCCAACGTTTATCATCCGAAATACGTTCGTCGATATATTCCAACAACCAATCCAATACAGGCGACAGGCGGTCCAGTTTTTCTATCATCGCATCTACAGCATCAGAGAGAGCATCGGTATCATTTAGTTCTATCGTCATGTTAGCCCCCAATTCCAGTTCGCGTGCCAAGTTACGCAGCACGGCCTGAAAGAACGAATCAATCGTTTCGATACGGAACCGGTTGTAATCGTGTACGATATTCTCTAATGCTTTTTGTGCCGATTGCCGGATGATTTCTTCACTTTTAGAACATACTTTTTTCAGTTCGGCGAGGTATCCGTCTGATGTCTTCAGACCGTGAGCCAATCCATAGAGTTGCTCCAAGATGCGGGTTTTCATTTCAGCGGTCGCCTTATTGGTAAAGGTTACGGCCAAGATGCGGCGATAGGCTGTAGGGTCTTCTATCAGTTGCCGGATGTATTGTACGGCAAGTGTGAAGGTTTTTCCCGAACCTGCCGATGCTTTATAAACTAATAATTGCGGATAGTCTGTCATATCTTGTCTCAAATTGTTTCTCTACAAAGATAATGGTTGCGGATTGAATTATCCCTATTAACCGGAACAAAAAATCAATGAATTTCGCATTTGTCATTTGACTGGCTATATAAACGCAGTAGTACTTACTTTGCCTATGAAGTATATATCCGTGGACGGTTGCAGTATAAACCGCCCATGCAGTATATATTCATTTTCTGTGGGTATATATTGGCTGGGTACGGTAAATTACCCGCGTAAAGTCGGGAGTGCACCGACAGAAAACATGAAATGGCTGTGTACGGTAAAAAATAAACGCAGAGACATCCTGGCGTAACGTATGTCTCTGCGTTCGATTGGTTGTATTTCCTGCTATTTACTTCGGTGCTTTATGATATAGATAAATCGCGATAAACAGATAAAGGATATTCGGAATCCATACCGCAATGGCAGGCGGCATATTGCCGTTGATGGCAAAAGTAGACGAAATGGTCTGGAACAGGATGTACGAGAAACTCAATGCCAATCCGATACCTAAATGCAATCCCATTCCACCCTTCACCTTCCGCGACGAAAGCGACAATCCGATAGCCGTCAAGATAAAAGCGGCAAACGACATGGCTATCCGTCGATGATACTCGACTTCGAATTCCTTGATGTTGGCAAAGCCACGTTGTTTTTGTTTTTGGATATAATCGCGCAGTTGCGGACTGGTCATGGTTTCTTGCTGTCCGCGCGTGATAAGGAAGTCTTGCGGTTCCATCTTGATGATAGAGTCTATTCGATCGCCACGTGTTATGATTTCCTTCATTCCACGCATTTCCCGTATCATGTAGTCGCGGATAATCCATTTATGATACGAAGCGGTGTCATACGTTACCCGCCGAGCCGTAAGGTGTGACACCAGCTTATGGTCTTCGAACTTGTCGAGTGAAAACCGGTATCCGGTTTTATTATAGTTTTCGTAACGTTCCATATAAGCCACCACTCCCGTATCTACCTCCAACTGGATATTGCGTGCATAGTCTGCCGACTTTTTCTTTTTATACAGTTCTTCAAACTTCAGCCGGGTGACACTTCCGGTCGGAATCACTTCGGTGCCTAACACGAAAGTGACCGCCGAGATGATAGCGGCTGAAATCATGTAAGGTACCATCAGTCGCTTGAAACTCATACCCGTAGAAAACATAGCGATGATTTCTGAATTCTCTGCCAGCTTCGAGGTAAAGAATATCACGGCAATGAAGACAAACAAGGGACTGAACAGGTTTGTATAATACGGGATGAAGTTCAGGTAGTAATCGAAGACAATGGCTTCCAACGGTGCCTTGTTGTTGATGAAACGGTCGATATTCTCGTTGACGTCAAACACTACCGCAATAGAGATAATCAAAGCAATAGCAAAGAAATACGTCCCCAAGAACTTGACAATGATATAGCGGTCTATCCGCTTCAGCCATTTTTGTCCGAATATAGGTTTCAAGGCTGCCAAGATAGCGTTTGGTTTGGACGAGTTTACCTGGAGCAATTTCTGTTTCAGTTTATCGAAGAGTTTCATCGGTATATTCTATTTTATAAACGGGTAGATATTCGTTTCACCATCATGGGTTTCCACGTCGAGAAGTCACCTGCAAGGATATGTTTACGCGCTTCGCCTACCAACCACAGATAGAATGCCAAGTTGTGTATGGAAGCGATTTGCAATGCCAAAAGCTCTTGTGCATGAAATAAGTGGCGTAGGTAAGCACGGCTGTACATCGTGTCTACATAAGAGGCGCCATCCGCTTCAATGGGCGAAAAGTCGTTTTCCCATTTCTTGTTACGCATATTCATGATGCCATCTTTGGTGAAAAGCATTCCATTGCGTCCGTTGCGGGTAGGCATTACACAGTCGAACATATCCACACCACGTTCGATTCCTTCCAAGATATTGACCGGTGTACCTACCCCCATCAGGTAACGAGGCTTATCGGTCGGGAGGATTTCATTGACTACTTCAATCATTTCGTACATCTTTTCGGTGGGCTCGCCTACAGCCAATCCGCCAATCGCATTTCCATCTGCGTTTTTTGAAGCAATGTATTCAGCCGATTGTTTACGTAAATCGGTGTATACACATCCTTGCACAATGGGGAACAACGACTGATTATATCCGTATTTAGGTTCAGTTTCGTTGAAACGGGTGAAACAACGGTCCAGCCAGCGGTGAGTCAGTTCCATCGATTTGCGCGCGTAATCGTAGTCAGCAGTACCTGGCGTACATTCATCAAATGCCATCATAATGTCTGCTCCGATAGTCCGCTCGATATCCATTACACGCTCGGGGGTAAACAAGTGCTTCGAACCGTCGATATGTGAGCGGAATTCTACACCTTCTTCCCGCATCTTACGGATGCCAGAAAGGGAAAACACTTGAAACCCTCCGCTATCGGTCAACATTGGACGGTCGAATCCATTGAATTTATGCAATCCTCCAGCAGCTTCCAGCACATCCAATCCCGGACGAAGGTATAAATGGTAAGTATTTCCTAAAATAATTTGTGCTTTGATATCTTCTTTCAATTCGCGCAAATGGACGGCTTTCACGCTGCCCACAGTGCCGACAGGCATAAAAATAGGCGTTTCTATCTGTCCGTGGTCAGTTGTAATCAGTCCTGCACGGGCGTTTGATTTCGGATCGGTATGTTGTAGTTCGAATTTCATTATTTATATTCTGTAGTAATTTTATGCCTCGAAGCTGCGGCTGCATACATTCAAGTTTACGCAAGCAGCCGCGTCCTCCGATTATTTTTTCTCTGCCGCTTCGGCTTCTTTATCCTTTTTCATAATAGCTTCAAAGTCGATGGCATCTGCTACTTTCTCATCAGTCAATGCCAACTGAAGCACCTCTTTTATATCTCTGACATAATGGAAAGTCAGCCCTTTCAGGTATAGTGGTTGAATTTCTTCGATATTTTTACGGTTTTCTTCACACAGGATTAAGTTGGTTATTCCCGCACGTTTAGCCGCCAATATTTTTTCGCGGATTCCCCCTACCGGCAGCACTTTGCCTCGCAGGGTGATTTCTCCTGTCATGGCAAGGTTCGCTTTGACTTTTCGTTGCGTAAGCGCAGAGGCAAGCGATGTAACCATTGTAATACCGGCCGATGGACCATCTTTAGGTATGGCACCTTCGGGTACATGGATATGAATATTCCAGTTGTCGAAAATGCCGTCAGGCAAATCAAGCAAAGAAGAGTGTGCCTTCAGATATTCCAATGCCAACATTGCCGATTCCTTCATCACGTCGCCCAAATTTCCTGTCAGCGTAAGGCGTCCGCCTTTTCCTTTGCTCAAGCTGGTTTCCACAAAAAGAATTTCACCACCTGCGGCGGTCCATGCCAAGCCAGTCACTACACCTGCGTATTCGTTCCCTTGGTATTTATCCCGTGAATATTCAGGGACGCCTAAATATTGCTTGATATCGTCGGGCTTTAACTCATGCAGTCCGGCAAATTTGTTACTGGCTATCTCAAGGGCTATTCGGCGCATCACTTTGCCGATTTTCTTTTCCAATTCGCGCACGCCACTTTCACGAGTATAGTTCTCGATAATGTATTCAATGGCGAGTTTGGTGAATTTCACATGCGTTTTTGTCAAGCCGTTTTCCAGCATCTCTTTGGGAATCAAGTGCCTTCTTGCGATTTCTATTTTTTCTTCGGTTATGTAACCACTTACTTCTATCAATTCCATACGGTCGAGCAACGGGGTAGGAATCATGTCTAAGTTGTTTGCCGTGGCGATGAACATCACTTTCGAAAGGTCATAGTCCAAATCTACATAGTTGTCATGGAAAGCGTTGTTTTGTTCCGGGTCGAGTACTTCCAGCATGGCAGAAGCAGGATCTCCCTGACGGTCGTTTCCCATCTTGTCTATTTCGTCAAGGATGATGACAGGGTTCGATGATTCAGCTTTTATCAGACTTTTAATGATACGTCCGGGCATGGCACCAATGTAGGTACGGCGATGTCCGCGTATTTCAGCTTCGTCGTGCACGCCTCCCAGCGACATACGGACATATTTCCGTTTCAAAGCCGAAGCAATGGAACGTCCCAATGAAGTCTTGCCCACTCCCGGAGGTCCATAAAGACAGAGGATTGGTGATTTCATATCGCCTTTCAGTTGCAACACCGCTAAGTGCTCTAAAATACGTTCTTTCACTTTTTCCAGTCCGTAATGGTCTTTGTTGAGCACTTTTTCTGCATTGAGGATGCTGAGGTTATCGGTTGTAAACAGATTCCAGGGAAGCGATAGCAATGTTTGCAGATAACTCAGCTGCACATTGTAATCGGGCGATTGCGGATTGATGCGTTCCAGTTTCTGTACTTCCCGTTCGAAAGCGGCTGCTATCTCTTTGCTCCATTTCTTTGTTTTCCCTTTGGTGCGTAATCCGTCTATTTCGTCTTCCTGGCTGTTTCCCAACTCATCTTGAATATTCTTGATTTGTTGTTGCAAAAAGTACTCCCGTTGTTGACGGTCCAAGTCTTCACGTGTCCGCATCTGGATATCGTGTTTCAACTCCGCCAGTTTTGTCTCGCGGTTCAGCACTTGAATCAAAGCGTACAGCCGGTCTTTCAAGGTCGGCTTACAAATCAATTCGTATTTTTCATCCAGGCTGAACGGGAAATTAGTACAAATATAGTTTACCAGCACGTGTTCTCTTGGTAAGTTTTTCAATGCGAAAGTAACATCCGGACTTAATCGGTCGCTGGCATCTACATACTGGTTTGCCAAGTCGAGGCAAGTATCCATCAATGCATTGAATTCGTCATTGTTTTCCATTTCCATAAATTCTGGCAATACAGACACTTTGCCTTTCAGGAAAGGTTCTACGGAAGTCAGTTCTTCCAATTTCACTTTGACATTGCTTGCTTGCAGGATGACGGTAGTCGTTCCTCCAGGCAATTCAAATATCCGAAGTACACGTCCGACAACCGCTACCGGGTAAAGGTCTTTTAAAGCTGGATCCTCTATTTCCGATGACCTCTGAGTCGCTATAATGATGTGTTGCTTATTCTTTGACGCGGAGTGAACCAACTTCAACGTAGCCTGTCTGCCTACCGTCACCGGCATGACGATACCGGTAAACATAATCATATTGCGTAAAGTCATGACAGGTATTTCACCTTTTATTTCATCCGCGGAAAGTTGTTCGAGCTCGGGAGTGATTTCGGCTACCATTGACACTTCTTCTGTAGCAACTCCGGATTCCATGTCGTTCTTTATTTTTTTTCTTCGTGCCATAATTTGTGATTTGTCTCTGCTCTTTGCATTTAAATTCCAAAACGGGTACAAAGGTAAACAATCTGCTCCGAATACGGAAACAGAAAAGTTGTAAATCCATGAAATAAATTGGAGATTTACACTTAAATCAAATAGGTTTTATTTATTTTTGGCGAAAATTTGAAAAGTTAGCTTATGAGAAACCCTTTTTTCAGGTTCAAACAGTTTGAAGTATGGCATGACCGCTGCGCGATGAAAGTGGGAACAGATGGCGTATTGTTAGGTGCATGGGTCGATGTCACCCGTTCAAGGCAAGTACTTGATATCGGTACGGGAAGCGGTTTGATAGCGCTGATGATAGCACAGCGTTGTGATGCCCGGATAACCGGAATCGATATTGATGCGGATGCGGTAGGGCAGGCGTGCGAAAATGCGGATGCTTCACCGTGGAGTGAACGGATTCATATCAGTCGGGCAGATGTCGCCGAATTTAATGAAGGAAAATATGATACCATCGTTTCGAATCCGCCTTTCTTTTGCGAACAGGTGCATTGTCCGGACAGACAACGGAATGCCGCCCGGCATACGGAATCGTTGACTTTTGAATGCCTGTTGGACGCGGTGAAACGCTTATTGACAGATGATGGTTCTTTTTCAGTGATATTACCGGCTGGCTTGATAGGGAGTTTTACGACATCGGCAGCCGAACGTCATTTGTATGCATCACGTCGTACCGATATCCTGACTAAGCCCGGCGTGCTTCCCAAACGCGTCTTACTGACTTTCTGTAGAAGTGTCCGGGCTTGTGATACGGATAGTTTGGTTATAGAGTCATCCCCTCGTACATATAGTCCTGAATTTATTCAATTAATAAAAGATTTTTATTTACATGTATAAGTCATCTCTTGGCTAACCGGCGCAAGAGGTTTTGGTTTAGCTGCAGCAGCTTGCGATGTTTTTCAGCAATGGTGGCTGTAAGCGGACGCGTACCAAAGAAATCGGTGAAATGCTGAAGCACACTGAACGGTTCAACGGCATTGTGCCCTTTTTCGGGCGCAATGACCTTTAAGCCGCGATGAATCACTTCGACTTCCAAATCCTTTCCTCCCATCATCGGATCGCCATCAAAATGAAAGACACCAGCACTGTGTCGGTGGATGGTAATTTTTTTCTCCTTCAGTGTCTTGATACGGCTGTTCTGGTCAATGGTTTTGTTAAACAGCTGAAAGGCAAGGGTAGGCACATCAAGCACTGTAAACGGTTCCAATATGGTAATATCCATCATGCCGTCGGTAAGCGACGCTTGCGGGGCAATGTAAGCATTGTTACCATATTGCGAAGCGTTGGCGCAAGCGATGAGGAAGGCTTTGTAACGCACTGTACCCAATTCGTTTTCGATTTCATAAGTCTCAGGACGGTAGGTCAGGCTTTCGTGCAACGTGTTTTCCAGATAAGTGCTCAAACCCCGTTTGCCAGAATCGGCAAATTTCAAGCTGACAAATGCGTCAAATCCTACTCCACAAGTGCAAAAAAACGGATGTTGGTCGATTTTGCCATAATCTATTTCTTTTATAAATCCTTTGTTTAATGTTTCGATGGCACCACGTGGTTCCATGGGGATATGCAAATGACGTGCCAGCCCATTGCCCGACCCGCACGGAATGATTCCCATTGCTGTATCTGTATGCACCAGTGAACGGCCTATTTCATTGATAGTACCATCGCCTCCGATGGCTACCACAATGTCGGTCTTTTCTTCTGCCGCCTGACATGCCAGTTGGCAAGCGTGTCCCGCATATTCGGTTTTCCGGACGGTGTAGTCATATCGTGTGCGGTCTATGTATTTGTCTATTAAGTGCAACACGAATTCTTTCCCGTGTATGCCCGATATGGGGTTGACTATAAACAAGATGCGTTTCTTTAAGTTCATATAGTTTTGAGTAGGTTTCTTAATTTGGAAAACAAAAATAAGACTATTTTGTTTATGAAACCTACATTTTATTCCAGAATTGCAGTTTTGAATATTTTTTTTGTCTTAATGACCTGTTGATTATGACAAAATTATTATCTTTGCACGTTCTTTTATTATATAATCTGCCGGAAGGATAATCCGGATTATTATTTAACAATGTAAATCTAAGCTCGAAAGAGATTTACCAAACAGTAGAATATGGGACTATTACAAGACAAATTGAGTAAATTCAGAGTGCCTCAGATGTATATGGAGAGAGGCGTTTATCCCTATTTCCGTGAAATAGACAGTGCCCAGGACACCGAAGTGATGATGGACGGAAAGAAAGTATTGATGTTCGGATCGAACTCGTACATGGGGCTGACTCATGATGAACGCATCATCAATGCTGCCATCGAAGCTACCCGCAAATACGGAACAGGATGTGCCGGTTCTCGCTTGTTGAACGGTACGCTCGACATTCATGTAAGATTAGAGAAGGAATTAGCTGAATTTATCGGAAAAGACGAAGCTTTGTGTTTCTCTACAGGTTTTACAGTAAACGAAGGGGTCATTCCGCAGTTAGTGGGACGTGGTGATTATATCATTTGTGATGACCGTGACCATGCTTCTATCGTTGACGGACGCCGTCTTTCTTTTGCTACTCAACTGAAGTATAAGCATAACGACATGGAAGCCTTGGAGCGTGAGCTTCAAAAGTGCGAACCAGATGCCATCAAGTTAATTGTGGTTGACAGCGTATTTTCAATGGAGGGTGATTTGGCGAATTTGCCAGAGATTGTCCGCCTGAAAAAGAAATATAACGCAACTATCTATGTGGACGAAGCGCATGGATTAGGTGTATTCGGACGTAACGGACGTGGTGTATGTGACCATTTCGGACTGACAAAAGACATCGACCTGATTATGGGAACCTTCAGTAAATCACTTGCTTCTATAGGCGGGTTCGTAGCAGCAGATAAGGATACGATTAACTGGTTGCGTCATAATGCACGTTCGTATATTTTCCAGGCAAGCAGCACACCAGCCGCTACAGCTGCCGCCATCGAAGCACTTCATATATTGCAGACCGAACCGCAGCGTCAGGAAAATTTATGGAAGATTACTAATTATGCGTTAAAGCGTTTCCGCGAATGCGGATTTGAAATCGGTGATACGGAAAGCCCGATTATCCCGCTTTACGTACGTGATACAGACAAGACATTCGAGGTGACCAAGCTGGCATTCGACGAGGGTGTATTCATCAATCCTGTGATTCCTCCTGCTTGTGCGCCGCAAGACACACTGGTACGTTTTGCTTTGATGGCTACTCATACGAAAGAACAGATAGACTTTGCCATCGAGAAGTTAGTGAAATGTTTCAAACAGTTAGGCATTATTAAATAACCCCGTTTGCGATTTGCCATTGGCAGCTTGCATTTGCAGGCTGAATGGCAAGTCGCAAATGGTAAAACAATAAATAAAGATGATTCTTAACGAAAGAGACAACCGTCACGAAGAGGTGTTGCGTATTGCCCAGGAAATGATGGTGGCTGCACGCACAGCACCCAAAGGGAAAGGAGTGGACATCATCGAGATAGCGATGGTGACCGAAAGCAATATCCGCATTCTTTCCGACACCATGAAACAGATGTATGAAGAAAACGGCTTTAAGTTTTTCTTGCGTGACGCCGATAATATCCTTCAGGCGGAGTGTATCATATTAATAGGTACACGCGCACAACCACAGGGCTTAGATTGCGGACATTGTGGCTACGAAACGTGTGCTTCACGCAAAGAAGGTGTGCCTTGTGCGATTAATAGTGTTGATGTAGGCATTGCTATCGGTTCGGCTTGTTCGGTGGCTGCCGACCATCGGGTAGATACCCGCGTGATGTTTTCCGCAGGTTTGGCTGCCCAGCAGCTCGACTGGTTGGATGGATGCCGACAGGTTTATGCCATCCCTGTCAGCGCTTCATCAAAAAATCCGTTCTTCGACCGTAAGCCTAAGACAGAATAAACTTCTTTACAGCGTATGCTACACCGTCTTCATCATTCGACAGCGTGATGAAGTCAGCATTGTCACGCACTACTTGTTGCGCATTGGCCATTGCTATGCCTAAGCCGGCATATTGAATCATCGACAAATCATTGAATCCGTCTCCCATCGCAATCATTTCTTCTTGGGTCAGTCCGATTTCTTTCAACAATACCGACAGCGACTGCGCTTTATCAATTCCTTTCGGTACCAGCTCCAAGAAATAAGGTTCCGAGCGGAATACACCCATCTTGTCTTTTAACTGTTCATACATTTTCTTTTCCAGTTCAGCCAGGCGGGTCGGTTCGCCCACTATCAGGCATTTGGTGATGGGGCGGGGGATAGCTGCTAAAAAATTGTCCACCTTCTTTATTTTCATGACGTTCAGCAGAGCTTCTTTTAGCACATATTCGTCATCGGGCAATTCCGTCAGCACATATTCATGGTCGTAGGTTACAATGGCAAAGCCGTTGTCTTTGGCGCATTGATACAGATAAGGCAACACATCATCGTCCAACCATTTCTTGTACATCAGCTCCTTTGTCTTCCAGTCTATGATTTCTCCTCCGTTATACGATAGAATGTATCCTTCGTAACGGTCCAATTCCAAAGCATTGGCAATGGGGGCTACACCATAAGTAGGCCGTCCTGAAGCCAGCACAATTCTTACGCCTTGTCTTTGCGCTTCTATCAGTGTATCGTGTGTATGCGCGGTTATTTTCTTTTTCGAATCGGTCAATGTTCCGTCTAAGTCGAGTACGAGTAATTTATAATTCATCATATCATTTTAAATTAAGAGATTTTGTGCCTTGGGCAGGGAAGAATCATTGCTTGGTTCCACCTTTCTTTTGCGGACGTTTATTATTGAACGAACGCCTTTTCCAGCCTCCTTTGCCTCTGCCTTCTTTGTTGCGGCTATTGGTGTGTGGAGCGTAAACCGGAGCCTCACCTGCTTCAGGCGGAAGAGGAAGTTTATAAATAGCTTTCCCTAAGAAATCCTCTATCTGTTTGAAACGAGTCTGTTCAGTTTCGCTTACAAACGTGATGGCACATCCATCGTTATTGGCACGGGCGGTACGTCCGATGCGGTGCACATAGTCTTCGTTATCATGCGGTACATCGTAATTGATAACCAACCGGATATCATCGATGTCGATACCTCGCGAAACGATATCGGTAGCTACCAGCATGCTGATGCGCCCGTTGCGGAACTCATGCATGATTTCATCGCGCTGGCTCTGCTCCAAGTCGGAATGCATTTCGCCCACATTCAGGCCAAGTCGCTTCAAGGCCTTTGCCACTTCTTTCACTTTCAGTTTCGACGAAGCGAAGATGATAACCCGTTCGGGCTTTTGTTCTTTAAACAGACTTTGAATGATGTGTAATTTCTGTCCTTCGTAACACACGTATGCGGCTTGGATGATTTTGTCGGCTGGCTTTGATACGGCTATTTTCACTTCGGCAGGATTGTTCAGAATGGTCTTTGCCAATTGCTGTATCTTTGCCGGCATAGTGGCAGAGAACATAATGGTCTGACGTTCTTTAGGCAGAAATTTCACAATTTGCATAATATCATCTGAAAATCCCATATCCAGCATCCGGTCGGCCTCGTCGAGAATAAAGAAGGAGACTTTCGACAAATCGACATAGCCCAAGCTCAAGTGGCTGATGAGACGGCCTGGTGTAGCTATCACCACATCGGCACCCAGCGTCAAGCCTTTCTTCTCCTGCTCGAAGCGCACACCGTCGTTTCCTCCGTAAATAGCAACACTCGATACGGGCATGAAGTAAGAAAAACCTTCCATTTGCTGGTCTATCTGCTGCGCCAGTTCACGGGTCGGTGCCATGATGATGCAGTTGATGGCGTCAGTGGGATAGCCTCCTTTACTTAGTTGGTTGATGACAGGAAGCAAGTAAGCGGCGGTTTTCCCTGTGCCGGTTTGTGCCACACCTATCAGGTCTCTCCCTTCTAATATGACAGGAATGGTTTGCTCTTGCACCGGTGTGCATTCTGTAAAATTCATCGCGTCGAGTGCCTCCAAGACGCTTTCTTCCAAATTCAGTTCAGTAAACTTCATATATTATATAATGTATAATCATTAGCGGTTTGCTCGTTCGTCGAGGTACGAATCTTTGAATCCTAAGAAATACAGCACGCCGTCCAGTCCGATGGTATTGATAGATTGGCGCGCATTGGCTTTCACCTTCGGCTTGGCGTGAAAAGCAATCCCCAGTCCGGCTACCGATAACATCGGCAGGTCGTTGGCTCCATCGCCCACCGCAATGGTTTGCGCAATGTCTACGTTCTCCACCTGAGCTATCAGTTGCAGCAATTCGGCCTTCCGCCTTCCGTCTACGATGTCGCCCAAATAACGTCCTGTCAGCTTGCCGTCCACGATTTCCAGGTTGTTGGCATACACATAATCGATGCCGAATTTCTCTTTCAGGTAATTACCGAAATAAGTGAATCCGCCCGAAAGAATGGCAATCTTGTAACCATACTTTTTCAACACATACATCATCCGTTCTACACCTTCGGTAATGGGCAAGTGTTCGGCAATGTCTTTCATTACGCTTTCATCCAGTCCCTTGAGCAATGCCACCCGCTCGGTAAAGCTCTCGCGGAAATCTATTTCGCCACGCATCGCCCGTTCGGTAATGGCCCGTACCTGTTCGCCTACACCTGCACGTTCCGCCAATTCGTCTATCACTTCGGTCTTGATCAGCGTAGAGTCCATATCGAAGCAAATCAAGCGGCGCATCCGTCGGTACATGGTATCTTTTTGGAACGAAAAATCCATTTCCAACCGATTGCTTAGCTTCATCAGGTCGCGTTGCAACTCTTCCGTATCGCGGGGAGTTCCTCTTACCGAAAACTCAATGCAGGCACGCACCCTGGCCTTCCGCTCATCCAATGGGATACGTCCGGTCAGGCGCCGGATGGCATCGATGTTCAGTCCTTGGTCGGCAAGCAACTGTGTAGCTCCCGCTATCTGCTGGGCGGTGAGTTTACGTCCTAACAAAGTCAGGATATAACGGTTCTTGCCTTGCATGTTTACCCATTCTTCGTATTCGTCTGCCGTGATGGGATAAAAACGGATGTTGATGCCCAGTTCCGAAGCCTTGAACAACAAGTCTTTCATTACATTGCCCGAGTCTTTCTTGTTGCATTTAAAAAGGATGCCCAATGAAAGCGTGCTGTGGATATCCGCCTGTCCGATGTCCATGATGTCAACCTCGTAGTGCGACAATATTTCGGTAATGGAAGCAGTCAGTCCCGGACGGTCCAGCCCACTGATGCGTATCAGGATAAGTTCGGTTTGTGTTATTTCCATGATTTCTTCGTTCATGCTGTTATTCTTGCCTACAAAGATACATGATTATTTTATAAGAATGTCGATTAAAGAAAAGAATTACGGTTTTACCGGCAAGAAAATCCCTGATAACCCCATGTCCTCTTTTTATGCTACAGCACTTCATCGGACTATGCAGTATATATCCATTGGCAGTTGCAGTATATATCCATCGGCAGTTGCAGTATATATTCAACCGCCGATGCAGTATATATTACTTTTTGTTTGTAATAATATTACCCTCCACGAGCAGGGAGATAATCAGCACCATTCCGATATGATTCTGTATCTGCAGACCACTTCCTTATCTCCCGTGCAGTTCATTTGCGGACGGCTTTCCGGATAAGCCGTCCTATTCCTGTTCCTATCCAATAAAGAAAAGACAATGGAATCAGCAGAATAAAAATAAGGTATGGGATAACCTTCCCGATGTACTTGCTTAAACCTGTTTTCATGTTGCAAAGATAGTTTTAAATAGGAACATGAGGAAATGTTGTTTGGGTAAAATCTGTGCCAATTCAGGTTTCACGCTGAAAACGTATTGGAGAGTATTGCTTTGTCAGCCTGCGAACCGTTTGTCTTGAGCTACATCAAGTTTTATGTTGAAAAACATATTTTTTATTCTTTTTAGATACAATGAAAGCCCAAAACACCTATCTTTGCAGCGATTTCAATGAAAAGTGGGAGAGTATGGCAGGGTTGCCGTTTCTTTCATGAGATAATGTTCCGGGTAGAAATCACTGTAGAACGACGGTCCCGGATAGTATTAACTAAAATCAAATTACATGATTAAAAATGTAAAATGGTTTTTTGTTGTATTAGTATTCAGTTCTTTGATTTCTCTT
>ERZ779874.1396-NODE-1396-length-23445-cov-49.269645_pt1 | contig 23445 bp, 18 predicted proteins | sample MGYA00511031_ERZ779874 | MGnify/ENA primary metagenome ERZ779874 (study PRJEB29588, sample SAMEA2156850) | human gut metagenome | biome: human gut; feature: human-associated habitat; material: faeces | place: Denmark | collected 2008/2010 ...
GAAATTATCTCGACAAGATAAAGCCGAACTTTGAAGAGGGCGGCAAATTCCACGCGTTTCGTTCGGTGTTTGACGGCTTTGATACTTTCCTCTTCGTGCCCAACACCACTTCGAAATCGGGAACGCATATTCACGATGCCATCGATAGTAAACGCATCATGTCGATGGTCGTTATTGCATTGATACCGGCTTTGTTGTTCGGCATGTATAATGTGGGCTATCAGCATTTCCATGCCACTGGTGCCGAAGGCGGTTTCTGGGCCATGTTCTTTTATGGCTTCCTGGCCGTGTTGCCTAAGATTATCGTTTCGTATGTAGTAGGTTTGGGCATTGAATTTGTTGTAGCTCAGTGGAAGAAAGAGGAAATCCAGGAAGGTTTTCTCGTTTCGGGTATCCTTATCCCGATGATTGTGCCAGTGGATTGTCCTTTGTGGATGCTGGCCATTGCCACAGCATTCTCTGTAATCTTTGCTAAGGAAGTATTTGGTGGTACGGGTATGAACGTGTTCAACGTGGCTCTTATCACTCGTGCTTTCCTGTTCTTTGCTTATCCTACGAAGATGTCCGGTGATGCCGTATGGGTTTCTGGTGACTCGATCTTCGGTCTTGGCCAGACGGTAGATGGCTTGACCGTGGCTACTCCTCTGGGCATTGCCAAGACTTCGCCCGTTGCTCCCGATTTCTCTTGGGACATGGTGACGGGTTTGATACCGGGTTCTATTGGTGAGACAAGTGTGATAGCCATTGCCATTGGTGCCGTTATTCTTTTGTGGACAGGCATCGCCAGCTGGAAGACCATGCTTTCTGTATTTGTGGGAGGGGCGTTGATGGCTTGGATTTTCAATGTGGCAGGTCCTGATACGGCTGTGGCCCACATGCCTTGGTATGAGCACTTGGTGTTGGGCGGTTTTTGCTTTGGTGCCGTGTTTATGGCTACTGACCCTGTTACTTCAGCTCGTACGGAGACGGGCAAATACATCTATGGTCTTCTTATCGGTGCCATGGCCATCATCATCCGCGTGCTCAATCCGGGTTATCCTGAGGGCATGATGCTCGCCATCCTGCTGATGAACATCTTTGCCCCGCTCATTGACTATTGCGTGGTGCAGAGCAACATCAACCGCCGTGCCAAACGTGTGGCCGCCAAATAAGTCTAACCATTAAAACCGAACGTTTGATATGAATACTAATAGTAATAGTTATACTATGATTTATGCTTCGGTAATGGTTATTATCGTTGCATTCCTGCTGGCATTTGTCAGCTCTTCGTTGAAAGCTACGCAAAACAAAAATGTGGAAATGGACACGAAGAAGCAGATACTTGCCGCTCTGAACATACGTGGCGTGGCCGATCCTGACGCCGAATACAGCAAATACGTGAAGGATATGCTGATGAACGAGGACGGTACGCTGACCGAGAATACAGGTGCCTTTGCCACCGGTTATGAGAAAGAAGTGAAGGAGAACAACCGCCTGCATGTGTTTGTAGCCGAGATTGACGGCGCTAAGAAGTATGTTTTCCCTGTATATGGTACAGGCCTTTGGGGAGCCATTTGGGGGTACATCGCCTTGAATGACGACAAGGATACAGTGTACGGTACTTACTTCTCACATGCTAGCGAGACTCCGGGTTTGGGAGCCGAGATCGCGGGTGAGACTTTCCAAAACGAGTTCAAGAATAAGAAGACGTTAGAAAATGGCGAGGTAACTCTGGGGGTAGTGAAGTTTGGTAAGATTGAGAAACCCGACTATCAAGTAGACGGTATCTCCGGAGGTACTATTACCTCTGTGGCCGTGGACGCCATGATAAAGAATTGCTTAGGCAACTACAAGAAGTTTTTAACCAATAATGAGGGGGAGGAATAATAGACTATGGGACAATTGTTTTCAAGTAAAAATAAAGAAGTGTTCGCCACACCGCTGGGCATGAACAATCCGGTTACCGTGCAGGTGTTGGGTATCTGCTCCGCATTGGCCGTAACCGCTAAGTTGGAGCCGGCTATTGTGATGGGACTTTCCGTAACCGTCATTACGGCATTCTCCAATGTAGTGATTTCGCTTATCCGCAAGACCATTCCCAACCGTATCCGTATCATCGTGCAGTTGGTAGTAGTGGCCGCGCTGGTAACTATCGTGAGTGAGATTTTGAAGGCGTTCGCTTATGATGTGAGCGTGCAGCTTTCTGTATATGTAGGTTTGATTATCACGAACTGTATTTTGATGGGACGTTTGGAAGCTTTTGCCATGATGAACGGTCCGTGGGAGTCATTCCTCGATGGTTTGGGTAACGGGTTGGGCTATGCCAAGATTTTGATTATTGTGGCGTTTATCCGCGAGTTGCTTGGATCGGGCACGTTGCTCGGTTTCAACATCCTGAACTATGAGCCTATCAAGAATATGGGTTACGTGAACAACGGCTTGATGCTGATGCCTCCGATGGCGCTTATCATCGTGGCATGCATCATCTGGTATCAGCGTGCCCATCATAAAGAGTTGCAAGAGAAATGATTTCTTGGATAGAAAACGAATAAAATAGAAATATCATATTATGGGAGAATTTTTTAGCTTACTCGTCCGCTCCATTTTCGTGGACAACATGATATTCGCCTTTTTCCTCGGCATGTGTTCATACTTGGCTGTGTCGAAGACGGTGAAGACATCCGTGGGCTTGGGTATCGCCGTGACTTTCGTGCTGGTGGTGACCCTTCCCGTCAACTATTTGTTACAGACCAAGGTGCTGGGTCCTGATGCTATTATCGAGGGGGTTGACCTCAGCTTCTTGAGCTTTATCCTGTTTATTGCGGTTATCGCCGGTATCACTCAGCTGGTGGAAATGATTGTAGAGCGTTTCACTCCTACGCTTTACGCCCAGCTTGGTATTTTCCTCCCGCTGATTGCTGTAAACTGTGCCATCATGGGTGCTTCGCTCTTCATGCAGCAACGCATCAACTTGGGCGCAAGTGATCCGAAGTACATTGGTAGCGTTTCCGATGCTATCTCCTATGCCCTTGGCTCAGGAATTGGCTGGGCATTGGCTATCATTGGGTTGGCTGCCGTGCGCGAGAAGATGGCTTACTCCGATGTTCCTGCTCCTCTGAAAGGTCTGGGCATCACGTTCATCACCGTGGGCCTTATGGCTATGGCGTTTATGTGTTTCTCTGGTTTGAACATTTAATTAAAGAAAGGAGCGTAACAAATGGATATGAATTTGATATTGGCAAGCGTGGGGGTATTCCTTGTGGTAATCCTGCTGCTTGTGGTAATCCTGCTGGTAGCCAAGAACTATCTGGTGCCGTCAGGTAACGTGAAACTGACTATCAACGGCGAGCGCGAATTGGAAGTGGCTTCTGGAGGCACGTTACTCAATACATTGGCTGTCAACGGTGTGTACCTTTCTTCCGCATGCGGCGGCAAAGGCTCGTGCGGGCAATGTAAGTGTCAGGTACTTGAAGGAGGTGGGGAAATCCTCCCCTCTGAGGTACCCCACTTCAGCCGTAAGCAGCAAAAGGATTATTGGCGCTTGGGATGCCAGGTGAAGGTGAAAGGCGACATGAGTATCAAGGTGGCCGAGAGCGTTCTTGGCGTGAAGGAATACGAGTGTACCGTCATTTCTAACAAGAACGTGGCTACGTTCATCAAGGAATTCAAGGTACAGCTTCCCGCTGGTGCCCACATGGACTTTATCCCTGGTTCGTATGCGCAGATTAAGATTCCTACTTTTACGATGGACTATGATAAGGACATCGACAAGAGCCTGATAGGAGATGAATATCTGCCCGCATGGCAGAAGTTCAACATGTTCTCGTTGAAGTGCGTCAATCCTGAACCTACTGTACGTGCTTATTCTATGGCTAACTATCCCGCCGAGGGCGATGTATTCATGCTGACTGTGCGTATTGCTACTCCTCCGTTCAAGCCCGATCGTAGCGGCTTTATGGATGTAAATCCGGGTATTGCTTCTTCTTACATCTTTACCCTGAAGCCGGGTGACAAGGTTATCATGAGTGGTCCTTACGGTGACTTCCATCCGCATTTCGATTCCAAGAAAGAAATGATTTGGGTTGGTGGTGGTGCCGGTATGGCTCCGCTCCGTGCACAGATCATGCACATGACCAAGACATTGAATACACGCGATCGCGAAATGCACTATTTCTACGGAGCTCGTGCCTTGAACGAAGTGTTCTATCTGGATGACTTCCTCGGACTTGAGAAGGAGTTCCCCAACTTCCATTTCCATTTGGCACTCGACCGTCCCGATCCTGCCGCCGATGCAGCAGGCGTGAAGTACACTCCGGGTTTTGTTCACACCGTTATGTACGACACTTATCTGAAGGATCATGAAGCTCCTGAAGATATTGAATATTACATGTGCGGTCCTGGTCCGATGTCTAAGGCTGTAGTCAACATGCTTGATAGTCTGGGTGTCGAATCTGCTAGCATTATGTACGATAATTTCGGCGGATAATTCGTTTATCCCGGTTAATAATAAGAAAAGCGCGAATGGCTTCTGCCATCCGCGCTTTTTTATGTCGTAAGATATGCACGTTCGCTTATTGGTGTGAGTAAGTTGTATATATGAATTCTTTATATTAAAGAATTCTCATCTAGATTTGATTCTGGATATTGGTGAGGCATTGTAGATAGATTAGAGTCTATCTGTTTGATGTTTGAAGGTGAGATATGATTCTTTTTTTGCCCTTTGAACATCTTATAATTTAGGAGGGATAAGATGTTTTTTATGGAGCTGTGAGGCTATAGAGTGTTTGTGGAAGTCTTTGCTAGTTATAGCAAATTTATATTATGATGAAAAAGAAAAGAGGGTACATTTTTGAATGACCCTCTTTTCATATGTTTTGTTCTTTATATATTACAGGCTTACATCAGGAAGCCCAGCAAGATACCGGCGGCTACAGCCGAACCGATGACGCCTGCAACGTTGGGACCCATGGCGTGCATCAGCAGATAGTTGGTCGGGTCATATTCCAGGCCGACAATCTGTGAGATACGGGCTGAGTCGGGTACGGCTGATACACCGGCGTTACCGATAAGCGGGTTGATTTTGTTGCCTTTCTTCAGGAAGAGGTTGAAGAACTTCACGAAGAGTACGCCTGAAGCGGTGGCTATAAAGAATGATGCCGCACCGAGTCCGAAAATCCACAAAGAGTCGGTTGTCAGGAATTCAGACGCTTGTGTAGAGGCACCTACTGTCAGACCCAACAAAATGGTGATGGTATCAATCAGCGGGCCGCTGGCTGTATTGGCCAGACGGCGGGTCACACCACTTTCTTTCAACAGATTTCCGAAGAACAGCATACCCAGCAAAGGCAGACCGGATGGTACCAGGAAGCATGTCAATAACAAACCGATGATGGGGAACATCACTTTCTCCGTGTGAGAAACTACACGAGGCGGTTTCATGCGGATCAGACGTTCGTGCTTTGTGGTCAGCAGACGCATGACGGGGGGCTGGATAACCGGCACCAGTGCCATGTAAGAGTAGGCTGATACGGCGATGGCACCCATCAGGTTAGGAGCCAGCTTAGACGACAGGAAGATAGCCGTAGGACCGTCTGCACCACCGATGATACCGATGGCACCGGCTTGCATGGGGTCGAACCCGATGGCCAACGCAATCATGTAAGCTCCGAAGATACCAAACTGGGCAGCTGCGCCGATCAGCATCAGCTTCGGATTGGAAATCAGCGCCGAGAAGTCCGTCATGGCACCGATGCCCAGGAAAATGAGCGGCGGATACCAGCCGGATGTCACGCCTTGATACAAAATGTTGAGTACAGAGCCTTGTTCATAGATGCCGACCTGCAGTCCGGCCTCCATGTTGAAAGGTATGTTGCCGACCAGGATACCGAAGCCGATGGGGATAAGCAGCATCGGTTCGAACTCCTTGGCGACGGCCAGGTAGATGAAGAACAGACCCACCAAAATCATGATGAGGTGTCCCGCTGTGGCGTTCGCAAAACCAGTATAGGTCCAGAAGTCGGCAAGGTTGTTTCCAATAAAATCTATAAATTCTCCCATATTATTCGATGATTACGAGGTCAGTACCTTCGAGAACAGAGTCCCCTTTGTTTACATTGATGGCGGTCACCTTTCCGTCACGGTCGGAGTTGATGTTGTTTTCCATCTTCATGGCTTCCAGGATGATGATAGTCTGGCCTTTCTTCACCGTATCACCGACGTTCACCTTGATTTCAAGGATGACACCGGGCAGCGGTGACTTCACGCCCGACTTGCCGGCAGAGGCGGCGGCGGGTTTCACCACTTGCGTGGTCGGTGCGGCCGGTGTGGTGGCGGCTTGTCTTACGACGGGCTTGATGACGGTAGCTTTGGGTTGAGGCGCCTTCTCCATTTCTACCTGGTAGTGGGTGCCGTTCACTTCAACGTGGGCAATGTTGCCTTCAATGTCTCCAATGACTACTTTGTAGGGGTTGCCATTGATTTTGTATTTATATTCTTTCATTGTTCAGTTTGTTAAGGGTGATGTTACTTTTTATGCGGTGTCTCGCGCAGGGTATATATCTTCGAGCTCCACGGCGAGTAGCTGCGTTTCACGCGGGTGATGGTCAGTACGGTCTCCTCCACGTCGTGTACGTCGCTCTGCATCTCGTGCAGGGCCATGGAGATGGCGGCGAATACTTCGCCCGGAGCCTGGCCGAGTTCTTTTTCCTTGGCTTCTGCCTTGTCCGTAATGCCTTTGGCGGCCATGGCTCTCTTCCGGCTCATGGCTACCGAGGCCTTGCCGATAAAGCGGAAGGAAACGTAGAGCAGGATGAGGCCCACGAATACCACCAGCATGGCTGTGATAGCCATACCGATGCCTATGCTGTCGTGTTGCTCGAATTTCTCCATCTTCACGTTCTTGTCCAGCGTCTTGTTGTTGGTGCTGGGCGTAACGTATTTTTCGGGTGACTCGTCTTTCACTTCCCAATTGGCGGAAGCATCGTCCACACGGGCATACGATTGGTCGGCTTTCAGCAAACCGGCAGGGACGGTGATCTCGTCCAGCAGTTTCTTCCCGGAATCATACAGGCCTATCCAGTTAGAACTTTCTTTATCCAACAGGAAATTGGTGTGGAAGGTACCGCGGTTGGGGTTGTTGTCCGCCCAGAACAAGGCGTGCTGGCGCGGTGCGATTTTGGTCAGCACGTCGCCTTTGGGAATGAAATACACGGCCGTGTCGCCGGGCTGGCTGGAGTGCTTCAGGTAGCATCCTGCCAAGTCGGCCGAGCCGTATGACTGGTTGAATATTTCTATCCACGCGCTTTGTACGCCGTAGTCGTCCTGGAAATTGGTCTCGTTGTCTACCAGCACTTCGTTCAGTATCAACTTGCTTTCCCCTTCGACTCCGCATGAGGAGCAAATCCCCAACGTCAGCAGCAATGAAAAGAATATTCCTATGTTCACTTTTCTCATTGTAATGTTCTTTATAAGTTAGGAATTAGAGAGGAATGTTGCCGTGCTTCTTGGCCGGGTTCGTCAGCTTCTTGGTCTGCAGTTGCTGCAGGGCACGGATGATGCGGAAGCGCGTGTTGCGCGGTTCGATGACATCATCGATGTAGCCATACTTGGCCGCATTGTACGGGTTGGCGAACAGCTTGGTGTATTCGGCTTCCTTCTCTGCCAGGAATTCGGCCGGATTTTCATGCTCTTTGGCTTCCTTGGCGTATAGTACCTCTACGGCGCCCGCACCGCCCATCACGGCAATTTCAGCCGTAGGCCAAGCGTAGTTCATGTCGCCGCGCAGCTGCTTGCAGCTCATTACGATGTGCGAACCGCCGTAGGATTTGCGCAGGGTGACGGTTACCTTGGGCACGGTGGCTTCGCCGTAGGCGTAAAGCAACTTGGCTCCGTGCAGGATGACACCGTTGTATTCCTGGCCTGTGCCCGGCAGGAAGCCCGGTACGTCAACCAGTGAAACGATAGGAATGTTGAAGGCGTCGCAGAAGCGGACGAAGCGTGCGCCTTTGCGTGAAGCGTTGCTGTCCAGTACACCGGCCAGGTACTTCGGCTGATTGGCTACGATGCCCACCGACTGGCCGTTGAAGCGGGCGAAGCCGATAATGATGTTCTTGGCATAGTCCTTTTGGATTTCCAGGAACTCGCCGTTGTCCACGATGGCGCCGATGACCTCATACATATCGTAAGGCTTGTTGGGGCTGTCGGGGATTATCTCGTTCAGCGAGTCCTCCAGACGGTCGATGGGGTCGGTGCAGTCAATGTAAGGCGGTTCCTCCAGGTTGTTCTGCGGAATGTAGCTCAACAGCTTGCGTATCAGGGCCAGGGCTTCTTCTTCCGTAGCGGCTGTGAAGTGTGTTACACCCGATTTGGTGGAGTGTACGCTGGCTCCGCCCAGGTTTTCCTGACTAACGTCTTCTCCCGTCACTGTCTTTACTACCTTCGGACCGGTAAGGAACATATAAGATGTACCTTCCATCATCAGTGTGAAGTCGGTCAGGGCAGGGGAGTAAACGGCACCACCGGCACAGGGACCGAAGATACCCGAAATCTGCGGAATCACGCCCGAAGCGAGAATGTTACGCTGGAAAATCTCGGCATAGCCGGCCAAAGCGTTGATGCCCTCCTGGATGCGTGCGCCGCCCGAGTCGTTCAATCCGATGACCGGTGCGCCCATCTTCATGGCCTTGTCCATGATGTGGCAGATTTTCAGAGACATGGTCTCGGACAGCGAGCCGGCCGATACCGTGAAGTCCTGCGCGAAGATATACACCAGGCGGCCTTCGATGGTGCCGCAACCGGTTACTACGCCGTCGCCGGGGTAGTGCTTCTTCTCCATGCCGAAGTTGGTGCAACGGTGTTCAACGAACATGTCCATTTCTTCGAAGCTTCCTTCGTCCAACAGCATGGCTATACGCTCACGGGCTGTATATTTACCTTTTTCGTGTTGCTTGGCAATAGCCTTTTCGCCACCGCCCTGACGCGCTACGGCGCGACGGTCGATAAGCTCTTTGATTTTCTCTAATTGATTGCTCATCGTTATTAGAATTTTAGTAATGTATGATTTGGTTTAGTTACAAACTACCGGCTACAAGCATCCACTCAGTATAAAAACGGTCTGTCGCTTGTAGCTGGTAGCTCATTACTTCTTTATTCGGGTTTCTCGCAAAGTTCAGTCAGTACACCTAAAGTTGATTTCGGGTGTAAGAATGCAATGTTTAGTCCCTCGGCACCTTTGCGGGGGGCTTTGTCTATCAAACGGATTCCAGCTGCTTCGGCTGAAGCCAATGCGTTGGCTACGCCGTCTTCGATAGCGAAAGCCAAATGGTGCATACCGCCGTTTCCGTTATTCTTTTCGATAAATTTGGCGATAGTGCTTTCCGGAGAAGTCGGTTCCAATAGTTCAATCTTCACGTCGCCAACTTTCAAGAAGGCGGTTCTTACTTTCTGATCTTCAACAGTTTCAATGTTGTAGCACTTCAGACCTAAAACATTTTCGTAATACGGCAGGGCTTCTTCGATGCTTTTTACAGCAATGCCCAAATGCTCAATGTGTGAAATCTTCATAACTTTATTCTTTTTAATCGTAAATAGAATACGGGTTTGAATTCTCTGTTCCCGGTTTCCGAATACAGGAGTTCCAAGTTGACCGAAGAACTCAGATTCTAAAAATCCATGAAACTTGGTACAAAGTAAGTCATTTCTTGCAAAATAGAGAAATTTTTCCTCAATTAAATTAGGGTGCAAATAGAGTTTCTGAAGCCTTTTCGGGTAGGCTATTTTTAAGAAAAGAGGGGGGTAATAAATAAGTCCTGGAGATTTTTCAATCTTCAGGACTTGTAGTACACCCTCAGGGATTCGAACCCTGGACCCACTGATTAAGAGTCAGTTGCTCTACCAACTGAGCTAAGAGTGCAATTTGTAGTGGATACGAGAATCGAACTCGTGTTCCATGCGTGAGAGGCATGTGTCCTAGCCGCTAGACGAATCCACCAACTATTTAAAATGTTGCGGAAGCTGGGGGATTCGAACCCCCGGTACGGTAACCCGTACGGCAGTTTAGCAAACTGCTGGTTTCAGCCACTCACCCAAACTTCCTTAGTGACCAGCATTCTTTCGAAATGCGCTGCAAAGGTAGAGAAAGTTTTGGACTGTGCAAACCTTTTGAGCATATTTTTTTCGTGGAATTTTTGCTTCAATCGCTAATCTGTTAACTCTCAAAAATATAAGTCTGATAAAAAAGTGTAGCAGATTGAAGATTGTAAAAGCGGAAAATACAAAGATCAGAAGAGCCTTTGCAAAAATACTCCGGTAGGCTCGTTTTTATGCTTTCGATTTTTCATCCTTTTTTAATATGGTAAGACACGCTTCGGTATAATCAAATAGAAAAACTCTGTTTTTCATTTGTCTCTGCTCTCACCTTTCGCTATCTTTGTGCCTGCTAAACCTAGAACAGAAGTTGCAAATGGATACTTTATTAAAAGAAACTGTAAATGCAGCGGTGAATTCCCGATATCCGACCATGAATCCTGAAGGTCGAAAGCTCATTGAAGAGATTCTGGTGAGAAAAGATTTTGAAAAGGGAGAAATTCTTCTTTCCGAAGGGCAAGTTAGTCATGATATCATGATAGTAGGAAAGGGTATGGTACGCCAATTTTATTATAAAAACGGAAAAGATGTGACTGAGCATTTTTCTTACGAAGGCTGTATCGTTATGTGTATCGAAAGTTTGTTGAAGCAGGAACCTACCCGTTTGATGATAGAGGCCCTGGAAGACGGCACTGGTTATCTTCTGAATCACAAGAAGTTGAATTTGTTGGCAGAGACTTCATGGGAAGTTAATATGTTCTATCGGAAGATTTTGGAGTTTTCGCTCATTACTTCTCAGATTAAAGCTGATTCGTGGCGTTTTGAAACGGCCCGTGAGCGTTATAATCAATTGCTGCAATCGCAGCCAGAAGTGGTTAAAAGGGCTCCTCTCTCACATATTGCTTCCTATCTGTTGATGACACCAGAGACATTAAGCCGGGTTCGTTCGGGTATTTTATAAGAATAAGATTCCTTTGTTTTTGAAAAAAACTCTTTTTGATTTATGTCAAAGGCACAATGGAAAGTTGTGAGTACTTTTGCATCGCAAAAACAATAGGAGAATTTAGTTTTTATAGAAGAGAGAGAATTGGTTTTAAAAGGGTACAAAAAGAAACAGGTTCCGAATTTCGGAACCTGTTTCTTTTTGTTATATGCGGGTTACGGTTGTTTTTCATTCCCGAACAATTTGTTGTAATCACGTTGTGAAGCTGTTTTTGTCCACGTTTCAGGAATAAAGCGCCATTGGTTTAAGGCTTTAGGTGAAATGGTTTGCTGCTGTTCGATATACTTCATCAGATAGTAACGCAAATCCTTGTCTGTGGATGAGAGGATGCGTTTTTCCAATTCGTCTTGTGGGATGCCGGCTCCTTTAGTCAGTAGCTCGCCACCACCATTGCCACGGTAAGAGTTGACAGCCACTTTATACATTCTTGTTTCGTCGAAAGGAGTGCCGTCAGCCATGCTTAGGATATGCACCTTTTCGCCTTCGGGTTTGGTTACGTCTACAGTATAGAGGATACCTGCTGCTGAGTCGAAGTTGTAGCTGGGATTCTGGAATACAGCACGGTCCGCTGCGCCTTCACGCGGTTGGGTGCGCAACAAGAGGAGTGGATCGTCGGCGGACTTCATGCGATTTGTCCATAAGGCGTACGACATCTCGAGGGCGCCGCGGATTTCTTTCCCGGAAAGACTCATGGTATATAGCATGTTTTCGTATTTGTAAAGGCTGAACATGTCATTCACGAAAATATCGCCCGCTTTTATTTCAGCATCAAAAGACAAAGGTGCGGCCAATGAGATGTCGGCTCCGCTAATTGCAAGTTGGAGCTGGTGTATGAGGTCGATGAAAGCTGAGGGACCGAAATAGGCAGGCCGTGTAGAAATACTTTCAGTAAATCGGCCTATTCGTTTGGATACAAATTGTTCCACGTCTTTACGTTGTGAGGCGAAATGCCTGATGAACTCCGCATCTGGCTCGTAACTGTCCATCCGTACAAGTTCGCCAGAAATTTCTTTTTGGGTTACGTGGCCATCCTGTAGTGTCAGCTTTACGTCTACGGAAGAAATTACTGAGGCATTATTGGCTGGGTTAATGATCAGAACTGAATCACCTTCTGCATTGATTACCTTTTCACAGGCCAAAGCGTGATCGTGGCCCATCATTACTATGTCGAAACCGGGTATGCGGCGTGCTATGTCGGCCGAAGCGTTTTCGTTATACTTACCATTCATCACATAGGCGTTGCGTCCTGCGTGGAAGATGCCTATTACTAGGTCTGGCTTTTCCTGTTCGCGGATAACCGTCATCCAATGGCGGGCTGTTTCCTCCATGTCATCGAAACGCAGGCCACGCCATAGGTTTTCCGATAGCCAAGCTGGAATAGCTGGAGTTATCATTCCTAATATGGCTATCTTTATTCCATCACGCTCCAGTATAATGTAGGGCTTAAAATGAGGTTGTTCTGTAGCTGTTTCTATTATATTGGCTCCAAGGATAGGGAAGTCGCAGTCTGATGCCCAGCGATCGAACACGGTACGGCCCGTTTCTATGTCGTGGTTACCCATATTGCCCGCATCATAATCCATAAAGTTCATCATTGCGGCGCATAGGTGTGTGGCTGTTGTATCTATATAATTATAGTAATAAGCTGTGGGTTGCCCTTGGAGGATGTCGCCGTTGTCCAGTAAGATTAGTCGGTCATTATACACTTTGCGTTCCTGGCGTACATAGGAACAAACCCTCGACAGACTGCCTGTTGCATCTTGGCGGAGAATGAAGTCGTAGGGGAAATAATTCCCATGCACGTCACTGGTTTGTACCAATTTTAGTTTTACGATTCGCTGTTGAGCCCATGTAAAGGTTGCCAGCAACAGGAATATGCTTAGAATAAGATGGCTCTTTTTCATATAAAAATGATGATATGTAATTAACTTTTAGTGATTTAATCTTCAAACATTCGACTTCTGGCCAGCATGCAGGCACCGATGATGCCGGCTTTATCTTTTAACTTGGATGTGACAATGACAGAATCCTTGTTTACCAGATTAAGTGAATATTTTCGGACGGCTGTCTTAATGGGTTGGGTGATATAATCTCCCGTCAGTGAAAGGGTCCCACCGATTATTACCATTTCTGGGTTGAAGATATTGATGAGTCCTGCAATTTGTTTGCCTAATTTTTGGCCGATTTCTTCTACAATTTCTATGCATAGCGGATCTTCCTTGCATGCAGCTTCGATTAGTTCGTCCAATGTGAGCGGCTTATTTTTTTCTTTAAGCCTGTTGGACAGGATGGAGGTTTCACCGTTCTTTATTCTTTCCAGAAATATTCGGTGGAAAGCGCTACCCGAAGCTTCTGTTTCCAAGCATCCTTTTTTACCACAGTGGCAGATGATTTCGTTGTCGAACGCATTGACGTGTCCGAATTCTCCTGAAAAGCCCGATTTCCCCGTGTATATTTTCCCGTCGATAATTATTCCAATGCCTAGTCCCCAGCTGATATTGACGAAAATGATATTTTTTTCTCCCGTAACACTTCCTTTCATATATTCTCCGTAGGTCATGGCGCGTGTGTCGTTGTCGATGCAGACTGGGAAGCCGATCTTTTCGGTTAATACTTCAGCTAATGGACGTTCTGAGAAGTTAAACATGCTAAAACTGTACCCTGATTCTGGATTAACCCGACCGGAAATGTTGATACAGATATTCATAATTTTTTCAGGGGTTATTTTTATCTGTTTTATGAAATTTCTGATTAACTTACATAGCTCTTCCAAAGCTTCCGGTGTGTTGTCAAACTTATAAGGGATATTCAATTTTAATTCTAACATATCTCCTTTGAAGTTAATTAAAGCTATATTTATAGCAAACTTTTTAATGTCTATTCCTATAAAATATCCAGATTCAGGATTTAATCCATATATACTTGGGTGGCGCCCACCGCTGGTTTCTAGTTTACCATAATCATTAATGTAGCCTTCTTCACACATTTCCGATATAAATTTGGTTACAGTAGGCACACTTAAATCTAGCTCTTTGGCTAGATCCGTAATTGTTGAACTTCCATTATATATATAATGTGTAATAATTCTCTTTTTAAGGAGAGCATTTTTACTACCAATTTCTATTTCTTTTAGTAACGCTTGTGCCATATCATCAAAATTATGAGGTTCGCTACAAAGATACTAAAAAGTTTTATTATATATATCGCTTAATAATTTTATGTATATCATATTGTTTCATTATTCATCGTTTATTTAATAAAATATTTTATTAAATATTTTGCTATTAATAAAATTGTATTTATATTTGTGGCATTCTAATATAAAAATGAAAAATATGGATAGGAAAAACACTGGTGATCGTAGAGAGTTTCTAAAAAAGTCCATCATGGCAGGGGCGTCCTTGTTGCTGTCTCCGTCATTATTGAAAGCTTCGTCGGATAGTGAAATTTGGGAAATGACAAACAAGAATGGAGGGGTGATGCTTAAGTCTGATGGGTTGAAGATAACAGGTACTTTTTTGGATGAAATTTCTCATGATAATCCTCATCAGAATTGGGGGCTGAAAGAGTGGAATCGAGATTTTCAATATATGAAAGCCATTGGTATTGATACGGTCATCATGATTCGTTCTGGTTATCGGAAGTTTATCACTTATCCTTCCAAGTATCTGTTGGGGAAAGGTTGCTATATGCCTTCGGTTGATTTGCTGGAGATGTTTCTGAAGTTAGCCGAGAAGTATGGCATGAAGTTCTACTTTGGTCTTTACGATTCGGGACGCTATTGGGATACTGGTGACTTGAGTTGGGAAATAGAAGATAATAAATATGTGATAGAAGAAGTTTGGAAGTCGTATGGGAAACGTTACAAAAGTTTTGGAGGATGGTATATCAGTGGCGAGATAAGTCGTGCAACCAAAGGAGCTATTGATGCATTTCATGCTATGGGAAAACAATGCAAGGATGTGTCAGGAGGTCTTCCTACATTTATATCGCCATGGATTGACGGGAAGAAAGCTGTAATGGCCAGTGGCAATAAGCTAACAAAAGAAGAAGCAGTGTCTGTGCAACAACATGAGAAAGAATGGAATGAAATTTTTGATGGTATCCACGATGTTGTAGATGCATGTGCTTTTCAGGATGGGCATATTGATTATGATGAGTTGGATGCTTTTTTTGCCGTTAATAAAAAGTTGGCAGATAAATATGGTATGCAGTGTTGGACTAATGCAGAATCATTTGACCGTGATATGCCAATTAAATTCTTCCCAATAAAATTTGATAAGCTGCGAATGAAACTGGAAGCCGCCAAACGTGCAGGATATGATAAGGCTATAACTTTTGAGTTTTCTCATTTTATGAGTCCACAGTCAGCTTATTTGCAGGCGGGGCATCTGTACGATAGATATAGAGAATATTTTGGTATTGAATAATAGTTTTTTTAATAGGTATGAAATCTGATATAAATTTTTCTTATTTGATATTCCTTTCTGTCGTGGCTGCCTTGGGCGGTTTCTTGTTCGGATATGACGCAGCTGTCATTTCGGGCACTATCTCCCAAGTGACTGAACAGTTTGGTCTCGACCAGATACAGACCGGCTGGTTTGTTGGTTGTGCCTTGGTAGGCTCCATTATCGGTGTGTTGTTTGCCGGTAAGTTGAGCGACCGCTACGGGCGCAAGGTGACAATGCTGATTGCGGCTCTGTTCTTTTCCGTATCGGGTATTGGCTGCGCTTTCACGGGTAGCTTCGACCAGCTTGTCATTGCCCGCATCTTGGGTGGTGTGGGCATTGGCGTGGTTTCCATTGTTTCACCGCTTTATATATCCGAAGTTTCTATTGCCCGTTATCGCGGTCGTTTAGTCTCCCTCTACCAGTTAGCAGTGACGCTGGGTTTCTTGGGCGCCTATTTGGCCAATTACCAGCTTCTCCATTACTCTCAAAGCGGTGCGGCATTGGGCAATGGCTGGATGCACACCATTTTCGTGTCTGAAGTATGGCGAGGCATGTTGGGATTGTCTAGTATTCCTTCCCTGCTGTTCTTCGTGGTGGTACTTTTTATTCCCGAAAGTCCTCGCTGGCTTGTTCTCAGGAAATATGACGAGCGTGCTCTCGGAGTCTTTCAGCGGATTTATCTTTCTGTTCAAGACGCTCAGGGACAGTTGGATGAAACGAAGTCAGTGGTTCAGTCTGAGACTAAATCTGACTGGAAATTCCTTTTGCAGCCCGGTATCTTCAAGGCTGTGCTGATTGGTGCTGCCATCGCCATTTTAGGTCAGTTTATGGGGGTGAATGCCGTGCTCTATTACGGTCCCTCTATCTTTGAAGAAGCCGGCCTTTCGGGTGGCGATGCCTTGTTCAGCCAGGTGCTGGTAGGTTTGGTCAATGCCGTGACGACGGTGATTGCCGTCTTCATCATTGATAAGGTAGGCCGCAAGAAGCTTGTTTACTATGGTGTATCGGGCATGGTGCTTTCGTTGTTGCTGATAGGTTTCTATTTCCGCTTCTCGGCTTCGCTGGGCTTGCCCAACAGTTTCTTGCTGTTCTTCTTCTTGTTTTATGTATTCTGTTGTGCCATATCCATTTCGGCAGTCATCTTTGTCCTGTTGTCCGAGATGTATCCCACTCGCATTCGCGGCATGGCCATGTCCATTGCCGGCTTTGCCCTTTGGGTTGGCACTTATCTGGTAGGACAGCTTACTCCTTGGATGCTCCAAAATCTTACCCCCGCCGGAACATTCCTGCTGTTTGCCCTCATGTGCGTGCCTTACATGCTGATAGTATGGAAGCTGATACCCGAGACTACCGGCAAGTCGCTTGAAGAAATAGAACGCTATTGGATGAAAAAGTAATCGACCTAATAAAAATATATAATTATGGATTTCAATAAATTAGCTGAACAGTACAAAACAGAACTTATGGAGAATGTGCTTCCTTTCTGGTTGCAGCATTCCCAGGATAAGGAGTTTGGTGGCTATTTCACTTGCCTGAAACGCAATGGCGAAGTGTTCGATACAGATAAGTTTATCTGGTTGCAAGGCCGCGAAGTCTGGATGTTTGCCATGCTCTACAACAAAGTAGAGAAAAGACAGGAATGGCTCGACTGTGCCATTCAGGGTGGTGAGTTCCTGAAGAAGTACGGTCATGACGGCAACTACAACTGGTATTTCTCGCTCGACCGCGAAGGACATCCGTTAGTAGAACCTTACAACATCTTCTCTTACACGTTTGCTACGATGGCTTTCGGACAGTTGAGTCTGGCCACTGGCAATCAGGAGTATGCTGATATTGCCAAGAAGACTTTCGATATCGTACTGTCGAAGGTGAACAACCCGAAAGGCAAATGGAACAAACTCCATCCCGGCACACGCGACTTGAAAGGCTTTGCCCTTCCTATGATTCTTTGCAACCTGGCATTGGAAATAGAGCACTTGCTCGACGAAGATTTCCTGGTGAAGACCATGGATACCTGCATCCACGAAGTGATGGACGTATTCTATCGTCCTGAGTTAGGTGGTATTATTGTAGAGAATGTGCTAGCTGACGGTTCATTGTCCGACTCTTTCGAAGGTCGTCAGGTTACTCCAGGCCATGCCATCGAGGCCATGTGGTTCATTATGGACTTGGGTAAGCGCCTTAATCGTCCGGACCTGATAGAGAAGGCCAAGAACATCACACTGAGCATGCTCAACTATGGTTGGGACAAGCAGTACGGTGGCATCTACTACTTCATGGACCGTTTGGGCAATCCTTCCCAGCAACTGGAATGGGACCAGAAACTTTGGTGGGTTCATATCGAAACCTTGATTTCGTTGCTGAAAGGCTATCGCCTGACGGGCGACCGGCAATGTCTGGAATGGTTTGAGAAGGTACACGATTATGTATGGTCTCACTTCAAAGACCAGGAGTATCCCGAATGGTATGGCTATCTGAACCGTCGCGGTGAGGTGCTGTTACCTTTGAAGGGTGGCAAGTGGAAAGGCTGCTTCCATGTTCCTCGCGGACTATATCAGTGTTGGAAGGTGTTGGAGGAATTATAAACTTATAATTAGGAGGTTGTATATATGTTTTGGGTATTGGAAAAAAGCTTGTAGCTTGTCTATTTATTGGTATTATTTCTTCTTGTACCTCAAGTGAATCTTTATCGGAAGAGGGACCCGATGAGAATGAGATTTCGATTCGGATTTCGACATATAATATAAGAGGTGATAAAACTACTGATGGTATTAACTCATGGGAATTTCGAAAAGATTCTTTGTCTAAAATTATATTAAAAAATGATTTGGAAATTATTGGTATGTAGGAGGCTGTTCCCAAACAACTGATGGATGTATTGGACCGGGTGAAAATATATACAAGTGTAGGTGATGTGGATTTGAATAATCCGATATTATATAAAAAAGATAGAGTAAATTTTTTAGAATGGGATATGTTTTGGCTGTCAGAAACAATGCAACCGCATTCTGTTGGTTGGGATGCCAAGTATGAACGTTATTGTACATGGGCAAAGTTTGAAGATAACGCTACGAGGAAGATTTTTTATATATTTAATACCCATCTTGATCACAAAGGGAAAAATGCTCAAAGAGAAGGTGCTGCATTGGTGGCTAGACAAGCAAAATTAATAGCAGGAACATATCCAATCATTATAACGGGTGATATGAATAGTGCTTATTTGTCGGATGCTTATTTAAATTATGTAGACTCTTATTATGATTCATATGAGGTAGCGGCGCAGAAATTGGGGCCTATTGGTACAGCTCACAATTTTGGTGCAGTTTCTCCTGTTCGTATTGATTATATTTTTGTGGACGAACAGGTAAAAGTCAAAAAATATGTTGTTATTGATGAGGCTTATGAGGGAGGATTTTATCCTTCCGATCATTTTGCGGTGTATTCAGATATTGTATTTGAGTAGTTACAAGATTGTATATTTTTGCATAAAAAACTTGACTTGTTGTAATAATTTTTAATATTTTTAATTTATATCTTATGAAAAAATATTGGTTATTTTTAGAGCGATGTGTAATATTTTGCATATTATTTAGTTCGTTTAATCAACTTTACGCATCATCCTATAATGGTGATAATAAAATACGGATTTGTACTTATAATATTCGTGGTGATTTGCCTAATGATGGTATTAATTCTTGGGAATTTCGGAAAGATTCTTTGTGTAAAATAATTGATTATCATGATTTTGATATTGTTTGCATGCAAGAAGTGTTAGCTAATCAATTGAAGGATATAGAAGAAAGGACTGATTATTCTTTTGTTGGTATTCGTGGGCTTTACAATCCCATCTTTTATAAAGCAAGCCGTTTTGAAATGTTGCATTGGGAAATGTTTTGGTTGTCCGAAACAATGCTTCCTTGTTCGGTCGGTTGGGATGGTCGATACGATAGGTATTGTACATGGGTTAAATTTTTAGATAAAAAGACTCAGCAAATATTTTATGTATTTAATACACATCTTGATCATAAAGGAAAAATAGCTCAGAAATGTGGTGCAGAATTGGTTGTTAAACAATCAAAAGAAATAGCAGGAGATAATGCGGTATTTATAACTGGTGATATGAATAGTTATGATACGACAGATGCGTATAAAGAATATAGTAAATTTTATAATGATAGTTTTAAAATAGCTCCTCTCAAGAGTGGCCCCGTTGGTACTGCACATAATTTTGGAAAAGTAACCCCTGTTCGTATTGATTATATTTTTGTGAATGATGCAATTTCTGTATCACATTATTTTGTGGAAGATGAACAGTATGAAAATGGTTTTTATCCTTCAGATCATTACGCTGTGTTTATTGATTGTGTCTTGAAGTAAGCCTTCTTAATACCTTTTATGTTACAAATTATTTTTGATGGTAATTTTATATCATTTTGTTTTAGATTTAAATAGTGCAATTTACTTTGGATGATTTAGTTAATTAAATTTAATTTAATATGAAAAGACATGTTTTAATTTTATTGTTTTGGTTGGTGGGGCTTTTCTCCTCTCAGTTAATTTGGGCAGGCGACTCCAATTTGTCTTTATCAACAAAAAATGTAAGCATTTTGGTTTCGGATAAAATGGGACCTATTGTGGGGGCTAATGTTGTTGTTAAGGGAACAACTTTTGGAGGAATTACAGATATTAACGGTAGGGTTTTACTCCGTGAAATACCTCTTTCTTCTACAATAGTAATTTCATATATTGGATATCATTCAAAAGAATTGGAATATCATGGAGAAGAAATTATTAGAATTACTTTAGAGGAAGATGAACAGTTGTTGGATGAGGTAGTAGTAGTGGGGTATGGTACACAAAAAAAAGTGAATCTTACCGGCGCGGTAGAGCAAGTTACTAGTGAAGTTTTTGAAGGTCGCCCTGTAGCTAATACTGCACAAATGTTAATGGGGGCAGTACCAAATTTGAATATTAATTTATCTGATGGTAAACCCAATCGCTCCTCTTCTTTAAATATACGTGGAACGACTTCTATAGGTCAGGGAGGGGATGCATTAGTATTAATAGATGGAGTTGAAGCATCTATAGATATGTTAAATCCTAATGATATTGAAAGTGTTTCTGTTTTAAAAGATGCTGCAGCAGCTTCGATTTATGGTGCGAGAGCTCCCTATGGAGTTGTATTGATTACAACTAAGAATCCCGATAAAGGAAAAACTAAGATATCATATTCTGCTAATTTTACTATTCAGAGTCCAACCACTGTGCCCGATATAGTGACAGATGGATATACTTGGGCTGAACATTTTTATAAGTCATATAACGCTTATCATCATAATACGCCATCGGGTATTAATAAAACGCAGCAGTTTTCGATAGCATGGCTTGAAGAATATAAGAGACGTAAAGAAAGTGGTGATTTTGGAACAGTAATTAGTGATGGTTCTTGGGGTACGACGCCTGGTAGATATGTTTATTTTAATGAGGGGACAGATATCTATGGTACTTTATACAAAAACAATGTATTCAGTCATGTACACAATTTATCTATCTCTGGTTCTGAGGGAAAGTTTGACTATTTTTTATCTGGACGTTATTATTATTATGATGGCCTGTTTAATAGCGATACTCAGACTGATAAATATTCAAAATTTGCTACTCGCGTTAAAGTGGGTTATCAGTTATATGATTGGTTGAAAGTAAAGAATAATGTAGAATTTGGATGTGATGATTACTATAATCCTATGACTTATTCAGAAGGTCCAGGGAATATATGGTCTAATTTGCAAGCTGAAGGATTTCCTTCTTCTCCTTTGTTTAATCCAGATGGAAGTATGACTTATACAGCAGCCTATTCTTTGGGTGATTTTCTTTACGGTCATAGTGGGCAAAAAACTCAAAATAAAACGACACGGAATACGACTTCATTAGAAGCATATTTCTTTGGTAAGAAACTGCGAATAAATGCAGATGTAACATTTAGTGAAAAGATTAATAATCAGCATGTCAAAAAAGTAAGAAGCGAGTTCTCTAAAACAGCAGGAACTATGGAAACTTTGTCTGGCATACAATCTTCGATTAGCGAAAGTTATAGAAGCAGTTCTTATTTTTCATCCAATTTATATGCTGAGTATGAAAATTTATTTGTGAAAAAGCATTATTTTAAAGCTATGTTAGGTTATAATTATGAACAGTATCGGGTTAAATCATTATATGGATATAATGATGATTTGCTGACTGAAAATGTTGATGAAATTAATATGGCGATGGGATTGGAAAATCGTTCCATAACATCTTCGTGGAGTAAGTGGCGAATGTTGGGATATTTTTCTCGTTTGAATTATACTTTTGATGATCGGTATTTGTTGGAATTGAATGGAAGATTAGATGGCTCCTCAAAATTTCCTTCTAATCAAAGATGGGCTTTTTTTCCTTCTATATCTATGGGCTGGCGAGTGAATAAAGAAAAATGGTTTAATGTTTCTCCGAGTATATTTTCTAATTTAAAAGTTAGGATGTCTTATGGTACGTTGGGTAACGGAAATGTTGCTTCCTATTCTTATGATGAGTTATTTAATATAAGAACAAGTGGGCGAATATTTAATGGGGTGACTCCTAAATATACATCTATTCCATCGGAAATACCAGAGAGTTTAACTTGGGAGACATCAAAAACATTTGATTTAGGTTTGGATTTGGGCTTGTTTAATAACAAATTAAATATTTCTGCTGATTATTATATAAGAAAAACATTGGATATGTATACGCAAGGTCCAACTCTTCCAGATGTATTTGGGGCTACTTCTCCTAAAGGAAATTATGCAGATATGACAACTAGAGGTTATGAAATCTCATTGATTTGGAATGATAGTTTTAAATTGGCTGATAAAACTTTTAATTATTCAATTAGAGCTACATTGGCAGATTATCAATCTACTATTGATAGATTTAATAATGCAACGCAATCAATTGGAGAACTAAATTATCCTGGATATTACGGTAATTATTATGATGGGATGAAAATTGGTGAGATTTGGGGTTACGTATGTAATGGCTTGTGGCAGACTCAAGAGGAAATAGATCTAGCTGAAGCTAGAGCAAAAGAGGCTGGTCAGAAATTTTATATGCCTGGAATTCCAACTTCAAGTGATAAAAAATTGCGTCCAGGTGATATTAAGTTGGAAGATTTAAATGGTAATGGTTATATTGACGCAGGATCCAATACTGTTGATAATCCGGGGGATCGTAAAGTTATAGGTAATACGGAACCTCGATATATATATAGTTTGAATTTGAGTGGGGATTGGAACAATGTGTTCTTTAGTGTATTTTTTCAAGGTGTAGGTAAACAGGATTGGTATCCTTTTAGTGAATCTGGTGCTTTTTGGGGACAATACAATAGACCATATAATCAAATGCCTAAATGGCATTTAAATAATTATTGGACAGAGGAGAATCCAGACGCTTATTTGCCTCGGTATACTGGATACTATTATCCTTTTTATAAAGGGAATTTTGTAGCAAATACAAGGTATCTTCAGAATATTGCATATATCCGTTTAAAGAATATTCAAATAGGATATAATATACCATCTAAGATCTTAAAGTCTGTAGGTTTATCTTCTGCAAAAATTTATTTTTCTGGTGAAAATATCTGGACATGGTCTCCTTTGTATAAACATACTAAGGATATAGATGTGGTTAACGTTCATGGTTCTGATTCTGATTTATCTGATAATAATATTGGTGATGGGAATAACTATCCCAGTATGAGAAGTTTTAGTATTGGAGTCAATTTGTCATTCTAGGAAAAAATATGTTACTGATATTTGTAGCTAGATGGTTTGTAAAATAATGTAATCTTTTTAATCTATATAATTCAAGTTTCGCAAGTTCAACTTGCAGTTTTTAATCTATAAATGTCGCAAA
>ERZ779874.1406-NODE-1406-length-23392-cov-3.446287_pt1 | contig 23392 bp, 16 predicted proteins | sample MGYA00511031_ERZ779874 | MGnify/ENA primary metagenome ERZ779874 (study PRJEB29588, sample SAMEA2156850) | human gut metagenome | biome: human gut; feature: human-associated habitat; material: faeces | place: Denmark | collected 2008/2010 ...
AAAACAAAATATCAGCGAAGAAGTATGAAAAATATATGGATTTGTTTTCCAACGAAAAAAAACGTCTGGAAGAGATAGAAAAAGCCAGATGTTTTGTTATTGCCAAGGGCGAAGTGCTGGAAAGTTACAGAGAGTTTGTGAGCTGTGTAAGTAAGGGGATTCTGGGAGAAACAACCGGTGTGCAGATTAGAATCGGGGAAACAGAAAAGACGATAGCGGTGAGAAATCTGAAAGGAATCTTTGAATTTATTTTGCAGCCGAATGAAAAGAATCTGATTTCATCAGGGTGGCGAGATACTATACTTAAAGAGGGAAATATCTTTACAGCCGAACATTTGCCGTATTTATTAGATTCTTCGGTGGGAACAGAACAGGTTTTGGAGATTATTCATTATTATTTAGATTCGGAAGATAAAGAGACAGTTCAGGTATCAGGAAGATATGTGGGTTATCTGCTTGAAGAGAAATACGCAAAGAAAAAGAAAGAGATTATCAGCAAAGTCAGACGTGAAGCTGAAGGCGAGAGGCAGGAGAATGAAGAGTGGGATGCACTTGCTGAAGAGTTGGGAAGAGGAAAAAGTTTTAAGGAAAAAGGATCTAAAAATCATCCATCAAGTGAACCACAAAAGCCAGAACCGGAAAAAGGAGATTCTATTAAAGGAGCAGTATTAGGATTCAAAAAGTTTTTTGGCGGAGGAAAGAATAACGGATGAGAAATAATCAGCAATATAAGTATACAAGGTATTTAACAGATCTTAAAAATCTGGAACATATCGAATGGTTTATAAAACATAGTGATGAATATGAGTTTCAGTCCGAGGAAGCCAAAAAAATTCTTGAAAGATTAAAAAGAAATATTGCAAAGAAGAATGTACTTTATTCTGTGATTGTGGATGACTATACAGAACTGGTAAAAAGATTTGAAAACAATCCTTACAATTATTCCTTTGAGATATTGGGGAAGGATGGACACAAGGATGTTGGAAGCCAGCATGGAGACCATTATTTTATACGAGTCAGAGACAAAGACAACAGGCAGTTTTATACAGTACCGTATGCGTATATTCTTGACAATGAAAAACGTTATGATTGTTCTAAAGCACAGATGACATTCGAGGGCAAGATGGCCAAACACAAAGAAGAGGCATTGGAAAATTTTGAAGCTGTCAAGGGACATTATAATGAATATTTGGAAAAAGGCGGAGTAAAGGACGCACTGGGAAGATATGCAGCAACGGGAGATGGAATGTACTATCATTTGAAAAGCAGACTTCCTCTGTATATATTTTATAATTTTATGTTGGTTCTTATTCTTCAGGAATCGCAGTTTTTCAAGATTGTCACACATTTCTGGCAGTTATGGTCAGATAAAACAACGGCAGTATATTCGTTGGCAAATGTATTCTCCGGATATAAAATACCGGGCTTGATTGCAGTGGTTGGAATTACTTATTTTCTGATTATGGATGTCTATTATACTCTTGGAATTTATTATAGTATTTATATCAAACATAAATATGATAAAATTCGAGAAGATTACAATGAAGTAAAGAAACTGTTTGAGGTATTCAATAAAGACTATAAGTTGTGCAAAGAATGGACTTGGAAACAGAGGATTCCAATAGCAGGAAACAGAGATACAGTTTATATTCCACTCATTCAGAAATTAAACAGACGTTACAATTTTAAAGTTGAACGTTTGGTAAAAACAGGAGAAGGAAAGGAACAGAAGACGGAAAAACAAAAGGTGATCGAATCAGTAGAAGTGCCGTACAGATGTTATCATACACAGCCCATCACAAATAGAATTGTATGGATTTTTATAGCGTTAGTATTTATACATTCTATCTGCAGTCCGGCATATATGATTTTTCACTGACAGAGAAAGAATGAGGTGATACCAATGAAAAGGAAAATATCGATTTTTGTGCTGGTATTTTTTATGATGTTATCCATAATCCCGGGAACATCCATTTGTGCCAGAGCAGAAGAACAGAAAGATCTGGATCTTATTATGGTGTTGGATCAGTCGGAATCTATGACCAGGAATGATCCCAATGGTATGATGCGTGAAGCTGCAAAAATGTTAACAGAGATGATGCCGGCACGGGCAAGTCGGATTGGCGTAATCTCATTTAACAGAAAACAGACGAAAGTGTCAGATCTTACAGAAGTATCCAGAGAAGAGGATGTAGTAAAGATCACAGATCAGATTGGAAGTATAGAGTATAAAGGAAACACAGACATTGGAAATGCTGTTGCAGATGCCGTTGAAATGTTTGATAAAGAGGATGATCGGATACATGCGATTCTGGTGTTCTCAGATGGGAAAAATTACTTCAGAATGGATAAGAATGCGGAGCAGCAAAGCGATGAAAGATTGTATGATTCGCTGGTTGAGGCAGAAAAACAGAATTGTCAGATATACTGCCTTGGATTCGGAGAAGAAATGGCAGATACGCAAGGGGAAGGTTATCAAAAACTTCTGAATATTGCGAGCAGCAAAGATAAAGTATCCACGGAAATTGATCCGGTTAAGATACATGAATTTTTTGTAAAGATGCTGGCGGATCTTACCGGCGGAGTTCCTATGCCGATTACAAATGGTGATATTGAGATAGAATCAAACGTAAAGGAAGCCAATATTTATCTGAGTTCGGCACAAGATTTTTCAAATGTAGAAATCAAACTTACTGATCCGTCTGGAAATGCCATTTCACTGGAGAATAATGAAGCACTTCATTTTTATCGCTCTGCTTATTCGGCAGTGATAAAACTGTTTAATCCGGAGCCGGGTACTTATAAAATAGTAGTCTCGGCAAATGATGTAGAAATATCTGTGGGTTATCTGCCGGCATATGAATATGTGTTATCCAGTGCAATTATAGATCAAAATGGAAATGCAATTACACAGATCAATAATCAGAGTACAGCGGAAATTCAGACAGTTATTCAGCAGAATGGTCAGAATGTAACAGACAAAAAAGTGTATGACCGTGCAGCATCAACTGCTGTTGTAACAGCACAGGATACTGGAGAGACGCAGAATATAGATCTTGTTTATAAAGAAGATGGCTTTTTGCATGGAAACCTTAAATTTGATCATGTAGCAGTTTATACGGTTGAGGTTTCCGTGAAAGCCGATTCCTTTGATTTAAAAAACACTCTGGAAATTGAAACTAACCAGAGAGGGATTGAACTGAAGGGTGAGCTGCCAAAGCAAAAACTTAACAAAACATTTAAAAAGTCTGTAGATATGAAAATTGACCGTGCAGAACTGATGTCTGTTATAGAAAATCCGGATCAGATCGATGTAAAAATTTCAGAAGTAAATTCCAGCAATGAAAAGAAAGTACATGCAGAACTTACGGAAGAGGGGATTTTGTTAACAGGACTCAAATGGGGCAGTGCGAAAGTCGATGTAACCTATAAAGATATTCTTGGAAATCAGAAACAGTCCTCTTTTAATGTTAAAGTGGCAGATTATTTTTTGGTTGCTCTTTTTGCGGCACTTCCGGTTGTAATTGCATTGATTGTTGTACTATGTGTTTATCTGGTAATGCGACAGTCGAGAATGATAAAAGGCACGATCGAAATAGCACAGGTATCTGTCACCAAAGAAGAAAATACACGGTTGCTTAGCACAACAAGGCAAAGCTATAATCCTAGAAATTTTTTGGGACGGAAGAAAACGTTGGGTACAGGTATGACAAAATATGCACAGGATGTATATGCAATGGATTCCATGAGACCAGAGAATAAAGACTTATTTAAGATGTTTAATGAAAAACAGTCTGAAATAAGACAGATTTTGGATGAAGTGAAATTTATAGGTACTTATCTTGGAATGAACGGCTGCATTGTAAAGGTAAAAAAAGGAGCACCGATTTCTGTAAGCAATAATAAAAATTATAGAAAACCGGTGAAGCTGGCATGGAGAAGCAAAGTACCGTTTAAGATTTATGCACAGGATTCGAACGGGCAGGAATTTTGCATTGAAGGTACTTATACAAACAGTGTAAAACGCAGAAATCAGACAAAGAAAACAGGAAATACTTCAACAACCGTCAATAATATAACACAGGAATCAGATGAAGATTTTTTCTAATAGAAAAAGCAAAAAGAAATACAAATGGGAGAACTGTACTCCTGTTTGTATTTCTTTTTGCTTTTTTTAGACAAAAGATCAAACTTAAAAATAAATTTTAAACTAATAGTATAAAGAATATGACGAATAATCAGATATTTTGACTTGCATTGTAAGAAGGCAGGATGTTATAATAAGATAAATTCGTCGATTTGATGTAAATGGCAGAATAAATGCAAATAGCAGGAAAGGGGAAGAAAAATGGCACTGAGTGAGGAACAGAGAGAAAAATTGAAAGAGTTGGAACTGAAGCGGGGCGGAGTAGCTTTTGCAGGAGAGAAAACTTCTGCCACACCAGTACCGACTGTTGTTATCGGTCTGGGAGGTTTGGGAGTTAAGACTCTGAACATGTTGAAGGGAAAATTCTCCAGACAGATTGGAAACAGTGAACATGTATATTTTCGAGCGATTGATACGGATGAAAAAGAGCTTGAACAGGTACGAAAATTAAGAGCAGATGGTTCGCGTAACCCAAACGGCGAGCTGGAGAAAGAAGAAACGATTTCACTGTATAATCCAGTAATTCAAAACAGTGGAGCACAGCAGACACGCCAGATCGGACGTGCGATGCTGGTGAACAGTATTAGCTATGAGTATGTAAAAAAAGAACTTATGGCAGTTATCTATCAGGCGATTGCACGGACAAATAAAGATAATGCGAATGTGAATGTTCTTATTCTTACAGGTGTTTCCGGAGGGACAGGAAGCGGAATGATCATTGATCTTCCGTATATGGTACATGATATTTTTGCAGCAGCAGGATACACCAATTATAGAATTGCCGGATATATCTATACACCGGATGTACAGTTTGCGATACCGGGACTTGCGGCCAATCCGATGATTATTAACAATCTGGAAAACAACGGATATTCTGCACTGAAAGAGATCGATTACTTTATGAATATCGAGGAGACAAACAGCGTGTATGATCTGCCGATAGCTGATGGTCATGTTATTTCGGGGAGGAATATTTTCAGCAGTTGTACCTTGGTTTCCGGATATAACCAAAACGGAGGAATAAATCAACTGAATGTGACTATGGGACGATTGACAGATCATCTGATGGATATGCTGACAGATATCCGGATTACAAAGAATGGTGTGGCTGATCAGATGTCTTCTGCTATTTTGAATAATAAAAATGTCATGTTGACTGCATGGTTAGCTAACCATGGAAGCAGAAGGCGTTATCCTCGTTATGTATCATATAAATATCAGGTGCTTGGATATCATTCGATTGTGATTCCGAAAGATGAGATTTTGGCATACTGTGTAAATAAAATTTTTGGGGCAGTGATGGAGGAATTCCAGAATTTCCATTTGTTGGGCAGAGAAGTAATGAATACAGTTTATATGGCTGCAAACCTTACAAATTTACAAGTTTTTATTTCATACGCTCTTGGAATTAACAGAAATGCACCAATCCGTCATGAAATTGTGTTAGATGGATATACCAGAAGAATGATCAGGAACGATAATAATGTGGCCTATACAGATGCTTGTCAGGAAGCAGATGCAATAGCACAAAGAATAAATGCTGATTATCAAAGCAGACTGGAAAGAGATTTGTTTGAAAGATTAAAGAACCAGATAGAACGGATTTTTGAACAGTATGGACCATATGTTGCAATGGAGGTAATTGAACATAAGAAAACGGAAGAGGACGTTGGCGATCCAAGGGAACCATTTTCAGGCATTGTAGAATTGTTGGAAAGAATGAGCAACTATTTTCTTCAGCAGGAAAATATTGCAGGGATGAGCTATCAGCAAAGAGGAAGAGAGCAAATCTTACAGGCAGCACAGGAAGTATGCAGGGGATTCTTATCGAATCGATATGCGATCAACCAATATGTTTCTATCTGTTGTGCACAGGCAGTAACAGACCGAATCGATCCAGTATTGTTTCGAATTCTGTCAGCAGCTTTGCATAATGTGGCTGTAAGAATGAATGATTATAATACGGAACTGTTTGAAGTGTATACTGCTATTTTGACAGAAGTACAGAATACACTTAACAGAGACGGACAATATTTTACCAGAGGTGTGAGGACAGATGAAGGTACAAGACAGACTTTTGACGTTGATATCATAAAGATCGGAAAAATGCAGACAGAACAGTTACAGAGTTATCTGAATGATTTTATCACACATATTTCTATTGATCAGCTTGCACAGCATTTTATCAGAAGAATGCAAGGCAATAGAAGTAAATGGCTTGCACAGAATCCAAGAGATGGATTTGATGCGGTCAGTGAAGTGAGAGAACTGATGGATGAGTGCTTGATCCGGAATAATATGCAAACGGATCTTGTCGAAAAATTTATCGTTGCAGCATATAGTGATAGAAAACTTACAGCGACTGAAGTTGAAAATGCATGGAACGATAATGCACCAGACGGAATGAAAATGCAGGCACTTACAAGGGCTGCCAATGACATTTATTATGAGCTGACAGACGGAGCACAGTTAATGGCAAATTCGCCGGAAATTACAGGAGATGGTTATCCTAAAAATTATTATATCAGTATTTTAAAAGACACGCCTGAGCTGACAAGGATTTTGAATCAGAACATTCAGGCAGTATATAGAGAAGAAGTTGCTATCAGTGATTCCAGTAATCGATTTACTATCACGCAGCAATATACTGCTTTGCCAATGTATATTTTGCGTGGCATGGATGAGTATAATGAGCAGTATGTTTCTCATCCATCGGTTGGAAGGCATATGGATGAGAATCAGCAGGATTGGACCAGATTTCCAAACCCATATCCGATAGATCAAGTTGCTTTGGATCTTGCACAGAATGGACAGGCAGCACAGGAGATTGAAAATTATAGAGATTATCAGATTTTACTTGATGTGCAGAAAAAAACACTGGATGGACTGAAGAAATATAAGTTTATCGAATTAAGAACAGGAGCGAAGGGAAAATCTCCAGACTTGTTTCTCTATGAAGTAAGAGAAAAACCGCAGGATATGGATGGATTTAAAAAGCAGCTGCATGAAGCAACAATAAACAATCCGGATTTGAATGTGCTGGAATTTATGAAAGCAAATGGCTTTGACATTAATCCGGTATTGGTAGCAAAAGGAGAAATGGATATTGATTTCTCTATTCTGTCTTTTGAAAATCTGAATGATCCGGAAGGAAATTATCTTGCAGTACCGGTTCCGATTCCGGATATTTATAAATGGCTGAGGAGATCAGTCAGGTATATGGATATTTTGGACAGAAATACAAAAATTTTTGAAGAACTCGAAGAAGTTTTTGATTTTGCATAAAAAGTAGAAAAAACGCAAAAAAAATCAAAAAAAATAGTGCAATATACATAGAATATGTTATAATAAAAACAGAAGACATATAAAAAACAGGTAATACGAGAACAGGAAAAAGGATAAGTAAGATAAAAATGGAGATACGAAAGGAGTACCATAATGCCACTGAGTGAGGAACAGAGACAAAAATTGAAAGAGTTGGAGCTGAAGAGAGGCGGAGTAGCTTTTGCGAGAGAGAAAACTTCCGTTACACCGGTGCCGACCGTTATTATCAGTCTGGGAGGATTAGGAGCAAAGACTCTGAATATGTTAAAGGGAAAATTTTCCAGACAGATCGGAAGCAGTAATCATGTATATTTCCGGATGATTGATACAGATAATCAAGAGTTCGCTCAGGTGAGAAAATTAAGAGAAGATGGTTCGCCTAACCCAAATGGCGAGCTGGAGACAGAAGAAACAATTTCACTGTATGATCCGGCAATTGCTGGGATTCTTGGAATGGCGACTATTCCCCCATATATTCGCAGCTGGTTAAATCCTCAGCTGATCGGAAGGGTGATTCAAGGCAGTGGAGCACAGCAGACACGTCAGATCGGACGTGCGATGCTGGTGAACAGCATTAGTTACAATAATGTAAGAACGAGGCTTACAATGGTCATTAATGCGGCAATTGCCCAGGCAAATCAAAATGGTACAAACGTAGATGTTCTTATTCTTGCTGGTGTTTCGGGTGGAACAGGAAGCGGAACGATCATTGATCTTCCATATATGGTACATGATATTTTTGCAACAGCAGGATGCACAAATTACAGAATTGCCGGATATATCTATACACCGGATGTACAGTTTACAGTGCCGGCAATTGCTGCAAATCAGATGATCATTAATAATCTGAAAAACAACGGATATTCTGCACTGAAAGAGATCGATTACTTTATGAATATCGAAGAGACAAACAGCGTGTACGATCTACCGACAGCCAATGGACATGTTATTTCGGGCAAGAATATTTTCGATAGCTGCACTTTGATTTCTGGATATAATCAAAACGGAGGAATGAACCAGCCAAATGTTACCCTGGGACGGTTGACAGACCATCTGATGGATATGCTGACAGATATCCAGATTACGCAGAATGGTGTGGCTGTTCAAATGTCTTCTTCTATTTTAAATAATCAAAATGCCATGTTGTCTGCATGGTTAGCTGATCATGGAAGCAGAAGACATTATCATCGTTATGCGTCGTATAAATATCAGGTACTTGGATATAATTCGATTATCATTCCGAGAGAAGAGATTTTGGCATACTGTGTAAATAAAATTTATGAGGCAGTATTAAGAGAGTTTCAGAATTTCCAGCTACTAGATAGAGCAGTAATGAGATCTGTTTATACTGCAACGAACCTTGTGAACTCGGATGATTTTATTATATATGCTCTTGGAGTTAATCAAAATGCACCAATTCATCGGAGAATTGGCTTGGATGCTAGATATACAAGAGGAGTGATTCAGAACAATAACAGTGTGGCATATGAGGATGCTTGTCAGGAAGCAGATGCAATAGCACAAAGAATAAATGCTGATTATCAAGGCAGACTGGAAAGAGATTTATATCAAAGATTAAAAGATCAGGTAGATCAGATTTTTAAAGCTTATGGACCATATGTCGCAATGAAGGCAATTGAACATCAGAGAACGGAAGAGGGCGTTGGTAAAAGGGATGAACCATTTTCAGGAATTGTAGAATTATTGAATAGAAGGAGCAACTATTTTCTTGAACAGGCAAACGTTGCAGGGAGAAACTACGAACAAGACGGAAGAGAGCAAATCTTACAGGCAGCACAGGAAGCATGCAGGGGATTATTACCGAATCGAGATGCGATCAACCAATACGTGTCTTTATGCTGTACACAGGCAGTAACAGACCGAATTGATCCAGTATTATTTAGAACTCTGTCAGCAGCTTTGCATAATGTGGCTGTAAGAATGAATGATTATAATACGGAACTGTTTGAAGTGTATACTGCTATTTTGACAGAAGTACAGAATACACTTAACAGAGACGGACAATATTTTACCAGAGGTGTGAGGACAGATGAAGGTACAAGACAGACTTTTGCCGTTGACATCATAAAGAACGGAGCAACACAGACAGATCAGTTGCAGAGCTATCTGGATGATTTTATCTCCCATGTTTCTGTCAATCAGCTCGCACAAAATTTTATCGGGAAAATGCGAGACAATAAAAACAGATGGCTTGCACAGAATACCAGAGATGGATTCGATGCGGTCAGTGAAGTGAGAGAACTGATGGATGGGTGTTTGATCCAGAATAATATGCAAACGGATATCATTGAGAAATTTATTGTTGCAGCATATAATGACAGAAACCTTACGGCTGATGCGGTCAATAAGGCATGGAACGATAATACACCGGGCGGAATGAAAATGCAGGCACTTACGAGTGCTTCCAATGCCATTTATAGAGAGCTTACAAGCGGAGCACAGCTGATGGCAAATTCACCGTTAATTGAAGCAGATGAATATCCTGAAAATTATTATATCAGTATTTTGAATGACACGCCTCAGCTGAAAATAATTTTGAGTAATAGAATTCAGCAACAAGAAGGAGCGGAGGCAGCTATCAGTGATTCCAGAAACCGGTTTATTGTCACACAGCAGTATACCGCTTTACCAATGTATATTTTGCATGAAATGGATGAGTATAATGAGCAATATGTTCAGCATCCGTCAGTCGGAAGACATATGGATGAGAATCAGCAGGACTGGACCAGATTTCAGAATCCATATACAATTGACCAGGTTGCTTTGGATCTTGAACAGAAGGGACGGGCAGCACAGGAGATTGAAAATTATAGAGATTATCAGATTTTACTTGATGTGCAGAAAAAAACACTGGATGGGCTGAATAAATATAAATTTGTTGAATTAAGAATGGTAAATGCAGGCGGGACTCCGGATTTATTTTTGAATGAAGTGACAGTAACACCGCAGGATATGGCTGGATTTAAAGAGCATTTGTATCAGGCAGCTATGGAAAATGCAGATCTGGATGTGCAGGCCTTTATGAGAGCAAATGGTTTTATTATCAATCCGGTACAGGTTGCAAAAGGGCAGATGGATATTGATTTTTCTATCCAGTCCTTTAAAAATCTGAATGATCCGGCAGGAAACTATCAGCGTGTTCCGGTTCCGATTCCAGATATTTATAAATGGCTGCGTAAGTCCACAAAGTATATGGATATTCTTGATAAGGATACAGAAATTTTTGGAGAATTGTATCAGGTTCTTCAACAGGTAGAGAAAGACAGAGCCGAAGAACAGAGAAGACTGGAAGAAGAACAGAGACAAAAAAGAAAGTACAGGTATACTGTAGAAACCCTTGCTTTTGCATTGCGTACAGGGCTCGTTAGTCAGGATGATCAAAATCCTAATATCTGGAATTACGAAGATGCAGGAAATCCAGTCAGTGTTAACTTTGCTGTATCTCCGGCATTTGACAGAGAATACTGTTTATACCATGTTTTTGCCAGTCTCTATGAATTGAGCGATGAGAGTCTTGAAAATATGCATGACCGTGCAAGAGATCTCATTTTGAACAATGAAGAGAGAAAGATTTTATCTGTTAGAGATCATGTTCAGAATACTATTGAGGCTTTGCAGGCGAACAGAAATCGCATTAATACAGAAGCAGAAGACCAGGCGGTTACAGAGCACTATACCTTAACGGATCAGACAGATTCTCCGGTAAATCCATATCAGGTGTTGAGGCGTTTCTATAGCTTATTAAATGCTAATATGGCGTAAAGGCAGGGCAGAAAAATGGATAAAAGTAAAATTCGCAGTCAGATTAACAATTTTTGTAAGAAGTCTTTGATAGATGGCAGACTTATCGGTGCCAAACCGGCAATTTTGCCGATCTTTCTGGGAAAGGAAACGGAACAAACAGTAAACGCATCTTTGAAGGATGCGTTTGCTGGTATTTTTCAAACGGAATTAGATACATTTGATATTGGCATTTCTGATGCAGAAGTGGATGCAGAGCAATTATTTCAGCAAGTGGTGGCTCAATTAAGAAGAGCACAAAATGCGGGAGCCGGTACAGACAACTTTAAGGTACCGATTATTGCATTAATGGATGAAACATTTTTTCAAGAAGAAAGCCTGCCTCTGACAGAAACAATCAGAACGGTTTTTCAAAGGTTGGAAAATAATCGACTTGCAGGGAAGGTTGCTTTTTATGGAGTATTTCGACAGAGTGAAAAAGAAGGCACAAACTATCAGAATGCATTTGCTTTTGTAAATGCAGGAAAAGATATCTGGAGAAACATTTATCATATAGAAGTTTCGCTTTTAGATTCTGATATTCAAATGTATGCACAGCTTATAGCTGTCCATCTGATCAGTAATGAAGATGAGATGGAACAGCCTGAAGGAGAACATTATAGCTGGAAATCAGTCTATGCACATTGTCTGAGAATGCCGGAATTGCAGGTGACAAGAAATTTAAATGCAATTTACAAGCAGCAGATACAGGAACAACAGACCTGGTCGGAAGAGAACAAGAGACAGTGGGTGCTCCAATTTAAGGATCAGCTGCAGAAAGAACTTACATGTTTGTATGATAGACAGGAGTATGATGCCGGATATGAACAGTATTTGCCAATCAGTCTAAAATGTGAGAGAACAGCTGCTGGTTTGGAAAGAAGGCCAAGGTTCAAACTGTCGAATTTTTTGAGAAGTCAAGGAATGGGTGAGCAGCATTCTATTCATGTAAATGTTATAGAAGAAACAATCAGCTATAAGCAGTTATTAGAAGAGATCTCGAAAAGCATAAGAGTACATAGGACGGATTGTAAAGAGCTTTTAAAAAGCATAATTACATCCTATGAGAGTGTTAATATGAATCGAGATATTATGGAACAGTGTATAGGAAAAGCACTTGAAGATATGGAAGGTGCATATAAGAAGCAGTTAGCGTCACAGAAAAATCAAAATCTGGAAATAAAAAATGAAACAGATTTGGAAAAATATCTGAAAAGAGAATATCAGGACAAGAAAGAAAAATTTCTTGTTCAAGAGAAAATACGACTGCTGAGGGAGATAAAGAAATTACTCAAAGAACAAGGATTAAACAGTATTCTCGAAAGCATCAGAAAAGAAAATGATGATTATCAGAATGTATTGCGTGAACTGAGTGGAGAATATGGAGGAACACCGGAACAGCAGACTGTGCCGAATGTTTCGGAGCAGATTACAGTGAATGAACCAGTGGAGTTTGTACTGAGAAAACTACAGATGGATTTAAACATATTGGATGCGGAGATGCTTAGACAGTTCCTGAATCGTGTTACAGAAATAATGCCACATAAGCATTTGCTGGGCAGGATAAACGATCAATACCGTGATCTGGAAGAAATTACAGTCAAACTTCTGCTGCAGCCGGAAATGATAGGGAATCCCACTATAGTTGGTATTATTAATAACTGGCCTGTCAGTACAAATGCCTTGTATCGTAATAATACTTTTTATGTGATATCAAGCAGAAGATACACTTCTGAGCTTGCAATCAATGATTATAGCAGAGGTTGATGGAAGTATGAAAAGCAGAGGAAAGGGAATTGATAAAAGTATATTGGCAGGGAGTGCCGTGGTTGGAGTAATAGATGTGATTGTAGCCAGTCTGCTTTACGGATTGCTGCGTGGAAGATTATGGAGTCCATTGGCTGTTGGCCTGAGCTTTCTGATCTTTCTCATTATCTTTTTGGCTGGCATGAGCATCATCAAGCTCATAAGCAATGATAAAGACTTTGATAGTCAGGCGGTATTGGCTGTTGTTGCAGTATTGATATTGGGGATATTATTTGAGTTTATCTACGAAATTGATTTTTTTAAAAGTGCAAAAGGATACCAGGATCCGACTTCGTATGTTTTTATTATAGATAATTCTGAGTCTATGTCAGAAAGTGATCCACAGGGACTTCGATACAAAGCGATTGATCAGATTATTCAAGCAAAAGATGCCAGTTTTCCGTATGCCGTGTATAGCTTTAATAATACAATAACAGAAGAAAGAGCATTAGCTCCTGCTTCAGAAGGAAAGGCAGAGTTTGTACCAACAAATGAAGGCGGTACAGAAATAAAGGCAACATTGGAACAATTTTTGGAAATGTATCAGAACGGCATGAAAGAAAAACTTGGTGATACTCCGAAGTTCCTGTTGCTTTCGGATGGGCATGCGACAGATCTTTGGTTATCTTCTTCAATTGATGGTTTATTGAAAGAATATGCGAAAACAGATATTATTATCTCAACGGTAGGTCTTGGAGATGCAGATGATGTACTTATGCAGAAAATTGCAGATTATACGGGAGGCGTGTATCTGAGTGTTGAGAACGTAGATCAATTGGAACAGTCTATGCAGCAGGCGATTAAGAAAAATGGCAATAAGTATGCCAGAACGCTTTATACGCACCGAAATGTGCCGAAGTTTGATGTATTTTATGCGATTTTGCGAATCTTATTTGCTTCTGCTTTGGGAATCATTATTTCAGGTTCTATGGTATTCTTATTTATAGATAGTGATAATGTATCATTAATTGTGGAGTCAACGATTATAAAAGCGATAGCAGCAGGTTTGCTTCTTGAATTTGGCATTAATGCGTTATCATTGCCAACTATACTGGTTCGTTTTGTTTATTTTCTTTTGTTGTCACTCACCTTTGTAAGAGAAAAAACTTTTGGTGGAGAAGGAAACGGTAAGGGCTATCAGGAGCCAGAGAAACATGAAGCTGTATATTGGGAAGAAATGGGGGAGAAGCATCAGATTGGTACATTTGGGGAAAAAGAGGAATTTTAGAATAATATAAGGAGAGAAGTAATAATATGCCGACAAATTTAAGAATCACGACAACACACGGTGACATTCGTATAGTTGAAGCAATTCGTGATAATGCGGATGATCCACAGAGATATAGCTTAACATTAACGCCAAATAAGGATGATCTGAACAGAAACGAAAATCCAACATTGGAAGTAATGTTACAGCCGGATGGTGAACAGGGAAATAGATTATTAACTTCTGCGTTTAAGCTGCCGAGAGGACTTTACGATGTAACTTTTACGAAGCTTCAGGATCGAGGAACGGATACGATTCCGGGAACAGAAGAGAAATATACTGAGCCGGTTATGGTAGGCGAAAAACATAAAATAAAGAGAAACATTGAAAATGCGGAAGTTTGCGGGATAAACGGCGTAAAGATTAGCGTTAGAAGTGAAGTAAAACTGGACTCTGAAACGGTATACTATACGATAAACAGGGAGAAAGTTCGTAATATTAAATACTATATTCCGTTTGAAGAAAAAGAACAAATATCATTTTTTATTAAAGGTGTGGAAGCGAGAGAAGTGCAGCTGCATCTGGATAATTTAAGTTTCGAGATCACAGATTGAGAAAAGATGAGGATTTACCGGAGGAGGAGAAGCGATGGAGGCAGAAGTGAACTATTTTGATGATTGGGATGAATGGGATAGCGAGATACCATCGAAGTCTCCTGAAAATGGATGGGAGAAAAAAACACCGTCTGGTTCCTCATCAGACTGGGGCGAGAGACCTCCGGTTGCTCCTCATACGTTGCCGGGAGGAGATCGAAATAACAATGAACCAGATGTATATGTTATTCGTGGAGTTTCTGAAGTGCCTTTGTGGGGAATGGGAACATTTGAAAAAATTCTAAATGGAATTCCGCTGTCAGCAGAAAATCAGATCAATCTTGCGTTGATGCAAAGCGGAAATCTTGGTCATGGAGGCGGAGCTCTGAATGGGGTGATCTTCGGGAAAATAGAATATCAGACACTTGCCCCGAATATGAGAGTACGGATCAAAGGAAAACGAAAAGGCGGGAAGTTTATCATTCAGAAGCTATGGGATGTAGACAGCGGAAATCTTCCGGTCATGATTAACCATTACTGGAGAGATCCACAGAACAATCGAGGTCAGCGATATCGAAATACAAATCCGACAATGGTGAAACTTTTCTTTCTTGTCCTTGCAGTGATTGTAGCAGCTGCACTTTTGTTTTCAAGCGGTGTGCTGCAGTCTATGACAAAAGAAAAACTGACGATGGTGGCTGTAATTGTAGGCATTCTTGCTTTTATTAAAGTATTCCATATTAATATTTTTAATAATCCGTTTGTACAGAAAGTATTGCTGTTTGTTGGATTGGTAGCCATAGCGTATCTGGTTCCGGGCGGAGAGTCTGTTATGGTTGGAGCAATTATGTTGTATGGTCTTTATCTTATAATTAAATCGATCATAAAATAAAGATGCGATTGAAATACAGGAAAAGGATAAGATAATTATGTGGGGGCAGTTAGAATGGAGAATTATTCACAGGATACGGTAATTGTAAGAAAAAATAATGCTGTTTCTAAAAATGTATTAGATGATGAAAATTACTGCTGGCGTACAGTAGATTTTTCTTCTATCTCTCCGAGTCAGCTGTGCCGGGTTACAGAACGGCGGATGGTTTTTTTTAGGATAAATGGAATTACTCAGTTCTGGAAAGAAAAGTGTGATATTAATGCTATCATGTCAGATCTGTTATGCGGTCTTGACAGAGACAGATTAGGTTACGCTTATATCATTCGAGGTGATTTTGAAGGAATTCGTGTTAATATCGGAATTGATGAGAGTTATGCGGATTCTTTAAAAAGTTCATTAATTTCTTTGTTCCCCAATATTAATTTGGAACCAATAGAGCTGGCTATCATAATGCCAAAGCAGTTGACGGACGGAGGCATTATTACCGGTATTCCGACGAATAAACTGTCAAATGACACTCAAAAAGATCTACAGATAGATCATCTGTGCAGAGGAATGCAGGGCAGAGATTTTGTTTATGTGCTGTTTGCAACTGGAATTAAACCATCTTATGTGGAACAGTGGCACACAAAACTACTTCAGGAAATGTCTGTAGCATATGAATATCAGAAAAGTACCATAAATGAAAGCGGAACGACTGTTGATAAACAGAGCTTTGTACATACAAGATACTTTGAGAATCTGGCACAGTTGGAAGATACTTATAATACTGGAATTGAACGTGGTATGTGGTACTATACGGGATATTTTGGAGTAAATGAAAGTGAATCCTCAGCAGATATGTTTGGTAATCTGATTCGTTCTACTTTTTCAGGAGAAGCGTCGAAACCGGAAAAAATGAGAAGTATTTACTGCATGAAACCTCAGGTAATATTAAAACTTATTCGTACAGGGTGTATGATGCTGAACAAAATAGAAGATTATAGTGAACATCCGCTTGGAGAACAGGTATCTTATAAGTTTCAGACAGTAATCAACAGTAACCAGCTTGGCATTTTGAGTGCACTTCCTATGAAGGAATACCCGGGTTATTATGTTGATAATTATGTGGAATTTGATGTGTCAAATCGTGCACGTTATCAAATGAAGGAGCCGGTTCCACTTGGGGATATTGTTCATGCAGGACGAGCTACCCAGCTGGGAATAAAAAATGTATATGCAATGGAAAAAAATGATTATACCAGACATTGCCTGATTATTGGAATTACCGGCGGAGGAAAAACGAATACAAGCAAATCATTATTGCGAACATTGTGGTGTCAGAACGAGCAGGAGAGAATCCCATTTCTTGTGATAGAGTCGGCCAAGAGAGAATATTGGGAGCTCAGAAATCTGGAACAGTTTGAAGATCTGATGATTTATACGCTGGGATCCGAGGATCCGCAGAAGGCAGTAAGATATCGCTTGAATCCTTTTGAGACACTTCCGGGAATATCATTGCAAAGTCACATAGATTTGTTGCTGGCAACTTTTAAAACTGCATTTGAAATGTATCCTCCAATGCCGTATGTGCTTGAAACGGCGGTATATGAAGTGTACAAGGACCGTGGATGGGATATTGTTACAAATCAGAATAGATTTGGATTTACGCTGTATCCGACTTTGAGCGATCTGTATGATAAAATTGGTTACACGGTTTCGTGTATGGGATACGATAAAGAGGTATCTTCTAATATTCAATCTGCTCTGGAAGCCAGGATCAATTCCATGATGATTGGCGGAAAAGGAGCGATGCTTAATACATCAAAGTCCATTCCAATTGATTCTTTGCTATCTTATCCAACGGTTCTTGAACTGGAAGATATTGGTGATGATGAGACAAAATCATTTGTGATTGGAATGTTGATGGTTCAGTTGTATGAGTATCGCAAATATCAAAAAGATAAAATAAACGGAGCAAAAAAATTACAGCATATATTGATGATAGAAGAAGCACATCGTCTGCTGAAGAATGTTCCGCAGTCAGCAAACTCGACTCAGGCAAAATCAGTTGAATTTTTTTGTAATATGTTGGCAGAGATCCGTACCTATGGTCAGGGGATTTTTATTGCAGATCAGATACCTACAAAACTGGCACCAGATACAATTAAAAATACAAATCTGAAAATTGTGCATCGTACAGTAGCACAGGAAGACAGAGAGGCAATGGGCAAAGCAATGAATATGTCAACGGATCAGATAGATTATCTCAGCTCTTTGCCAAGAGGTTATGCAGCTGTCTATGCAGAAGGAGACAACAGACCGAAGTGTGTAAAATTTCCATTGGTAGTAGATAGATATTCGCTTACTCGTGAACAGGTCATTCAACCAATCAAAGCGAGAGTGGATCAGAAGTTGATTGACGATTTTAAGAGTGTTCATTGTGGATGCAGCTATTGTGAAGAAAAATGCAAGTACTTGGGCAATGTAAAATCCAGAGTTGACCATATCAAAAATTTACAGGTATATATTGAGAAAATGAAAGAAACTCAATATTCTGTGAAAGTGATCGAAAAAATACTCGATGCGGTTTCAGTAAATGAAACATTACTTTCTACAGTTCCAAGCAGAATTTGTCTGCTTGGATATTTGCTCGAAAAAGGAGGGCTTACAAAAGGAAAAAAGAAGAAAGTGATTTCCAGATATATTTATGACGTGTTGGGGGATGAGTAGGGGAGAATATAGCATTTTAAGGAGTAGAGTATGCCGATAACAAGGAAAGAAAATATTGTAGCACGAACTATTCACGGTTCCTTCTTTTTGATTGATATTTCAGATAATTATTCAGGAGATAAATGTTCTATTTATGAAGTTAATCAAACAGGTATGTTTATTTGGAATAATATCAATGGATCTCGTTCGATAGAGGAGTTAGCAGAATTATTACAAAAGGAAATTGTGGAAGATATTGATTTTAAGATTCTCTACAATGATGTATATGAGTTTGTTTCGATTCTGATGGAAAAACAATTTTTGGAGGTGTAGATAGTGGATGATATTTTTGCAGATAAAGTGAAAATGCAGGTTTTGGACTTTGCAACAGACAAGAGAAGTCTTTGGGAGAAAAATCATCAATTGTATTCCGTTATTTTTGAAATTACTCCCAGATGTAATTTTAATTGCGTACACTGCTATCTTCATGACCATCATGTTTCAGAAGAATTATCATTTGAAGAAATTATAAGAATAATAGATATTTTATATAAAAAAGAAGTTTTGTTTCTTACATTAACTGGTGGGGATATTTTTACACGTAAAGATTTTCTGGATATATATTTATATGCCAAAAGAAAAGGATTTATTATCGAACTATATACAAACGGAGCACTGATAAACGATAAAATTGTTGAGGTATTCTCTAAATATCCTCCGTTATTAGTTGATATTTCATTATATGGTTCGTGTGAGGAAACGTATAAAAAAGTCACAGGAGTTAAAGGGGCTTTTAACAAGGTGATAAAGAATATAAAAGCTTTGCTGGATGCGGGGGTTCGAGTATCTCTCAAAGCTCCGATATTAAGTTTATATTATTCGGAATTGCCACAAATAAAATCTATCGCAGAATCATTTGATATTCCATTTCGTACAGGATTTGAAATCTTTCCTTCCATCGATAATGATGATTCAGTACAACACTATGCTGTACCGTTAAAAGATGCATTAAAATATGAATTTGACGAATTTGAAAAAAGACCACGCACTTTTGGAGAAGATGAAGATGTTGAACTGGTGAATCTTTTAAAAGAGAGACCTCTTTTTCGCTGCAAACTTGGCAGGGCGAGTTGTGCAATAGATTTTGAAGGAAAAATGTGTCCATGTATGTCTTTTCGCCATGTTGGAAAAGAGATTACTTTAGATAACTTTGATGACATTTGGAAAAGTTTCAGTCGGTATCCTAAAATGCGAGCATCAGAAAATTATAAATGTCTGCGTTGTAAGGCCTATGATTTTTGTGATATTTGTCCGGCAATGATGCAGTTTGTACATGGAGACTTAGAATATGTTGATGAGCATTTTTGCAAAAGTGCAAAAGCAAGATATGAGCATTACAAAAAAGGGGTATCGATTAAGGATATAATAAATAAGTTGTAATTGTGAGATATAAGGGATTATTTAATCTCTCTATATAAATATCTAAGAAAGGAGAAGTGACTATGAGCTACGAAAAACCTCAGGTAAAAAAAGTTGAAGCTGATGTTAAAGTACGTAATATGGCTGATGACAAGGGTGAATGCCATGGCGGACACTGTGTTCGTTGTATTCATGCATTCGGTTAATAGAAAATAATATATATTAGCCAATGCAAAGGAAAAGGTGTGCCTACAGTATTGCTGTGGCACACCTTTACTGCAAATTTAAAAATGAAAAAAGATAAGTCATTGGATGTGTTGGATAAATATTTTAAAGGCAAAAGAGATTTTCGAACATTAAAGATACTTGAAAGTATGGGAGAATAGAAAAGCACAGGTAAAATGGAGCGTCAGGAGCTGGTCAATATATCAGAGAATGCCTTGAACCCAGTGGAGATAAATGGTAGTATATCTACAAAGTATTTTCCTGGTGTTTGGGGCATTTTTTATTTGTTTTATCTTAGTCGAAGAAGACTCCCACTTCTATAAAGTGGCGAGCAACAAATTTGTCTTAGTGAGAGTTCAATCTCCGACTAAGATAAACGCTCCGCGAGGATGCACAGCGATTCTGTTAGGTAAATGTCAGCAAAGCTGACCAGAATCGCGTGCCAAGTCTCACGTGTGTTCGACTTGAATGATGATGCAGTGAAAAATGCCATTAAGCCATAAAACGGCTCCTGTGCAGACATATCGTGGTTTTGGACGTTTGCCCCTGACATCTTCACAGTTGAGTATAACATAAAAGCCTTGGGTTTGGGGAAAATAACAGAGTTTGAGGAAGAGAAGTGGGAATTGACAGAATGAAATGGAAATATTTGCGTTATGTAATGAAAAACAAAAACAGTAAAAATCCGTGGAAACGGATGATTGTAAGATGGTACACGATGTTCTTAAGGCGAGGATGCCGCAGAGAACGGCGGTATCTGGCAAAAAGGTATATTCGCGTCGCACCGCCGAAATACACGGCAAAAGATATTCTGCAAAAAGCAGGAAAGTAAACAGATTCAGCGGCTTAAATAGCTGTTGTGGTAACGCCCGTCAAATGTGACATCTTCCCCGAACCAGGCGGGCGGACAGAAAGAATTGGCACTTGCTTCGTCCGGGAATTCGACTTCGGCAAGAAGCAGGCCTTTGCAGGGTTCATAAAATACATCCAGTTCGATGGTAAGACCATTCTCCATAGGGATCAGATAACGTCTCTTGGAGATCAGTTTGCCGTCGATTTTTTCTTTCAGATGGGCATAACCTTCTGCACCGAGCGGCAGGTTGTATTCTTCCCGTGCCATCAGGCCGCCGGATTTGTAGGTGAGGATATAGTCGTCGTCCTGACGGCGGATGCGGACGACCGGTTTGCGGCAGAGATAGCCCTGCTCGATCAGAACACTGCGGCAGGATTCAAGATCCGCAGGAAGATTTTTTTCATCGATCAGATATTTTCGTTCAATTTCCATAAATCAGTACCTCCTGAAAAAAGAATATCGCAGAAAACAAAAAAGTGCAAGTACAAGTAGATTGGGACTGGAAAGAAGCGTCTGTTTTTGGTAGAATGTCAGATAGATCAACAGGAAATAACAGGGTATGCAGATACCGGAACGGAGGATAAAATGAGTAGAGTTGGGATTTTTCTTGCAGATGGATTTGAAGAGATCGAAGGGCTGACGGTGGTTGACATCTTAAGAAGAGCCGGGATCGATATTTCCATGATCAGCATCAATGGGAAAAAGAAAGTGACGGGAGCACATGGGATCGCTTTAGATACGGACGAAGATATCGTACAGTGCGATCCGGATAAACTGGATATGCTGGTGCTGCCGGGCGGTATGCCGGGCACGACGAATCTTGCGGCATGTGAAAAGCTGACGGAGGCACTGAAAAAGGCAGACCAGGAAAAACGCGGGATTGCGGCGATCTGTGCGGCACCGAGCGTGCTTGGTGACCTCGGATTTCTGAAAGGGAAAAAAGCCGTCTGCTATCCGGGATTTGAAAGACCGGAGCCGAAGTGCTTGCAGTTCCGGTCGTAACAGACGGGCACATTACCACGAGCCGCGGCATGGGAACGGCGATCGCATTTGCACTGGAACTGACGAAAAGACTGAAGGATGAAGAGACGGCGAAGCAGGTTGGCCGTTCGATCATTTATAACGTATGATATGGACGATACGTGATCTTAAGAAAAAAGCACGGAAACTTCTGAAAAACTGTTACTGGCCGGCGGGTGCAATGGTGACGACGATGCTGACCGGATGGATCGGCAGTGCGGGCATCGGTATCGGCAGGATCCAGGCAGAAAATGCATCCGGGCTTGAGATGTCAGAGCAGCGGATGCGAGAACTGAAAGATGATCTGAAAGACCGCAATCCGATCGCAGAATATAAGATCAGCATTGTACAGAAACAGCTGAATCTGCTGGTCTTTGTCTTTGCGGTCACAGCATCGATCGTGATCGTGGTGCTTGGTCTGCTGGTCATCTTCTGTATCGGTAATCCGGTGAAGGTCAGTTCCAAACGTTTTTTTATGTGCAACCGGAAAAGGACAGCCAACATCGGCATGATTCTGTATGTGTTTCGGAATCACTATACGATGCATGTGACAGCGGCGATGTTTTACCGTACAGTCAGTATCATAGGGCATGGTTTGTTGCTTGTCGTACCGGGCATTATAAAGCATTATGAGTACAGCCTGATTCCGTATATTCTTGCGGAAAATCCGACCATGCAGTATAAAAGGGCGGCACAGCTCAGTACAAAAATGTCAGAAGGGCAGAAGATGGCGATGCTGAAAATGGATCTGTCCTTTCTTTTCTGGGAGATCGCGGGGATTTTTTCACTGGGTCTGGTTTCGGTGTTTTACACCATGCCGTACCGGGAGTTTGCAAAGGCCGGGCTTTATGAAGTGCTGCGGCAGAATGCCCTTGCGGACGGGGTTTGTGACAGCACGGAACTGCCCGGTTTTGAGACGGATCTGGGCGTATAAGTGCCGGATTTATGAAATTTTTAGAAAAAAGTTATGGTTTTGTTGAAAAAAACAGTGGCATTTTGAAAGGTGCTGTGTTATACTTCTAGAATGACTGCAAGTATGTAAAGAAATCTACAGACCGCTGATGCGGCGTAGGGTTATGGGCAAGATGATAACGGATTGCACATATCCGCTTGACTTATAGAATTAAGGAGGACATAGGAAATCATGAGTTTACAGAATTATGGGATGGCGTTTTATACAAAGCCTTATCAGATTATCCGAACGTAAGTGATAATGAAATGAAAGACATAATTGACTTTGTGAATTATGAGAAAAATCACGGAAGAAAATATGAAATTGAGGCTGACAGGGACGATATTTTACAGTATGTTCAGAAAGAAATGCTTAATCTGGACAAATATAAGAATGTACGTAGACCTGAAATTATAAGGGAATGTACAGCATGTAAAGCAAGAGGTGGCTGTATGACCGATT
>ERZ779874.1413-NODE-1413-length-23346-cov-38.440170_pt1 | contig 23346 bp, 20 predicted proteins | sample MGYA00511031_ERZ779874 | MGnify/ENA primary metagenome ERZ779874 (study PRJEB29588, sample SAMEA2156850) | human gut metagenome | biome: human gut; feature: human-associated habitat; material: faeces | place: Denmark | collected 2008/2010 ...
CGCGGTCCGACTTGATGTCGTTTTCCATTTTCATGGCTTCCAGTATCAGCAGGGTTTGTCCGCGTTTCACCGTGTCGCCTTCCTTTACCTTGATTTCGAGGATGACTCCGGGCAGCGGAGATTTTATGCCCGACTTGCCTTGCGATACAGTAGGACGGGTTACGGCAGGAGGAGGAGCAGCCGGAGTAGTCGAAGCGGTACGCACTACCGGTTTGATTTTCGGGCTTACGTGTTTTTCCAATTCCACGGTGTAGGGTGTACCGTTTACTTCTACACGTACATTGTTTTCTTCTATGTCTCCTACGGTCACTTTGTACAGGTTTCCGTTGATTTTATATTTATATTCTTTCATGGTTATTCATTCGTTAGAGGGTTATTTTTTATGAGGGGTTTCGCGTAACGTGTAAATCTTCGAGCTCCACGGCGAGTAGCTTCTCTTCACACGGCTGATGGTCAGGATGGTCTCTTCTACATCGTGGTCGCTTCCTTGCGCTTCGTGCAGTGCCATGGCTATGGCGGCTATCACGTCGCCCGGCGCTTCGCCCAGCCGGCGCTCTTTGGCTTCTTGCTTGTCGGTGATGTTGTGTGCCTTCATTGCATTGCGTTTGCGTAACTTGACGGCTATCTTGCCGATAATCCGGAAACTGATGTACAGCAGGATAAGTCCGATGAAGACCACGCTCATGGCCGTGATGGTCATACCGAGTCCTGCCGAGTCGTGTTGTTCGAACTTGTCCATTTTCGGGTTACCTTCCAGCGTCTGGTTATTGGTGCTTGGAGTCACGTATTTGGTTTCACTGTCGTCTTTTACTTCCCATTCGTCCGAGCCGTCGCTGACCCTTGCGTACGATTGGTCTGTCTTCAAGACACCGGCAGGAACGACCACTTCATCCAACAGTTTCCGTCCAGAATCGTATAATCCTACCCAGTTGTCTTTGGTTTTACTTAATACGAAATTGGTATGGAAAGTGCCTCGGCGCGGTGCTCCGTCTGCCCAAAAGAGGGCGTGCTGGCGGGGGCTGATGGCGGTTAGGACATCGCCTTTCGGAATGAAATAAGAAACCGTGTCGCCCGGTTCGCTGCTCACTTTCAGGTAGCATCCGGCCAGGTTGACACTATTATAAGATGTGTTGAATATTTCCACCCATCCGCTATGTACGCCATAATCGTCCTGAAAATTGTTTTGATTGTCCACCAACACTTCGTTAATGACGATTTTGCTGCCCGTATCCGCTGCGGTACACGAACTGAGTGCTCCCGCCATGGCAGATGCTAAAAATATTCCGGCTATGTATTTATTCATAATAAAACGCATTAAAAGGGTTCATGTTACAGAGGAATATTTCCGTGCTTCTTTGCCGGATTGGTTTGTTTTTTGGTCTGCAATTGTTGCAGGGCGCGGATGATGCGGAAGCGGGTGTTACGCGGTTCTATCACATCATCAATGTAGCCATACTTCGCCGCATTATACGGGTTGGCGAACAGCTTGGTGTATTCGGCTTCCTTTTCCGCCATGAACGCTTTCGGGTCGGCTGCTTCCTTGGCTTCTTTGGCATAGAGCACTTCTACGGCTCCGGCTCCACCCATTACGGCGATTTCGGCAGTAGGCCATGCATAGTTCATGTCGCCACGCAACTGCTTGCAACTCATCACGATGTGCGAACCTCCATACGACTTGCGCAGGGTGACGGTTACTTTAGGCACTGTGGCTTCGCCGTATGCATACAACAGCTTGGCACCGTGCAGGATGACGGCATTGTATTCTTGCCCCGTTCCCGGAAGGAATCCCGGAACATCGACCAATGATACGATAGGAATATTGAAAGCGTCGCAGAAGCGGACGAAACGGGCGCCTTTGCGGGAAGAATTGCAGTCTAATACACCTGCCAGGAACTTTGGCTGGTTGGCTACGATACCTACCGACTGTCCGTTGAAGCGGGCGAAACCGATGATGATGTTCTTTGCGAAGTCTGGTTGTACTTCCAGAAACTCGCCGTTGTCAACGATGGCACCGATTACCTCATACATATCATACGGCTTGTTGGGGCTGTCGGGGACGATTTCATTCAGTGAATCTTCCAATCGGTCTATCGGGTCGGTACAATCCATATAAGGTGGTTCTTCAAGGTTGTTTTGCGGAATGTAGCTCAAGAGTTTGCGGATTAAGGCTAACCCTTCTTCTTCGGTAGCGGCGGTAAAGTGGGTTACTCCCGAGCGGGTAGAGTGCACGCTTGCTCCTCCCAGGTTTTCTTGTGTCACGTCTTCACCGGTAACGGTCTTTACTACTTTCGGTCCGGTGAGGAACATATACGAAGTGCCTTCCATCATTAAGGTGAAGTCGGTCAGGGCCGGAGAGTAAACGGCTCCTCCCGCACAGGGACCGAAAATGCCGGAGATTTGCGGAATCACGCCCGATGCCAGGATGTTGCGCTGGAATATCTCGGCATATCCTGCCAGCGCGTTGATACCTTCCTGGATACGTGCGCCGCCCGAGTCGTTCAGTCCGATAACGGGTGCGCCCATCTTCATCGCCATGTCCATCACCTTGCAAATCTTTTGCGACATGGTTTCCGACAAAGAGCCGGCGGATACGGTAAAGTCTTGTGCAAAGACGTATACCAGTCTTCCCTCAATGGTTCCATAGCCTGTTACGACCCCGTCGCCCAAGTATTGCTTTTTCTCCATGCCGAAGTTGGTACAACGGTGTTTTACAAACATATCCATTTCTTCAAAACTGCCTTCGTCAAGTAGCATGGAGATGCGTTCGCGTGCTGTATATTTCCCTTTTGCGTGTTGTTTCTCGATGGCTTTTTCTCCACCTCCCAAGCGGGCTTTGGCACGCAATTCAATCAGTTCTTTTACTTTTTCAAGTTGGTTGCTCATGGTTATTCAAGATTTTATGGATTGAGCATAAAGGCACAACGTTTTTCAATGATTTCCCGTAGTGTCTCCGTGTTCAATGGATATTAATATTAAAGCAGATTACTTTTCACACAATTCTGTCAATACGCCCATGGTCGATTTCGGATGCAGGAAGGCGATTTGCAGGTTTTCCGCGCCTTTACGGGGAGCTTTGTCTATCAGTCGGATACCTGCCCCTTCGGCTTCGGCTAACGCATTGGCTACTCCGTCTTCAACGGCAAAGGCAAGATGATGGATGCCCATGCCCCGTTTTTCGATGAAGCCGGCGATGGTGCTGTCCGGGCTGGTCGGTTCCAATAATTCGATTTTGGTATCTCCGCATTTCAGGAAAGCGGTTTTTACTTTTTGGTCTTCTACAGTCTCTATGTTGTAGCAGGTCAGTCCGAGAACTTTTTCATAATACGGCAGGGCTTCTTCGATGCTTTTTACAGCAATGCCCAAATGTTCGATGTGAGAAATTTTCATAAATGTTGTTTTTTATAGGGTATTAAATACTAAAGTCATTCGTAATAACTGCACAAAGAAAAGAAAAATGTGCGAAATACGAAATATTTCATCGATTTATTTTTAGCGAAAGCAAAGGCGAAAGCAAAGGATACGTGTATAAAATCTGTTTGAAAAACCGTTTTGTCCTTATCGTGTGTGGATTCGGGATGGGCTTTTGAGGCATTTCCCATTCTGTGATGAGGACAACAACGGGCTATCCGGCGAAGGGCAGAAACGAAAAGCCCTCAAGAACCGCCCCAAGCACACACGGAAACGGATACATCAGGACGAGAATGATTTTGTAGAAACCTAAAGCGGTTGCTGAATGTCCGCATTCGGCCAATGCATACCTCCCAAAAATGAATATATACTGCAGGGGCGGTTGAATATATACTTCATCCGCCTCTGAATATATACTTCATCGGCCAAGTAAGTACTACTGCGTTTTTCATACGGTAGGATTGGCAAAGCGCAGACATGCTATCCAGGCATTGTCCCGCTCCATTCAATGCGGCTGCGTCCTTCTCCTTTTTTGACGACGCGGATTTGTACATTAATCCGTTCATCCAGTTCTTCTCGATGGGATATGATGCCGACACGCCGTCCGTTTTGTCCGGCAATCTCCGTCAAGCGTTCCAGGGTAGACATGACAGAGTCGAGGCTTTTTTCATCCAGTGTGCCGAAACCTTCGTCGATAAAAAGGATGTCTACGTTCATGTCGGGACGGTTCAGCGAGGAAAGGGCCAACGATAAAGCCAATGAAATCATAAACCGTTCGCCTCCTGAAAGTACCGTTACGCTGCGCACCTGGTCTTTGTTGTAGCGGTCGAGCACTAAGATGGCGAGCTGTTCGTTTTCTTCGCTGCAGGTCAGTTTGTAGCGGTCGGTGATGCGCGCCAGATAAATGTTGGCGTTGTTGAGCAGCGGACGCAAGATGTACGACTGTACCAATGTGCGGAAGCGGGTTCCGCCGAAACGTGAATTTAACCGGTCCCATTTGGCCAGGTTCTTTTGGGCGGTTTCCAGCCTTGCGGCTATCCGGTTGAATTTGTCCTGGTTGCGTTTGTCTTCTTCCAGCTTGCCGTTCGCTGTAGCCAGTGCGTTTAGCAATTGGTCGCGTGTCTGGGCGAGCCTTGTTTTTTCTTCTTGCAGGGACAGGAGGTCGGGGATGGCTTGTTCTTCGCATACCCCCAGTTTCTCCATTGCTTCGGCTTGTTGCTTTTGTGCGGTGGCGATGGCGTCACGGCGTGAAGTGATACTTGCCTGAAGATGATTGATACGCCGGCGGGCCTCCGTCAGTTCGTTTTCTCTTTCCATCAGGGCGATGAGCGAAGATTCGGTTGTGTCCGATGTCTGGTAATATGCATTCAGGGCGTTTCTGCAATCGGTACAGATATGGGTGCATTCCTTGATGTCTTTGGCGGTTGCGTCTGTCTGGGCGAACAGCCGGGTCCATTCATCGTTTATGTCATGGCAGGCGTATGTCATTGGGGCGACAGGCATTTCCCAGTCGGCATGGAGGCGAAGGATGTGGGTCCGGGTGTTGTCTATTGCGGCTGTTGTCGCCTGCATGGCCAGCAAGCGTTGGGTGGCTGCATCCAGTTCTTTCTTCTGGTGGTTGTATTCGTTGGAGGCAAGTGCCAGTTGTTGTCTGGTTCCGGCAGTGTCGTGTTGCCAGTCGGGCATGAAGCGGGCCAACAGGGTTGTCAGGTCGGAGGCGAGGAGCGAGGAGGTTCGTTCTTCCGCTTCTTTCCGCTCGTTCAGCTGATGCAGCTGTTGTGTGTGTACGTCCAGCGCTTTGTCGGCTTGCACTTTAGCCTTGTCGGCTGTATTTTTGTTTGCGTCCAGCGGTTTTTTCTCTTCCAGTAAGAGATGGATGCGGTGTTGCAACTCTTCGGCTTCCTTTTGCTGTGCCTTGAGTTGACGGATGGTTTCGTCCGTGTTTCCGATAGCCGTGACGACTTGTGGTTTCATGGGTAATGCCGGGTCCATACTTAATTGTATGGCTGTTTGCAGGGCGTTTCTTTTTGCCGTGGCTATTTTCTTTTTCTGTTCGGCAAGCTGTCTTTTTTGTGTCTGTAAGATTCCAGACGCGGTGTTGAGCCTTCTTTGGGCTTCCTCATTCATTTTGTTTGCCTGGTTCAATGCTTCTCCGGTTGCGGCTTTTTCTTTTTCCAGTGGGGTCAATATGGCTTTGAAGTCTTCATCCAGGTGTATGTGCCCGATGCGTTGGCCACATAAGGGGCAGGTGTCTGCTTGTTCGGTTATAAGCCGTTTGCGCAAGGTGACAAGGTGTTCTTCCAGACTCGTCTGCATGGTATGAAGCAGGTTGTTGGCTTTTTCGTCTTTCTCTTTGGCGGAGCGGAAATCTTCTTCCGCTTTTTGGGCTTCTTCGTGCAGGGAGGCCAGGCGCTTTTCCTGTTCGTTGATGTCTTTGTCCAGTCTGGCTGTATCGGCTGTATCAGCTTCGATGGTTTGCAGGGTTTGCAGCAACTGCCTTACCGATACATTGGTTTGGTTGGCTTGTTCCAGCTGTTGGTTGATAGAGGCGGGATTCATGGCTTCACGCTGCTTGCTTAGCGTGTCTATCGCTTGCTGTTTGGCGTTTACTTCGCGGGTGGCTTTCTCAACGGCTTGCCGGCTCTCTTCCGCCGCTGCTTTCAGTGGGCTTGTCTTCTGGTTTCCGGCTTCTATTTGGCTTGCCAGCTTTTGCGTATCTTTTAACAGGTCCTCGTATTGGCGTATTTTCTGAATGATTTCACCACTTCTTCCGTAGGTTTCTTCCTCGTGTTGGTGTGCCGCCATCCACTGGTTTAACTTTTCAATGGCATCCGATTGCAGGCGCATTTCTTGCTTGCGCTGGGCAAGGTCGGCAGAAAGCTGGTTGAACAGGTTGCGGTGAAACGGTTCTTTCGCCAGGGCTTTTTCTCTTTTTTCATTGGCCTCTTTCATTCTTACGTAGGTCTGCCGCTGGACGGTTGTGTTGTCCCATCCGTTTACAAAGGCAGTGTCTGCCCGGTAGCTTTCGCCGTTTGCGGCTTCTTGTAGTTGTTCCAGTGCCTGCCGGGCAGAAGCTTGTTCGTTGCGGCATTTCTCTATGGTGGCGGCCAGCGTAAGCCTTTCTTCGTTTTGCCGGATTTTCGCTTCCAGTTCTTTCTTTTCGGTTTCCAACCGGGCTTGTTCCGTTATGAGTGTTTCTTTTTCTTCTTTCTCTAAGATATGTGCTTTCTCGGTGTCATATTCGGCTTGTATTTGTCCGCAGGTTGCTTTAGCCCGGTCGAAAAGATTCTTGATGGCGGCTCCATATTTCGAAAAACGTTCCGTGTTGGTCAGTTGCTCTAAAATGGCTTCGCGTTCTGTTTTGTTTCCGGTGAGGAATGTGGCGAATTGTCCTTGCGCCAGCATGGCCATGCGTCCGAACTGTTCGAAGGTAAGTCCTACTGCTTGCAGGATGATGTTTGCCACTTCTGTTGTGCCTGCTATCCAGTCGGCGTCTCCTTTCTTCACTTCCCATTTGGGCGTACGGTGCTTCAGTAACTTACGTCCACGTTGCATGCCGAGCGAAAGCCGGGCATGATAGTCGATGCCGTCGTTGCCTTCGAATCTTACTTCGCTGTAACATTCATCGCGCTCGGATATGCCCAAACGGGTGTATTGTTCCAAGCTGGCAACCCGTAACATTTCGCCTTCTGCATTGACATAATCGTTTTTAGTGGAGTTTGCCACGCCCTCTATGCGGGGAGTTTTTTTGTAAAGTGCCATCGCTATGCAGTCTAAAATGACGGTTTTGCCTGCGCCCGTATCTCCGCTGATAAGGAAGAGGGGAGCTGTTTCGCCGCTGATGGCGTCACGCAGTCCGTTTTCGAAATCGATGTCTCCTTTTTCAATGGAAGCGATATTCCGTATATGTAGTTCTTTGATTTTCATGATTCGTAGGGATATGTCTGTTATTGGTTTTTTTTGAGGAGTTAACTCCTTAACTCCTTTACATTAAAGCTGTTCTTTGCCGTCCGTTTGCGTGATGCGTTTTCTTCTTCCGCCATGCGTTTCATTTCCGCTTCTATTTCTGTAAAAGCCTCGCGCACTTCGTCCATGTCGAGTTCGGGATATTGTTGCCGGGTTTTCTCAATAAAGACAAGCGGGTCGGTCATTTGCTGGATTTCCGCCACTTCAAACTTAGGTTTTGGCGTTTCGGCCGTATCGTTTTCTTGGATGCCTGTCCACAGGATTTTCGGGTTGTAGCGCACCTCGCCTTGATAAGGTTCGATGATGGAATAAACCGTTTGGGTAAAGTCGGAGGGAAGCGCTGTCATCTGGTCTACCTGCAGGCGTATGTATCCGCTGCCTTTTTCTTCGGCAAACCGGCGGATAGCGTTCAAGGCATCTTCGGCATGGGTAAACGAAGTGTTGTCGGAGGGCAAGACATGGAAATGACGCAGTTCGTCAATGCGGAACTGGCGTATGTGTACGTTCCCTCCGTGGCGGTCGATGTCTACGGCACTGATGGTGTGTGGATAAGTTTCGTCGCAGCTTACGTGCAGTGCGCTTCCGGCATAGCGTATGACAGGAGCGGGATAAGTTGTTTCTGTCTCCATGCAGTCGGTTTCGTGGCCGATGGTTTGTGGCTTGTGGATATGCCCCAATGCCAGGTAATCGTATCCCTTGCCCAAGCTGTCGGCTGCTTGTGTGCGGATATTCCCGATCTCCATGTCGTGTCCGGTCAGGTCGCAGCCTGTCACGGTCAGGTGTCCGGTCATGACGACCGGTTTGTTTCCGGTGTTGTCTGCCGTCACATAGTTAAGCAAAGTCTGTATCATGAGGGTGCGTTCGCCTGTCATGTAAGGCAATGCGATGATGTATCCGTTTGTCAGCCTGATTACAAAATGTTCTTGCCATCCGTCCAGCGAGGCGAAGTTGGCGGAAGGCGGTGTGCCAATCAGGTGTACGTTTGCCAATTTCCAGACAGCATTGTGCGACTGGATGCGGGAAGCGGAGTCGTGGTTTCCGGCAATGATGACTATATGCATACCGTCGCACGTCTGGTGCAAGCGTACGAAATGGTCGGTGAAAGCCTTCCAGGTAGCGGCGGATGGCTGCTGGATGTCGAACACGTCACCGCTTACAATCAGTGCGTCGGGCTGTTCTTCGCGGCACAGTTGCTCCAGTTGCGAGAAATAATGCGCGTGTTCATCTGTCCGCTCATAGTTTTGGTAGATGATTTGCCCCAGGTGCAAATCGGCAGTATGTAGTATTTTCATGGTTCGCTTTTTGATTGTCTTTTTATTTTAGCGGGCAATTTATCAAGAATATTCCGTATGTGCAAGGAAGTGAAAAAGAAAATGCTTATTTTTGTGGTATATCTATAAACGTAGTGTGTATGAAACCCGTAGAACGAAGAAAGTATCCTTATGGCATTCAGGTTTTCTCGATGATTCGCCGAGAGAACTATCTGTATGTCGACAAGACGGAATACGTCTACCGCATGACGCATTCCGATAATAAATACATGTTCTTGAACCGTCCTCGCCGTTTCGGCAAGTCGTTGCTGACCGATACCTTGCATTGCTATTTCGAAGGCCGCAAAGAGTTGTTCCAAGGTCTTGCCATTGAGCGGTTGGAAACGGAATGGACCTCGTATCCGGTGTTGCATTTCGACATGAGTTTGGGAAAACATTTGGCTGAAGATGCCTTAAACCGTTTTTTACATAGTGTTTTGGTGGACAATGAAATCCGCTTGGGGATTATTGCACGCGAAACGCAAGACACGAATATCCGGCTTAAAAACCTGATCATGGATGCTTATAAGAAATTCAATAAAGAAGTGGTTGTATTGATTGACGAATACGACGCTCCGCTATTAGACGTCATGCACGAGGACCAAAATCTTCCTGTGCTCCGCAATGTGATGCGCAATTTCTACAGCCCGCTTAAGGCGTGCGGCCAGTATTTGCGTTACGTCTTTCTGACAGGCATCACTAAGTTCTCCCAGCTTAGCATCTTTAGCGAGTTGAATAACATTCAAAATATCAGCATGATGCCGGAATATGCTGCCATTTGCGGCATCACGGAGGACGAGATGCGTACCCAGATGGATGCTGATATCGCTTTATTGGCTGAACGGTTGGGAACAACCAAAGAAGATGCTTTACGGCAATTGAAAACCTATTACGACGGTTATCATTTTACGTGGCCGTCTCCCGATGTATATAATCCCTTTAGTTTGATGGCTTCGTTCAGCGAAGGCAGGATTAGCTCTTATTGGTTTGGCAGCGGAACCCCGACTTACCTGATAGAGATGCTGGACAAATATCAGGTGATTCCGCAAGAGATAAGTGGACGTAAATGTGAAGCAAGTGATTTCGATGCCCCTACCGAGCGCATGACCGATATAACCCCGCTTTTCTATCAGAGCGGTTATTTGACCATCAAGGACTATTCGGCTTTCTCCGGCCTGTATCTGTTGGACATCCCGAACAAGGAGGTGCGTATCGGACTGATGAAAAGTTTGTTGGTCAACTACGTGCGCCGTCCGGCAGAAGTGAACACCTTGGTAGGTGAGATGGCAGAATGCATTCATTTTGGCGATATGGACGGTGCTTTGCGCCTGATGCAGACGGTGCTTTCCACCGTGCCTTATTGTGAGAACACCCGTTACGAGGGGCACTACCAGCAGATGCTTTACCTGATATTTACGCTGTTGGGCAGCTTTGCGGATGTGGAAGTCCGTACGCCGCAGGGCAGGGTAGACGTGGTGATGCGCACGCACGACACCTTATATATAATTGAGTTGAAGCTCGATAAGGATGCCGATGCGGCGATGCGCCAAATCGACCTGAAGCAGTACCCCGAACGCTTCACCCTCTGTGGGCTTCCGATAGTGAAGGTTGGCATCAACTTCGATAGCGGCCGGCATACGTTGACCGACTGGGTAATCGGGAATTAAGGAATGGTTCCTTAGAATATTTGTATAAAGGCAGAGCCGGCGCGCATCCCTGCGAACCGGCTCTTGGATTACTAATTTAAGTAAAATGTGCGGGGACGCTTCCCCGCGATAGAGATTTATCGTTTTGTATATATTACGGATTGTCTCGTACACAACGAATACGATCGCCTTCATTTTCATTCCCCTGACCCATTGTCAAATTGGAACCGTTATAGAACCAACCGATACGTTTTTGACTAGTAGAATTAGGCAAATTTTTACCTGAAAATTTGAATTCCGTCCTAGACACCGCATTTTCTTCAGGAACATTATCTTCTAGTGCTTCAACGATAGACATTAAATAAAGTTCCCGTAAATTAGGAGCACGCCAAGATCCTGTCTGAGTAAGATAACGACAAGGAGTAAAAGTGTTATCCATAATATCTCGAATATTTATAGCATCAACATAATAGCCATTAACATAAGAATTATTCCTAATCCACTCGTTTGAATAAGTAAATCCCCCCTTATACAATTCACTTTCGCTTTCATCACTTTTATGCGTTCCAAGTTCACCGTATCGTACACGAGGACGGGTAGAACTTTCATCTAAATAAGGCACTGTTATTGAAGAACCATTCGAGGAATAAAGGTCAACAGGAGTACCACTACCTAAATTGCGCATGCATCTATAATGGTTTACATAGTTTATAGGATCTGTTGTAGCACCATCTACTCCCAAATTGCCATCAACTGATATATCATAATCAGTATAAAGTGTTTCACCGTTTTCTCCTCTATATTCTGCCATATTATATTCTGTACCATGACTTTCCGAAACAGATTCTTCCGCCCAATAGATAATAGGGTAATCTCCATAAGTGGTACTTGATGCACAAAATTGTTTCTCAATAATATCCGCCAAATCGTTTCGTTTATTCAAGAATATAGCGTAACTTTGCTTGTGAAAAAACTAAATGAGAAAAGCATGAAAGTAGGATTGTTTATTCCTTGTTACATTAACGCCGTTTATCCCGAAGTGGGAGTGGCTTCGTATAAGCTGCTGAAAAGCTTGGGGGTGGATGTGGACTATCCGCAGGACCAGACTTGCTGCGGACAGCCGATGGCGAATGCGGGATTCGAGAAGGATGCGAAGGAGTTGGCCCGGCACTTCGACAAATTGTTTGAAGGGTATGATTATGTTGTGGGGCCTTCGGCAAGTTGCGTGGTGTTTGTGCGCGACCATTATGGTAATTTGTTGGCAAAAGAGCCTCGCCGGTGTGCCAGCGAAGGGAAGGTCTATGAGATATGCGAATTTATCCACGACGTAGTGAAGCCCGAATCGCTTCCGGCATCGTTCCCGCATAAGGTCAGTATCCAGAACAGTTGTCACGGGGTGCGGCTGATGCACCTTTCATCGCCCAGCGAGCTGAATATACCTTATTATAATAAGTTGCGCGACCTGTTGTCGCTGGTGAAGGACATTGAGATTGTAGAGCCGGAACGTCCGGATGAGTGTTGCGGATTCGGCGGCATGTTTGCCGTAGAAGAGCACGATGTGTCGGGGCGCATGGGGCGTGACAAGGTGCAGCGGCACATCGATACGGGGGCTGAATACATCGCGGGGGCGGACAGTTCGTGCCTGATGCACCAGACAGGCATCATCGAGCGCGACCACCTGCCCATCAAGACCATTCATATTGTTCAAATTTTAGCAGCAGGATTATGAGTACGAAACATTCGAAAGCCGCCGGCGAGTTTCTGAAGAACCGGGACATGGCGGCATGGCACGACGAAACTTTGTGGATGGTTCGTGCCAAACGGGATAAAATGAGCCGGGAGGTTCCCGAGTGGGAACAATTGCGCGACGCGGCATGCGCCCTGAAGATGTACAGTAACAGCCACCTGGACCAGCTGTTGCAGGAGTTCGAGAAGAACGCGCTTGCCAATGGGGCGTATGTATATTGGGCGAAAGACGCCGAAGAGTATTGCAAGATTATCTATAACATCCTTGAAGGCCACCAGGTAAAGCATTTCATCAAGAGCAAATCGATGCTGGCGGAAGAGTGCGGCCTGAACGAATATCTGGAAGAAAAAGGTATCGAGGTGGTGGAGAGTGATTTGGGCGAGCGTATCCTCCAGCTGATGCACAAGCGGCCCAGCCATATCGTGATGCCGGCCATCCACATCAAGAAAGAGGAAATAGGCGAGCTGTTTGTGCGGGAGATGGGCACCGTGCCGGGTAACAACGACCAGACTTACCTGACGCATGCCGCACGGAAGAACCTGCGGCAGAAATTCATTCATGCCGAGGCGGCCATGACGGGTGCCAACTTTGCCGTGGCTTCTACGGGCGAGTGTGTGGTTTGTACCAATGAAGGCAATGCCGATATGGGAACTTCACAACCGAAACTGCAGATTACGGCTTTCGGGCTGGAAAAGATTGTGCCCGACCGTGAAGCGTTGGGCGTATTTACCCGTTTGCTTGCCCGTTCGGGCACGGGTCAGCCTATCACTTCGTATACTTCGCATTACCGCAAGCCCCGGAAGGGAGGAGAATTGCATATTGTGATTGTAGATAACGGCCGCAGCCAGATTCTTGCCGACCCGGAACACGTGAAGACGTTGAATTGCTTGCGTTGCGGAGCTTGTATGAATACGTGTCCGGTGTACCGCCGTTCGGGAGGTTATTCGTATACTTATTTTATTCCCGGCCCTATCGGCATCAACCTGGGCATGCTGAAAGCACCTTTGCATTATTATGATAATGTGTCGGCTTGTTCGCTTTGTTATTCTTGCCAGAACGTGTGTCCGGCCAAGGTAGATTTGGCAGACCAGATTTACCGTTGGCGCCAGAAGCTGGATGGCTTGCACGTGGCGAGCGGCGAAAAGAAACAGATGTCGGGCGGTATGAAGTTCCTGATGGAGCGTCCGGTGCTGTTTAATACGGCTTTAAAGTATGCTCCGGTGGTTAATTCGCTTCCCCGCTGGGTGCTTTATAACGGGCTGAACGACTGGGGCAAGGAGCACGAGATGCCGAAGTTCGCCAAAGAGAGTTTTAACGAAATGTGGAAGAAAGGGAAAATCAAATGAGCAGCAGAGAAGACATATTACAGAACATACGCCGCAATACGCGGGTGCGTTACGAACGTCCCGACCTGACGGAACTGGAACAGAACGCCTTGGCTTATGAGGACAAGGTGGCTCAGTTTTGTGCCATCATGAAGCAGATGGGCGGCGAAGCCGTGGTGTTGACGCCGGAAGATGACTTGAATGAAGTGATAAAGAGCCGCTATCCCGAAGCCCAGCGGATTGCTTCGAATGTAAAAGAAGTGGCGGCGGGCGGAAAGATTCAGTTGGTTGCGTGCGCCACTTTTCATCCCGATGATGTGGCAAGTCCGGCTGAGTTGGACGGAACCGACCTTGCTATCGTGGACGGCCGTATCGGGGTATGCGAGAATGGAGCGGTATGGCTGCAGCAAGATGTAGAGCAGCGTGCCGTTTACTTCATCTCTGAAGCATTGGTTATTTTGCTTGACCGGAAAAATCTGGTCAACAACATGCACGAGGCTTACAAGCGTATCGATACGGGCGAGTATGGATATGGAGTGTTTGTGTCGGGGCCATCGAAAACAGCCGATATCGAGCAGGCTTTGGTGATGGGGGCACATGGCCCGCGCAGTGTGACGGTCGTCCTTTTGTAGTGAATAGTTAATAATGAATAGTTAATAGTGGAAGGCGGCTATGCTTTTTAATCATTCACTATTAACTATTCATTATTAACTATTCACTGTCAGTCGTTTCCATCTTCTTCCGAAGCGGCGGCCGCCATGGATTTGCGGTGTTTCAGGACCTCGGCGTCAATATAGAATACGGTTTCTTCGGCAAGGTTGTTGATGTGGTCGCCCGCACGTTCCAGTTTGCGGAAGATACCAGCAATTTCCAGGCACAATTTGATGTCTTCGGGATGTTCGTTGGCATATGCGGCCAAAGTGTCGATGGCGTTTTTGTTCAAGATATCCAATGTTTCGTCTTTGTCGAAGATGGATTTGGCAAGACTGATGTCTTGTTTCTGCAATGCATCGTATGTGGTGCTGAGCATGTGTAATACCATGTCGAACATGTCTTCCAGTTGCAGTTCGGCAAACAGGGCTTTGTTTTCCGGTTTCAGGTCGGTGCGGATAACGAAGCGTGCGATGCTGTCGGCATAATCACCGATACGTTCCAGGTTGGTATTGATTTTCAGCATGGCAAGCGCAAAGCGCAAGTCTACGGCCACCGGGTTATAGAGGGCGATAAAGTCTTCGACATCACTGTCGATGCGCAGTTCGAAAGCGTTGACACGTTTTTCACGCAAAATGACTTTATCGGCCAGTTCCATATCGACATTCAATACCGATTTATAGGCGTTGTCCAGTTGTTGGTACACCAGTTGCCACATATCGTTTACTTCTGTCTTGATGTTGAGAAGTTCGTTTTCTACAAATTTTACCATGTCTGTATAGTTGATAATTAATAGTTAATAGTGATACACGGATAAGACCGGATTTTGTTTATCCAAAACGTCCGGTGATGTAATTCTGGGTAGCTTCCTTGTCGGGGCTGGTGAAGATTTTCTTCGTTTCGCCGTATTCCACCATTTCGCCCATATAAAAGAAAGCGGTTTTGTTGCTCACGCGGGCAGCTTGTTGCATGCTGTGGGTTACGATAACCACCGTGGTCTGCGAACTCAGTTCGCAAATCAGTTCTTCGATTTTCGAAGTCGAGATAGGGTCGAGTGCTGAAGCCGGCTCGTCCATCAGCAATACAGAAGGTTCTACCGCCATGGCACGCGCGATGCACAGACGCTGTTGCTGTCCTCCGGAAAGGTCGTAAGCCGAAGCCTTTAGTTTGTCTTTTACCTCGTTCCACAAAGCGGCACCTTTCAGGGCGGTTTCTACCCGTTCGGTGATGAAGTCTTTGTCTTTGATGCCGTTGACACGCAAACCGTATGCCACATTCTCGAAGATGCTTTTTGGGAACGGGTTGGGGCGTTGGAACACCATGCCCACATTTTTCCGCAAGATGTCTACATTGACCGATGGTTCATAAATGTTTCGTCCGTCAATGATGATTTCTCCTGTCAGCCGGGTTCCCGGAATCAAATCGTTCATGCGGTTGAACAGGCGCAGGAAAGTTGATTTGCCACATCCGGAAGGGCCGATGAAAGCTACTACCTCGTTGTTTGGGATAGTAATATTGATGTTCTTCAGCGCATGGAAGTCGCCATAATAGAAATCTACGTTTTTAGCTTCAATCTTATTCATACAGATGACGATGATGTGTTATTTTGATTTTAATTTATTCTCGAAATATTTGCGGATGTAATTTGCCAGCAGGTTCATGATGAGCACGATGACAATCAGCACGAATGCCGTACCGTATGCGATAGGGGTTTGCGCTTCGATGTCGGTGCCACTGGTGGCGATGACATACAAGTGATAGGGCAGTGCCATACACTGGTCGAAGATGCTTGAGGGCAGTTTCGGCAAGAAGTAAGCGGCACATGTAAAGAGGATAGGGGCGGTTTCGCCCGATACGCGTCCCAATGACAGAATCAGGCCGGTAATGACACGGGGCATCGCCATGGGCAACAATACTTTCCAGATGGTTTGTGCCTTGGTGGCTCCCAACGCGAGGCTTCCCTCCCGATAGCTGTTGGGGATGTCTTTGAATGCCTCTTCGGTCGTACGGATGACAATCGGCAGTGCCAATAGCCCCAAAGTAAGTGAGCCGGCAATGATGCTGTCGCCGAACTCCAGATAGTTGACGAAGAATGCCATACCGAACAGGCCGAACACGATGGAAGGAATGCCCGCCAAGTTGTTGGTCATGGTGCGGATAAAGTTCACCACTTTGCCTTTCGGCGCGTATTCGTTCATGTAAATGCCGCTCATTACCCCAACGGGGAAAGAAAACAGCGCGCTTCCTATCATCAGGTAGCATGTACCTACGATGGCTGGCCAAATGCCTCCCTTGGTCATACCGTCGGTAGGAGCCTGGGTGAGGAAATCCCAGTTGATGACACTGATGCCTTTTACGATGATGAATCCCAGGATATAAAACAGTACAGCGGCAATGAAGTAGCTCAGTATGCGGAAGCAGTTGAACATTCCTTTCTGAATGCCTTTTTTACGCTTCATGTAAGACGGATTGATTTCTACTGCCATAACTTATTTCTTGAATTTATTGCGTGAAGATACGATTTCTACGCAAGAGTTAATAATTAAAGTGATGAAAAAGAGGATGACACCTAATAAAAAGAGTGATTGGTAGTGTGCGCCTCCGGCTGGAGCTTCGCCCAGCTCGGCCGCGATGGTTGCCGGAATGGTGCGTAAAGGTTCCAAGATGCTGTTGGGCATGACCGCGGCATTTCCTGTCACCATCAATACCGCCATCGTTTCGCCAATAGCACGGCCGATACCTAATACGATGCCCGAAGTGATGCCTGAGATAGAGAAAGGAATCACTACTTTATAAATGGTCTGCCACTGGGTAGCTCCCAAAGCCAGGCTGGCTTCGCGCATACTGCGCGGGCAACTGCGCATGGCGTCTTCGCCTACGGTGATGATAGTAGGCAACGCCATGATGGCAAGTACCAGACTACCAGCCAAGCCCGATTCGCCTACAGGCAAGTTGAATGTCTGTTGAAGGAATGGTACGATGACCGCCAGGCCAAAGAAACCGTAGACTACCGAGGGGATGCCGTTCAGCAATTCGATAATCGGTTTCAGGAACTTGCGTGTTTTTTCGTTTGCCACTTCGGCCAGGTAAATCGAAATAGCCAGCCCGAAAGGCAAGGCGATAAGGATGGCAAAGAAACTTACCCAAAGTGTACCGCTAATCAACGGAAGGATGCCGAAGATGGGAGAGGGGGTTGCTGTAGGAAACCATTCATTGCCCGCCAATACATCTTTTACCGGGATGTTCTGGTCTTCTATGTAATGAATGTTTTTCTGTCCTTCTATCAGCACATCGGGCACGTATGCCACGATACCCGGTGTCTGGTGAATCTGTTCGGCGATTTTCTCGCCCGCATATTCGTATTCCGCTCCCAATTCTTCTTCTGAGTAATGTTTGTCAAGGTCTTCCAGGCGGAATACGGTAATAGGCATGTCTTCGCCCCCCACTTCTTTCCAGTTGGTGATTTCTTCATCGAAGATGTTCTTGATTTGCTGTGCGCTTAGTTTTTTCACGTCGTTGCCTTCGTTCAGCGCCAAGACATACCCGTCTTCCACGATGGGATTGTTGAAGAGGCCTATTGCTTCTTTAAACAAGAAGCCGATAATCAGCAGGATGACCACGCTGGTGGTAAATCCGCTTATGGTAAGTACATACCGTGCAATTTTATCGATTAATTTTTTCATATCTTGTACCTGTTTGTGGGTTAGCGTGGAATGAAACCTAATTCGAGTGTCTTTTTCTGTCCCTCCGGCGAAGTGGTAAAGTCAAGGAAAGGCATGACATTCTTTTCGTTTTGTTTGTCGTAATAATAATACAGCGGACGGACAATGGGGTATTCTTTCCGGGTTGCGCTTTCTACCGAAGGATAGACAAAGTGTTTGCCTTGGTCGTAGGATACGGCGACAGCTTTCACATAAGGATTCAGGTAAGCCAACCCGACATAGCCGATGGCTCCTTTGGTTTGGCGTACCGACTGGATAATGGCGCCCGTGGCAGGCATGGAAAGCACGCTGCTCATGTAGTTTTTGTTATGCAAGACGCTTTCTTTGAAAAATTCGTATGTGCCCGACGATGTCTCGCGTGAGTAGACCACGATGCGGGCGTCTTCGCCTCCTACTTCTTTCCAATTGGTGATTTTACCACGGAAGATGTTCTCCAGTTGTTCACGGGTAAGTTGTTTTACCGGATTCTGTGGGTTGACGATGACCGCCAAAGCATCGTATGCCACGATGTATTCGCAGGGTTCGTGTTTCGACTGTTTCATTTTCATCTTTTCACTGAACTTGATGCGTCGGGATGCCATCGCCAAGTCGGTTGTTCCGTCGAGCAAAGCCGAGATTCCTACACCGCTGCCTCCTCCGGTTACGGTTACTGTAGCGGAAGGATTTTTTTTCATATACATTTCCGAAAGTTCTTGGGTTAAAGGAAGCACCGTATCACTTCCTTTGATGCGTTGCGCCATCAGCACGTTCGGAAGACACGTGCAGCACGCGAACAGGAAAAAAGAAACATATTTCTTCATACGCCGTTAATATTCAGTTTTTTGATTCTAAAATTTAACGGCTCAAAGGTACAATGATTTTTCCGAAGAAACTGTTACAAAGTTGTTACATCATTGAAGCATTTTGATGAATGTGGCAAAATTGGACGCGGAGGCGCGAAGTGCCCCTTCCGTTCAGTCTTTGAACAGTTGCACTTTGGCACCGAATGAGAATCGGAGGATATCTTTCATCTTCAATGTCTTGTTGTTGAACTTGCTGATGAGATATAGCTCGCAAGTGTTTATTTCGTAGAATAGTGAAATGTGTTTTACGAGGCTGTTTTTCAGGTTGAAGTTCATCCGTTGTCCGATGAAGATATACGGACGCAGTTTGGTGCTGAAGTTGTAATACCGGTTGGGGTAACGTCCGGGTTCTTTTTTCCAGAACTCTTCGCCTGCGATGGTTGTGACGTACAAACCGCAATAAAATGGTTCCAACGCCCAATGTTCATCGAAGCTCATGCTCCAGGGGATGTAGTTCTGTTTGACGGTAAATGTCATGCGGAACTTATCGGCATATTTGGCAGGCAGGAAGCCTGCCAAGAAATCGGTTTCCCACTGTCTTCGTTTTCCGTAGTCCCATCCTACGCCGAAAGACGATACGCCCATGCCTCCGGCGTATTGGAATTTGGCATGTGTAGGGCGCAGTCGTTCCCATCCACTGTATTTCTGGTGTGTGCGTTTGTCCCATCGGCGTTGGGAGGTGAGGTGAAGCGAATCGGCTTCGAAGGCACAAGTGATGTGGGGAAACATCAAAGCCAGTAAGCAAACCCCTATATTAAAAAGGTATTGTCTCATAGTCGTATCCGTTAGAGGTGAATGTGAAGCGCATCAAGGTGCGTTTCTTGATGCTGGGGGCGGTATAATATAAGGTTCCATCGTCGAAGATGTCTTCTACCGCAAGGTTGTGCGTGTGTCCCGCCAGGCAGAATTGCAGTGCGGGGTATTCCTTTATATAATGTTGGAACACGCGGGCTATGTTGTTGTTGAATTGTTCGGTAAAGGGCGCGGCGTGCATGACGGCTATGGTACGGGTGATGCCTTCGGGCAAGCCGTTTGAATCGCTCTCCATATAAGCTAAGTTGGGTACAGCTTCGGAGTAGTCGAACTCTAAGGCATTCGTGTTGAGGCATACGAAGTGGGTGTCGCCGGCATTGAACGAGAAGTTACGTTCGCCGAAAACGGAAAGGAAGACCTCTTCGCCTGTAGCCAGACAGTCGTGGTTGCCCAACAGGCATACGTAAGGGACTTGCAGTTTATTCAGAATGTCGCGTTGCAGTTCAAATTCCAGTTTCATTCCGAAGTCGGAAAGGTCGCCTCCATGGATGACGAAATCAACACCTTTCAACCGGTTGATGGCCGCTACGGCGTCCGCTGTTTCGTCATACCAGCGTTGGGTATCGCTGATGAAGATGAAAGAAAATTCATTTTTCCCTTCCAATGCCGTCTCGATACGTTCGGTATTTTTGTCGTTGATGCCTGTCTCGCCGTCGATGTCCAAATCGTATGGATGGTATTCTATCATTTCACATCCACCCAGCCAACAGGCAGAGAAAAGGGATATGCAACTCATAAAGAGGCTTGTATAAAACTTTTTTCCGGTAATTTTGCGCATAAAATGTGTCTCTTGTACGTATGGGTTGCAAAGTTTGTCATAAAAGGCCAATTGTACAATATTGATTTTTCGGGAATATTGTTCCAATCGTTGTTTTTTTGTCAGCGGACATTTACGAACTTGTAAACCGTATGGCTTGTAAAGGTCTCGTCCGGATGCAACGTCGTTGAGGGAAACTGCGGATTGTTGGGGCTGTCTTGAAAATGACACGTTTCGAAACAGACAGCTGCGCGGAAAGGATAACAAACGCCTTGTTTCCCTCTTACTGTTCCTTTCAGCCCGTTGCCTGTATAGATATGGATGGCTGGTTCGGTGGTATAGATTTCCATTTTCCTTCCACTTGCTTTATCGTATATCCATGCGGCGGGCCGGGTGTCATCTCCCGGATGGTTCAACGCCCAGGCATGGTCGTATCCGTTTACGATTTTCAGTTGTCCGTAATCATCGTCAATATGGCCGGACAACGGATGAGGCTTTCTGAAGTCGAGCGGGGTAGGGGCTACGGGCCACAATTCTCCCGTGACGCATTTGTTCTGGTCGTATGCACTGAAGTAATCGGCATCGACCCACATTGTCTGGTTTTCTACACTTTGGCTTAGGTTGCCCGATATATTAAAAAAGGAGTGGTTGCACAGGTTGAGTACGGTTGGCTTGTCGGTCGTTGCTTCGTAGCGTATATCCAAGGCATTGTCTTCGGTTATGGTATACGTGACAAAGAGGTTCAGATTGCCGGGAAATCCGTTCTCTCCATCGGGTGAAAGGTAATTCAGGGTGATGGAAGAAGGAGTGCTTTGCGTAACTTTCCACATCCGTGCCCCGAAGTTGGGATTTCCTCCATGAGCGGTATGTCCTAACGAGTGGTTGGCCTGAAGATGATAAGTCTTTCCGTCCAATGTATATTGTGCGTTCAGGATGCGGCCGATATATCTGCCTACAGTAGCTCCGTAGTTTTGCGACTGGCTGATGTAGTCCTCGATATTGGAAAAACCGCATACTACGTCTTCCAGTTTTCCGTTCTTGTCAGGTACCATCAGCGACACTACGCGTGCGCCGTAATTGGTGATGCACGCTTCCATGCCTTTCGAGTTGGTTATCTTGTATAAGCGTGTTTTTTGTCCTTCAGCCTTTTGTTGGAAAGCCTTGGGCTGTAAGCCCGATGAAGTGACAAGCCGCTGGTTGCCGCATGCGGTTGCAAGTAGCAGCAGTCCGATGCTTATGACAGGGAATAGATGTGTGAGTCTCATATACAATATGCTAAACTGTTTGAGTACAAAGATACGTTTTTTCTTCCAATCCTCTGCTTTGAAAATCACTATTTTTAGGTATTTCTTGTTTCAGGGCTTTGTCATTACTTTGTATCGTTAAATCAAAAAATGAAAGAAGACATGAAAAAAACAGGAGTTTTTTATGGTTCCACCACCGGAACTACGGAATCGGTAGCCGCTCAGATAGCGGAAAAATTGGGAATTGCCCCGGCAGACGTACATGATGTGAGTAAGATGACAGCCGATATGGTAAATGATTACGAGGCTTTGATTTTAGGAACATCCACGTGGGGTGACGGGGAGTTGCAGGACGATTGGTACGATGGCATCAAGGTTCTGAAAGACATGGACCTGAAAGGGAAAACTGTCGCATTGTTCGGATGCGGTGATTCGGAGTCGTATGGCGATACTTTCTGCGACGGCATGGGCGTGCTTTATGAAGATTTGAAAGATAGCGGATGCCGTTTCGTGGGGGCTGTTTCTGATAGTGACTATGCGTACAGTTCTTCGATTTCGGTTATCGACGGCCGATTTGTGGGGCTTGCCATTGACGATGTAAACGAAAGCGATAAGACGGACGAACGCATCGCGGCCTGGACCGATATGCTGAAATCTGATTTGGCATAATTCATTGTCTGTCGGCTGGCAGGTGATATCCGTTTCCCGGATTATTGCCTGCTGGCCGGAAGACTGCCAGTTCTCATTATTCACTCCCATTTTTCAACCACCAATTATACACATCAACTGATTATGGAATTGAATCCTGCCGACATCAAAGTGTTTTTGAACCACATTTACGAATTCAAGAAAGGAGTACGCCGCATGGTGTTGTATACAACCAACAAAAAGTACGAGGCTTTTGCGGTCAAGCGTTTGGAAAAACAACACATTAAGTTTATCGTGCAACCGGTTGACGACGAACGCATCAACTTGTTTTTCGGTTGTGACGAATGTATCGATGCCATTCGCCTGTTGGTCGACCGTCCGTTGAACAGGCTGACACCGGAAGAGGATTTTATTTTGGGAGCGATGTTGGGATATGACATCTGTATGCAGTGCAGGCGGTATTGCGACCGGAAAGCGCGCCATTTGGCTTCTTGAATGTGTCTGCGTATCGTTTCTCTTCATTTGCTGCCGGTTTGTGTAACACGTCCGGTCGCGATGCCCGGCACGACCGTGCGTGTGCCGCATCACGGCTTGCCGTATGGCGTGATACGGGCGGTCGTGTCGGAGCACTGGTGTGAAGGCTGTGCTTTCTTTTCCTGAAAAAGGCAATTTGTGCTTGAAATCTGTGCGTGGATTGAGAAACTGTTTTGAATTTATCATACGAAAACGAATACATCAAGCCAAGAAAAACTTTTTGTAGAAATTCAGAACAGTTTCTGAATCTTTTCATTAGTTTTGCAGCGTTATTAATCAAAACAAGTGATGGAAGAGACAATCGCAAAAAATGTATATGTAGGTGGAAGCCGAAAGAACAGCCTGATAAACCAGAAGATGATATGCCGCATTTTAGGTTTTTTGTTGTTTATTGAGGGAGTGATGTTGCTGGTAGGTTCGGCGGTTTCCTTGTATTATCATGAGTCCGATTATATTTATTTTATTTATTCTACACTGATAACGGTAGGGGCAGGAAGTCTTTTGGTCTTCTTGGGAAGGAAAGCCGAAAATAAGCTTTCCCGGCGTGACGGATATTGCATCGTTGCCTTTACATGGATATTATTTTCAGTTTTCGGAATGCTTCCTTTTTATATCAGCGGGGCAATACCTTCGATACCCGATGCTTTCTTCGAGATTGTTTCCGGATTTACTACGACAGGAGCCACGATTCTTGACAATATCGAGTCGCTTTCGCATGGCATCCTGTTCTGGC
>ERZ779874.1448-NODE-1448-length-22987-cov-5.782400_pt1 | contig 22987 bp, 21 predicted proteins | sample MGYA00511031_ERZ779874 | MGnify/ENA primary metagenome ERZ779874 (study PRJEB29588, sample SAMEA2156850) | human gut metagenome | biome: human gut; feature: human-associated habitat; material: faeces | place: Denmark | collected 2008/2010 ...
AATCCTCACGGGGGATAATGTCATAGGTGTTGGAGCGGATGCCTTTCTGATGTGTCCGGCAGACAAGATGTGCGCCCTTATAAAAGGGATTTCGCAGGATATGGCTGATCCTTGCGCTCCCCCACCTCTAAAGATTTCAAATTCTTTTAATTATAATTTTCCTCTTACATTTTGATTTTGACATTTATACCTCTTTTTAAAACATAAAGTTTAAGATCACATACGGATTACTTTCATTTGATATTTCTTTAATTTTTTCTTCCCATATACAAAAAATTTATAATATCATTAAATTCTGTTGTCTCTGGATCATTTCCTGTTAATATTCCATTTTTCTCATAATATGGAAAAGCACTTTCAAAATCTAAATATAAAGCACTATTACTGTTAATCAGTTCTCCTACTTCTGAAATCTTACTTTTGCATAATATATACATATTATCAGGTGAGATATTCTTGATAAATTTAGCTATCTCTATGCCCTTATTTTCAGATATCTCATTAAATGCATTTTCTGTCACTGTATCCAATTTAATTAAATCCTGTTTCTTTCCTTCAACCCATGCAGTTGCTTCATCAACATTAAAGGTCTTCACAATTGCCAATACCAACTTATCAATAATTGAAATATTCTTTGGGTACTTTTTATGCAAAAACAGCAAAACTTTTATTTAAGATATTACTTCCATGAATTTGACGAATTAAATCTTTTAATGGAAAAAAATTTGTCTTTTCCTCATCCAACCACTCTGGTCTTTTTCCTAATTTTGGTTTCACAAGCTGTGGTTTTTCATATATATTCCGAAGTAATTTTTCATATTGTTCTTCATATTTTATTGTATCTGAAAGATCTATATATATTCTCGTTTTTATATAGGCTGGCAAGTACTCATTTCCCTCATCATCTCTTTCAGCAATGATTGGAATAAATTTTTCCTGTTTCATTTTCCCATATATTTCACCAGAAATAATTACAGTCTCATCACCAACACCTCCTGTTCGATTATTTGCTTTTTGTGCATATACCCTATCACAAATTATAAGTACCTTTGTAATGTCAGGATCATTAACACATCTTTCCATAAATGCATACTTATCTTGCCCTTCTTTTAGTTCCCATTTATCAAGCACAACATCCACTCCATGAGAAATTAAGCGTTGAGCAAGCTCTAGTACAAGTCTATCACTGCTCCAAGAATATGAAATAAACACCTTTGGCATTTTATCATCCTGCAATTCTAATCCCCTCCATACCTTATTTTGACTCTTAACATTTTCTTTTCATTTTACCACCCGACATAAAACGACACAATGAACTTACGTGAAATCGAAAGTTATTTTTTACTAAAAAACACCCTAATAGAATGGATTCTAATCAGGTTCTCATCTGATTGATCATTCTATTAGAGTGCTTCTACTTTAAAATTTCTGTTATGGTCTGAGTTCATTTCCAAAGCCGCCAAATTCAAACACTTTTTGTATCGGTGTCCTGATCTTCGATCCGGTCGTGAAGCTGCTCAAACTTGATACGGATATCCCTTAACATCTGATGATGGTGTATCCTGTTCCCGATCGTGATGCCGGTCAGGACGAGCCCTGTCATGGCAATGATGATCAGGACTGTCTCAACCTTTACTTTTAACGGCTTTTTCTCAGTCGTAGATGGATTCTGCTTCCCAGCTGATGATGTTTCCGTTTTCTGCGTTGATCTCAAATTCATACTTTACCTCCGCATAGTAGGCTTCCCCCTCATAGAGAGAGATGCCGTCGTCATAGTCCGGATGGATGTAGATGTTTCCGGCATCGATGCCAGGGATCCTGTCCATGACGGTCTGTTTTGCTGTCTCGATGGAAACACCGCCCGGTGTTGTCTGCGATGTGCCGGTTGCGTTCTGGGAACCTGTCGTACCATTCTGTGATGCACGGTATCCCTTGTCTATCACTTCGGAGTCTGCCGAGAGGATGCGTCCATCGGATGCATCCAGCTCATAATCGTACTCCACTCCGGCTGCGGTGAATTCCACTTCATATCTGGCACGGCCGTCATCCCAGTCCTGTTTTACCGTGATGTACTGGATCTGTTCTTCTGTGACCCCTGCATTCCCGGCTGCGATGTTCTTCGCTTCCTGTTCCGTGATGCCGCCGTTTATCATTGTGGCAGAACCTGCGGTTGCATGTTGTGACACGCCTGCCTGTGATGTTCCACTGCTGTCACTGTTTCCTGTCTGTGCTGTTCCTGCTCCACTGCTGTTATCCTGTGCATTATGATCTGCTGTATTGCTGTTGTTCTGTGACGCCGTGTCTGATGCATTTCCTGTGCTCCCGGAACCCTGTACAGTTCCACCAGCTGCTCCTGTAGTCCCCTGTATGCTCTGGGGATCCTGCATATTTCCGGTTGTACTGCCGCATCCGCTCACAGTTGACAGAAGTGCCACTGCTATAAGTCCTGCGGCAAGCATTCTCTTTTTATTTCTCACGTTTGTCCTCCCATTTCTCCATTGATTCAATGATGCGTTCCATCCTGATGGCTGCTGTTTTCTGCCGGTGTTCTTTCTCACACCTTGAAGATCCCGGTGCCTGCCTTTAACATTTCTGCCGCTGCACCTGCCTGTTCCGTGGTCTCTGCCACCTCGGAGCACCGCATGGTGATGTTCTGGATGCGCTCTGCCATGTCGGAGGTTCCGCTTGCGCCCTCGTTTGCCGCATTTGCAACGCCCTCGATCGCATTTATCATGCCGTCCATGGAAGCCAAGAGTTCCTCGGATGTCGCACTGAAATCCGATACAAGACCGTCCACAAACTCGGAATCCCGGTTGTAGGCATCCGCAAGGCTCTCAAAGCTGTCATAGCTGGCTTTCACATCAGTTGCGACGAAGTCTAACAGACGTCTGCTGTCCTTTGTGAGCTGGTTCACTGCTTTCACCACGCTGTCCGTGACCTCCTGGATGGTTGTCGCCGTCTCACCGGATTCCGTCGCAAGCTTCCGGATCTCGTCCGCCACGACTGCAAATCCTTTTCCCATCTCCCCGGCACGTGCCGCCTCGATGGAAGCATTTAAGGATAAAAGATTCGTCTGGTTGGTGATCTCCATGATTGCCTGTGCCAGGACCTCGATCCGGGATACCACTTCCACATCCTGCAGTGCCTGGTCGAGGCTCACCTTGATCTCGCCGTGCATGCGCTGTGCATTGGCACGGTTCTCCGTGGTCTCTTTCTTCGCATTGATGGCACGGGTATGGATGTCATTGACACGCTCCGCACCTTCCTGTGCGCTCTCCGCGATGTTTTTGATTGCCCGGTTGATCTCCTCTGACATGGTGTTCATCTCCGTTGCGGATGCAGCGGATTCCTCCATGCTCGCTGCAAGCTGCTGTGTCGTTGCGGAAATGCCTTCCATCTCGCCGTTGATCTCATCCACGTTTTTCCCGATGGAGGACACATGGCCGCTCAGGGACTCTGCATTGTCCTTCACGCTCCCAAGGTGTCCCGCAAAGCTCTCCCGGATCTTGTGGAAAGCTGCCGCAAGGTTTCCGATGCTGTCTTTCCTGTCTAAATATTTCTGTTCCACATCCTGTGTGAGATCGCCCTGTGCGAGGGTGTCCGAATAGCTGCAGGCAAGGTCGAGGCTCCTGATGTAATCAATGATGCCTGCCGCACCCACAACGACCGTGATGATAAGCCCGGCTGCCATAAAGGCTGCCATTTTTTTCACATCGGAAGCGATCATTGCCGCAAGCTGGTCCTGCGCCTGCGCCTGTCCTGCACCGTCCATGAGGCTTACTGCATATGCTGCGAGCTGTTCCATGCAGTTTTTCGCATATAACACTGCCCCTGCACCGAGCAGTATCACAAAAAAGAATACGATCTTTGTTCCAAATTTTGTCTTTCCCATGATTTATCTCTCCTGTTTCTTATGTGATATTTCCGATCATTGCAAAAATCTGATTCAGGTTGGGCAAATTGTGTAGGATTAATCTGCTTTATTTATGATTTTTGCAATCATTATCTTCTTGCCCAGACTGTGCAAGGATGTCTTTTTTCTCCCAGTCTGCAACAAATTCAACGCACCTGTCTGCCGGGAGCGGCCTGCTGATCAGGTAGCCCTGTAAAAAGTTGCAGCCGAGCTTTTCCAGCTGCGCTGCCTGTTCCCCTGTCTCGATCCCCTCTGCCGTCACCCAGATGTGGTTCCTCTGGGCGAACACGAGGAGCGTCTGCACGATCGGCATGCCCATCTTCCTGCTCCCGATGCCCCAGACCAGCTCCTTGTCCAGCTTGATGCTCTGGAACTCGAAATCCATCAGCCGCACGAAATTGGATTCGCCCTTGCCGAAATCATCCATGACCAGGTTGAACTTCTTATCCTGCAGCCTGTGTGCGGTCTCCAGGAGTGTTCCGTTATCCGCCGACTTCCCGAGTTCCGTCATCTCCAGCCAGATCTTCCCATGCTGGAGGCCGTACCGGTCCAGGCAGCTGCTGATCTCCTCCCAGACAGTCTCCACCATGCAGGTCTGCGGCGACAGGTTCACGTTGATCCTCGTGATGCCGTGTTCCGCAAACCTCGTGAACCACCGGCAGCACTCCCTTATCATCCACAGGTCGATCTCATGCACCCAGCCGCCTTCCTCCGCCTCCTGCACAAGGCTCTCCGGGTCGAGGAAACCTCCCTGCCCGTCCCTTGCACGGAACAGTGCCTCAAGCCCAGTGATCCTGTGCTTTTCCACGTTGTAGATGGGCTGGAAATAAGCTTCCATCCCAAGACTGGAAATATCTTCCCAAGTATAAGCTCCTGTAATGCTCATGGTCTTTTACCTCTTACCTGTTTTTTTGTTCCATCTCCCAGCCCCCGCTGCCCAGATGACCTTTCCTTTTATCTCTTCCCTTCCTGCCGCACCGAGCATCCTGCTGTCTAAAGACACCGGGCGGTTGTCCCCGAGGAAGAAATAACTCCCTTCCGGCACGGTGTACGGATAATCCACGCTGTCTCCTGTTTCCGACATGCCATAGATGACATCCGTCTCCTGCACTTCTGCGCCGTTCCTTGTCAGGTGTCCCTCACGGTCCACCTCCATCACATCCCCCGGCAGCCCTGCGATGCGCTTGATCAGGTATTCCCCGGATGCATCCTTTAAGATGACGGCATCCCCATAGCCCACGCCGTCCGGGAGGATGCGCAGGAAGAACACGATATCCCCGGGATGGCAGGCAGGGCGCATGGAATTCCCATCCACGCGCATGATCCCGCACACCCTGAACACCAGGATCCAGACCACGAACAGGATGACGGCCCGCTCTGAGCGCATCTTTCTTTTCCGTTTTTCCTCGCGGATCTTCAGGAGTGCCATGTCAAGGCTGTACTGTTCTCCCCCGTTCATGGCTGTTCCCGGAGACCGGTCTCTTCCAGTCCGTCTGCCTGTATCTGTCCCGGTCTCTGCGGCTTTCCATGCAGATCCCGGGTGTCTTCCTCCGGCGGACACCCTGCAAAGATGCAGTCCAGGCCGTTTTTCAAGGCTTCCAGACGGCTGCGGTACTGATGGTAGAGCGCCTGTTGCTTCTCCACTTTCTCCCTTGTCTTTGTCAGGATGACATCCATCTGCCGCCCTGCCTCTGCAAGGATCTCCTCCGCCTGCCGCCCTGCCTCTGCAAGGATCTCCCCTGCCTTCCTCTCTGCCTCTGTAAGGGTCTCCCCTGCTTTTCTGTCCGCCTCTGCAAGGGTCTCCCCTGCCTTCCTGTCCGCCTCTGCAAGGGTCTCCCCTGCCTTTCTGTCCGCTTCTGCAAGGATCCTCTTTTCTGCTTCCCCGGCCTCTCTGAGCATGCGTTCCTTTTCGGTGCCGGCATGGTCGAGGATGGCCGCCGCAGTCTCCTTTGCACCGCCCAGGATCTTCTCCGCCTTTCCTTCTGCCTCCGCATAGAGCTTCTCCTGTGTGGGGATCTGTGCCCGCAGTCCTGCGTTCTCTGCCGCAAGCTGCATCTTTTCCAGATATAGTTCCCTCACTGTCTCCTCGTTCTTCTGTCCATAGTACTCCACCAGCTCCCTGATGTAGAGCACGACTTCCTCACGGTCATACCCTAAGACGGCTGTCCTTAACTTTTCTATTTCCTCAACAAAATTCCTGTCTTTCATGATCTGTCACTTCCTTATAATCCCTTTTTCAGGCACAACAGGGGCAGCCTGCGCTGCCCCTGTTATGTCATCCTGCAAGTTCTCTTGAAAGTCTTGACTCAAACACTGCAAGAGCTGCCATGCAGCCGGCTGTGATGACTGCGCCGGCTATATAGATCGGAGTATCTGCCACACAGTGCCTGCCTGTCACAGCCAGTAAGATGCCCGCTGATATATAGGCTGCACACATCACCACCTGGGCTGCGATACATTTTTTCTGCGTCTTCCGCAGTGCTTTTCTTCTTTCAGGATCCATGGTCCTTATCCTCCTGTTCCCCGTATTTCTGCCATGAATGGGTCTGACAGGGATCTTTCCTGTCCTGCCCGCTCATGTCAGATATTTTGTAAGTAAGTATTTTGGAAAAATTACATATATCATTTTGGTTTGTTGTTTGTAAGTTTAGATGATAGGTCTTTCTTGTTTTTTTATTGTCCGGGGATATGTGGATATCCCCGGGATTGTTTTTTCGTTCTGGTATCTTTTGGGGTTACTGTCTTACTCTCCGTCAAGTTCCTCGCGGATCTTCCGGATACGCAGGACTGTGTATCCTGCGATCACAAGGATCAGTATGACTGGATACCAGTGGAATCCGCAGTCTGCGAAGCTGATGTGTCCGTCTGCATCACTGCTGTCTGCCGGGATGCTGTCGTCTGTGTTTCCGCTTCCGTCTGCATCTGCTCCGGTCTCTGTGCTGTCTGCGACGTCTGTAGTATCATCAGAACCTGTATCTGCACCGGTCTCTGTACCTTCTGTCACATCCTCACCATCCGCCTGGTCTGACTTGTTGTTTCTGTTGTGTTTGTTGTTTTTGTTTCCGCCGGACGCATTGTTTCCATCCGCTGCAGCGATATCTGTGGCATTGGTCTTGCCATCTGTGACACCGGTATTGGTTCCGTTCGCGTTTCCATTGCTACTGCTTCCATTATTGCTTCCGTTTCCGCTGTTATTGCCGCTTCCGTTTCCGCCATTACCGTTTCCACCACTGCCGGAGCCGCCGTTATTGTTTCCGTTACCTCCGCCGTTGCTGCCACCATTGCCGTTACTGTTTCCGCCGTTATTGTTTCCGCCGTTGTTGTTGCCGCCGTTATTTCCGCCGTTGTTGTCTGGTTTGCTGCCGTCACTGCCGGAGCTGCCGTTGTTTCCACTGTTGGAGCCGCCGCCGTTTCCGCCGTTGCCCGGATTCTTACCGTTTCCTCCATCGCCTCCGTTTCCACCGTTTCCGCTGTTGGATTCACCGCCGGTTCCACCGTTTCCTCCGGTTCCGTTGTTGGAGTCACCGCCATTTCCGCCGTTACCTCCGGTTCCACTGTTGGATTCTCCACCGTTTCCGCCGGAGCCACCATTGCCGTTGTTGGAATCTCCGCCGGTTCCACCGTTTCCTCCGGTGTTGTTACCACCGTTTCCTCCGGTTTCGCCTGAGCTTCCTCCATTACCGCCGGTTCCGCCGTTGCCCTTGTCTGAGTCTCCGCCATTTCCGCCGTTGCCGCCACTGTTCGTGCCGCCGTTGTTATTGCTTTCTCCTGTGGAGCCGCTGCCGCCGTTGCCGCCGTTTCCACCGTTTCCATTGTCGGATTTACCGCCGTCTCCGCCATTTCCACCGGATGTTGTTCCACCGTTATTATCGGTCTTTCCCGGCTGTGTGGTCTCGGTTCCTGTACCGCCGTTTCCTCCGTTTCCGCCCGGGTTCGTGTTATCTCCTGTTGCGTTTCCGCCGTTTCCTGCATCACCGCCTTTGACAGTTCCGCCAGGATTGATGGTGATGGTCTTATCGCCTGCGCTGATTCCGGTTCCACCGTTTCCACCATTGCCCGGTGCACCGGTGTCTGAGGATCCTCCCTTGCCGCCATTTCCGCCGGTTACTGTACCGCCATCTATGGTAGGGGTGATCTCTCCCTCGATACCTGCTCCACCGTTACCGCCATTAGCAGCATCGGCTCCGGTACTGTCTCCTGCATCTGCTCCGTTTCCACCCTGGACTTTTGCGTCTGCTCCGACTGTGATCTTTGCATCTGCCGGGCGGTCCGGTGTTGCGGTTCCGATACCGGCTGCACCATCCGGATGGGCAGCAGATCCGTTACCTCCCTGAATGGTTCCGTTACTGATCACCAAATTGGTTCCCGGATGATCATTTCCACTGTCTTTCTTAAAAATCAGTCCCGGCTTTGCACTGTTCGCAGCATCAGCGTCATTACCATTAATGCTGTTGCCACCCAGGTCAACCTTTACATCTCCCCAGGTATCCGGGATTTCCACGCTGTGATCGATATTCTTCTTGACGATCACTTTGTAATTGCCTTCATCATCTACTACTACTTTGACATTCGGGTTTTCTGCCTCTTCATCTTTGCCTTTTTTCCCATTCGCCTTAGTATCACCCTGTTTATCTTCAAACTGTTTTGCAATGTCTTCTGCATCAACAAGAGCAGTTTTTCCGGTTGTGGAGCCAAGGACATCTCCCTCGATCTTATACTCGGTTCCCTTCGCAAGACCTGTAATCCGGTAGATGCCGTTTGCGGTCTCTTCAATCTTTGCTCCCGCTACCACTGCGCCTGACATGCTATATACTTTGTATTCCGATGCACCGTTTGGCACACCTTCAAAGGTCAGTGTATAGGCTGTCTTTCCGGTCACAACAGGGATCGCATTGGTCACTGTAACATTTACCGTTATGGAAGCATCGTCATACTTGAAAGTCAGCGGGAAGGTTCCTTCTTTCTGCACTGCATTCAATCCTTCCACAGAAATGAGGTTCGTGACATCCTTACCGTTTGCATCATACGCTTCTGCTTTGGCACGCTTGACTGCCTCTGACGTATTAAATGCTCCTTTTTTGATTGAATTCAGATGGATCTTGAAATCGTTTGCTGCAATGATATTTCCATTCTGGGAAATATTGATCTTCTCCCGGAATACCGCATGCAGTTCTGTAGCCGCACTGATCACAGTCTGGTCGGTATAAACCTTTCCTGCCGTATCCTTCCATGCCATAAACTGATATCCTGGCAAGACTGCACCTGCCGCCATCTTCTCATAGGCTGCCTTATCCAGCTTTCCGCCTTCCATGACCATCTCAGTGCCGATCTTCTTTTCCGGACTGATTTCTTTATTCCAGAATGTCACGGTACACGATGGAACCAGGGTGACATCAATGGTCGTTGCCTCCCCGATCGTACTGCCCGCATCCCCATTCGTATAAGCAATGATCCTGTTATTCTGATCTTTTACTGCTTCCACCATTGAAGTAACGTCTTTGGTGTTCGCCAGAATGCTTTTTAATAGCCTGCTGCCCTCCACATTGATCTTAAAGTGTACAGTCTGGTCATTTTCCGGTACCACTAACTGGTATTCATGATCAAATCCGGAGGAAGCAGCTGCCTTGGTGATCCAGTTTCTCACAGGCGTTCCGTAGGCTGTATCCAGCGTTCCACCCTTGATACGGATCGTCAGCATCTGACCTGCAACAAAGCTTACGTTCAGATAACTTGGCTGTGTGACTGCCAGTGTACTGCCCTTCCAGCTTCCTGCGTTCTCACTGAAATTTACTGCTCCCAGATCTGTCGTATTATCATGAGAGAGCCATTTTACTGTAAATGAAGGATTCTGTAAACTTCCATACGGTGAAAATTTCAGATTGTCAAGCGTCGTCTGATCCGGGACAATGATACGGATATTGCTCAGACTCTGTTTGTTCGCTTCCAGGCCTGCCGGAATCGTGCTTGCATCCATGGAGCCTCCGGAAACATGGATATGCACGACGTGGGACTTTTCATAGGACGCTTCCAGATTGTAAGAGGTCGATGTGGAAGTGAACTTATAGGTGTAACTCTTATCCGTCCATTCAAAGCCTGCCTTCAGGTCTGTGGCATTTCCTGTCTCTACCAGCTTCGTAAGTATATCAAAGGTTTCATCCTCCGTAATCCCTAACGCTCCTTCCGTAGGGTTCGGATCTGATGTATTCATGGCAGGGAACTTCAATGTGACTTCCACATTCTTAAATACTTCCACTTTGCCGTTCTGACTGCTTACCGTGATATCTTTACTCTTCTGTTCGTCAAAATAAGTCGCTGTAAATTCCGGTGTCGTCACAGCGGAGCCAGCCGCTGATGTCACCTGAATGGTTGTCCTGTCATGGGTTACGGTGGAACCGGAACTGCTTCCGCCATTCACCTTACCAACATAATAGATCAGGTCGCCATCCACCGGCTTATTAATGATTACCGTGATGATACCAGTATTCATATCCTTTGATTTATTAAATTCGGAAGCATCCAGCATCTGTGGCTTTCCCTGTACATCCACTCCCATGGATACCCACACCTTATCTACATCAATGGAATAATCCTCTCTCGGCTTAATGGTCACCGTGTAACGCTTAAGCTGATGATAGGGATTAGCAGGCTGTGTCTGTGGTTTCACCAGTTCAGCCGGGAATTTCGGGGAACCAATTGATGCCAGTGCTGCCACTCCGCTACGTTCATCCCAGTTTAATACAGCGGAGTATTCTCCAAGGTAAAAGGTCTGGTTATCCTTCGTTGCGGTATAGGTATAGGTTGCACCATTCTTCACAGCAGTGAAGGTATCTCCAATGGCTTTTAGTGTGACACTCACCTGGCTGTCACCTAAGGTAGTATCGTTGCTTGTATCTACCGCCTTGACTGTATAATCTGCTGTGGATGTCAGCACGTAGCCGTCCACCGTGAGCTTTCGTGTATTCGCACCCGTGTTGCTTACCGTAACCGCACCACTGCGGAGTGTGATCGCACCGGTATCACTTACATCAATGTTCGTACCATTGCTATCTGCATGAACGGTGTTCCCGTTCATTTCCTTAATAGAACTGCTGTTGTACAAGAGCATATTATCTACAGAAGTAAGGCCACTATTTTTTAACAATACAACCGTTTCATCCTGCCCAACCTTTTCTAAGGCTGCAGCTGGTGTCATATACGACTCTTTATCAGCGCTGTCACTCCCCAAAAGCTTAGCTTGATAATCCAAACTATTATTATTAGGATTGACATCTGCTGCTGCAGATGCTCGATGCGAATAAGAATTTTCTATTAAATTTTTAGCAAACTGAATCGTATTTGGGGCAGTAGTGCTTCCCCAAATATCAGCATCTGCCAAAATCATGATATTTCCCCATTTGCTTCCATCAGCTCTTGTGCCAGCCTGCATATCCTCGCAAAATGAATAGTACTGACCATTCGTTGCTCTTGCTTTGAACAACGTTGTAGATAGAATGCCGGCATCAAGCAAAATAGGTGATGAAAAGAATACATTCCATGGTGCAATCCCTGATGTTAAGTCATTCGACATAACTTGCATGTCAGAAGTAGAGGGGATTCCTACTGCACTTCCATTAATCTCACTAACAATTTGGAATCCAGCCCCTAATTTTCGTGCTATATTTGTAGCTACTGGATTAGTAGTTTTCCAAAATGGATTGGCTCTTTCCGCATCTTCAGCCTGTATAATAATGCGACCACCATTATTAATATATTCTGCTAAAATCTCATATTCTGCTTCATCAAAATCATGAGTCGAACCATAATAGTTTGGATATGGAGTGCATAACATTATAAGATCATACTGCATTATATCAGATATATCTGTAATTTTATAAGAGCTTGCAGGTGTTCCACAAATTTTATCAACTTTTGCTCCTGCCTGTTCAAACCTAATAGGCTGGTATGTAGCTATATTAGGATATCCCACCTGTGCGAAATATTGTACCTGATCAAAGAAAAGAAACTTTGGTTGCGCATATCGCAATATAATCTGGTCATATAGCAATATAGTTTCACATGTAGTTTCATCACTTGTAAAATTATTTACATCACTATCTGTAATTGCATAACGACCTCCATGAATCAATGCTTTAGGTTCTGTTTTTGTAATATCACCCAAATAACTTATGCCAATTTTCTGAACTGTATTTACATTCAATCGTACTTTTGATCCGTCTGCGACTACAAGATTACGTGCTTTACCATTGCTATTGTTATTGATAATCTGTGGAGACACAACTGGCATTTTGTCATTATATCCAAGATCAAGCAGAGCACCATTTTGTACACACACCGCTCCCTGGTCATCTACCGTATTTCCGGTGATCGTAACATTATTCAAAGTCAGGTGTCCGCCATCCTGGACATTAAACAGCGTATTGGTTCCACCTGTCAGTAATCCATTGCTAACCGTTATGGTCTGTCCGCTGCGCACATTTATCGTTTTTCCCGGTTTGATCGGTACGCCCACTTTGAAATTAATTTCAATTACATCTTCCGTTAAAAGACTTTCATCGGGCCATGTAGTCAGATCATCCAGAAGTCCTGCGCTACGTACCAAAGACGGTGAAACAATTACCTTTCTGGTAAAGGTCGTGATTCCATCTGGAATCACAAAAGTATCCTCCGTCTGATCCGGATCAGAAGTATCCGCATCGCCTGTATTGTTCTCAGAATCCGGATTCTCTTCCAGCGGATTAAGAACAAATGTCACCTTGTACTCTCCCGAAAGCATAATGTCAAAATTTCCATCATCCTTTATATTCAGTTTGTACTTATTTTCATCATAAACAAGTCCTGCCGCAAGGTCATAGTCTTCCTGCCCCTGCTCCAGGTAGAGTTCCGGAACTTCAAACTCCCCGGTTTCTTCCACGGCTGCTTTCACAGTAACCGTTCTCTGAAATGTGATGACCTGGTTATCCTGTGTGTCATCCTGTCCATTTCCCTGTGTCTCTTGTGTTGCCACAGGTGTAAGGGAATAGGTCACTTCGTAGGAGCCGATCTTGTTAATATCGAAGCCTCCAAGATCCCCTACTGTTAACGTATATTTTACATCATCATAGAGGATCTCATCTGTCAGGTCATAGCCTTCCTCCCCCTGTACCAGCACCAGTTCCCGTGCTTCATACATAGGTACTTCGTCCTCAGAAGCCGCTACTACATGAACCGTTCTTGTAAAGGTGATGACCTGCTTTTCCTGCGTATCAACGGTGTTGGTGGCATCCCCTTCCGGTGTCTGATCCGTATCCTCCACCGTTGCCATGGCATCTGTCGTTTCTATCGTTTCTGTGCCTGACACTGTCTCGGTGCTTTCTATGTTTTCTATGCTTTCTACACTGTCTGTGTTCTCCACACTTTCAGTTACATTTACACTGCTTTCCTTTTCCGTCAGTGCGTATGAGATCTCATAATCTCCTGCCACATTGACATCAAAGTTTCCTGTGTCAGTGACGGACAGGGTATATTTTTCACTGTCATACGTGATCCCTGCCGTCAGGTCATAGTCTGTCACGCCCTGTGTGAGCGTCAGTTCCGGTGCATCATAGGCTTTGCTCTGCTCTTTTGCACCTACGCCGTGGATCGATCCGATGAGCAGTGCGGCTGCCATCACAAATGTCAATGCACGGTTTGCTTTCGTCCTTCTCATAGGTTTCCTCCTTAATTTTTTTGCATAAAGAAAGCTCCACAACATAATGTAGATTATGTTGTGTGGAGGAATGGCTCTTCTGCCCGGTTGCACCGGGATTTTGGATAAATTTATAAAATTTCTGGTTTTTAGCAGTTATCTACGAATGTAGTGTGCTTAAGAAAACATGATTTTCAGCTGTAAAACCGTGAAATACTGAAAAATCAGGCGTTTACAGAAGTCTGGTCTTATTTTTGTGCAAAAATGACAACAATATCCTAGAGAAGTACTATGATATTAGTGCTTCTTTTATAAAAGTGGGATTTTTTGTCGAATTTTAGCATCAGACTAATTGACATTTATCGGATTTTTTGATAAAAAAATAGTACTTGGAAGATATTGGTAATAATTGCCATACTTTCATCCGAATGCATTCACAACATAATCTACATTATGTTGTGTTTTTTATTTCTGTCGTTCAGACGACCAGATCCAGACGCTCCAATTTTTTGACATGGTCTTCCTCTGTGGTCGCTAAGTAGATCCTTGTGGTATTGATGCTGCTATGTCCAAGGATATCCGCAAGCTGGCTGATGTTTTTATGTATGCTGTAGTAGACGCGTGCAAAGAAATGGCGGAGGTTATGTGGAAATGCTTTCTCCAGTGCAACGCCTGCTTTTTCGGCGTTTTTTTTCATTTCCGTCCAGATGTTGCTGCGGTCTACCGGGTTTCCGTTTTTTGTGATGAAGACTGCGCCGCTTCTGATGCCTTTCTTTTTGCAGTAGTCGAGCAGTTTCATTTTCAGTTTGTGTACGAGATAGATCTCGCGGTGTTTTCCTTTGCAGGATATGCTGATTTTTCCGGTGCTCACTGCCTCCACCGTGACCGATGCAAGTTCACTGATGCGCATGCCGGTGCTGCCGATGATCTCGATGATCATGGCAAGGCGGAGGTTGCCATTCTCTTTTGCAATTGCGATGAGTTTTTCGTATTCGGTGCGCGTCATCTCTTTTTCCTGCGCATAGATGTGGTTTGGCTGGGTCTTGAAGATCGTGACGAAACAGTCGTGCCAGCCTGTGTATCCGAAGAAGCCGTTTAAGGCGATGAGCATGCTGTTGGCGCTGGACGGCATGTATTTGGCTTCGAGATGTTTTTTGTAGCGGATCACGCATTCTTTGGTGATGTCTTTCTGTTCCTGTGTCTGCAGCCAGGCGGTGAAGGTGCGGATGTCGCGGATGTATTTGTCGATGGTATTCTGGGATTTTTCCTGTGTATAAATATGATCTTGATAGGATTGTATGGTATTTTTGTCGATTGTCCTCATGTTGTTTCCTCTCATGCTGTTCTGATTTTCTGCCCACGTATCTCCGGGGAAACCGGGGATAGTTACAGTATACCGGGTGATTGTGATGAGGACAATCGGGATGGGGGAATTGGAAGAAATTGGCAGAGTTGTTGGCAGATTGGGAATGGTGTTTATTATATAGAAATCCATTGACACCATAAATAATTTTTCATATAATAGTATTGAACCACTGAACCCGCAGATGCGATGTAGGTGGTGTTTTTTATCCATATGAATATTTTGACTGAATCGGATTAAAAGCACGTATTGCTCTCGCTGTTTTTCTCATAGGTGCAATTCTGCCTTCATCTGTAATAATAAGATAATTCCATTGACCATCACTGATTAAGGTAATGCATCATATATTTTCCGTCAGCATCCATTTTGACAATCGAACCATTAATCTGCTTTACCATCTGTGCACTCTGCCAGTTTGTAAGCAATAAACGATTATTATATTCGATAACTTGTTCTTCCACATAATCATAGACAACAATACGTGGATATACAGCCTCTTTACTTTCTATCTGATATGATCTGTTGACTGCTAATCCAAAAACAAACTTCTCTCTTCCTCATTAAGAGATAGTGATTCAAATATTTTTTGTGATTATTTATCCGTTCTATATGATATAATTGATTTATCTGCAAATAATTGCTCTGTCGTGTATTCAATTTCATTTCTTTTAAATATCCTTTGAAGTCTGGTTTCCGATTTTTTCAGATTTTCATTCATCGCATATGGAATACATTTATTAATAAACCAATCATGTGTATATTCAGCTGTCCACTTTTTTATGTCATCAAAATTATTCATTTTATCGACTTCATTTCCTATATATCCAGGTGACCATAACACATCGTAATAACTACCATTTTGGCGAAATTCTATATATGCATGTATCTCCCCCTCTTGATTCGAATTAAAATTTTTTTGTAAATAAAAGCGATCAGGCAAGCTGATAATATGAAATATATTATATTCATCATTCAAATCTTGATCATATTGATGACTTTCCATGAAGTCATATAAAACATACCTAGTTCTTTCATTTATTTTAAATAATTTCCATAAGTTCTTATCTACCTCAATAAACTCACTAACGCCAAGAATATTATTAATATTTTCAATCTGAATCATATATTCTTCATATAAACTATCACATATTATTGCCATCTGCCTCAATGTTTCTTTTGAAACATTCAGATGAACATTTGGAAGAATAATCCGATATATAGAATCATCTTTCAAATGTTCATAAAACATACACCATCTTCGTTCTTTTGAATTAAACAATGTTTTATATCCAGAAAAAAGATACTTCTTTATATTTTCTTCTTCATAAGTCAAAAATATATCTGACTGATATACTTCTATAAATGAAATTTGGCAACTCATTTTATCTTCATAATCTACTGGCAAATATGCATCTATCCTTACATTTCCTAATCCATAATGAAAAGAACACACTTTTCCTGCATTAAGTACTTTAAGGTTGCACTTCAGATCCTCTTCATCATATTTTTTCGTTTGAAATTCTTCTTGTTTTTCTAAACCACTAACTTCTTGTTTATCAAAATCACTAACGTTTATTCCTTTTTTAATCCTTTCTATTCGCTTTAATATATCTTGAACGTGTCTGTTCGCAAAATCATGATAGAATCTAAAATTTGATGTTTCAAACGCATAATTGAGTTTTTTTCTATTACAGTCACCACAAGTTATTATGTAATTTTCTATAGAATTAATCTCGAAATTATCCTCTTTCAATTCTTCTATATATTTCTGTAAATCCTTATCTGTACTTTTATTTATTTCTACATCTTTTGTCGGAAAAATATGATCAATCTCCATTTCCCGTGGTTCTATAAATATTCCACAATAGACACACTTTTTTTTATACGATTCCCACATTGCCCGCCGTAAATATATGTCATCTTTCTTCATAATATGATATCGCATAAATAACATCCCCCTTTTTTCATCAACTTTTTAAATTTTGATAAATTTTAAATCTATAATGATTTGCCCCAAAAAATAGAATTCCCATTATAATGGTCTGAATATCTATCACAAAATCAATAATGTCTTCTATATACTTTATTTCAAGTAAAAAAGCTACATACACACCTAATGTTATAATAATAGTTATTTCAAATATAAACACAGCTTTCTCCTACTGTTGTATCAAGTTCCTCAAGCTATCAAGTTACTACAAGCCCATGTACTTCTTCCTGCAACTTTTCAAGGAACTCAAGAATCTCTTCAAACTCCGGTATATTCCCATATATCATATTCCTCATTGCCTGATAGTCCTCTTTCAACGCATTGAGTACCGCTTCTTTTGGCAGAAGTTCAATACTGCTCAATGTTGCAGTTTCATAATGTGCTCCTTTGACATAATAAAATTTCTGCTTAAATACCACATCTTTTTCTAACAACTCTTTTCGTTTAAATGCTCTTTCCTTTACCCATGAATTGCCCATATTATACACATCATATAGATGTCTTGCATATCTGGCAGGCAACGGCTTTCCCTCCGGGAAATTTGCAATTTTATGTAATATGGTGAGTTTTTCCCAGAAAGTTCTCTCAACATCAATGGTCAAAACCGATGTATCTTTTTGTGAAAAAATATCCGGATATTTTTCGGCTGCAAATGGAGTTACGATTGTCTCATGAGATGGCATCTATTCTCCATCCCCCAGTTTTTCTTTCATTTCACTATTCAACTGGGGGATCAATTCCTCTTTATAGAATTTTGCTGCTTCCGAATTAATCTGCTTATTGAATAAATCCTGTTTGGTTTTCGACCTTTCTTCCCAAGGATTCACCTCGTCATTCATTATTTTTCGCCAGTCCAAAATCAAATCTATATCCTCGGAAAACCTCTCAATAACATGGTATGACTTAGAAAGGCTTGTTCCACCTTTAAAGACAAAAGCGTTTTTGTACTTACAATCATGGAATAGATGGTCCAACATAAAACATACCCAAAAGTCTTTCTCTATTACATTCGGCTGCATTCCCATGGATATTGCCGTTGCCTGAAATAATTCCATTCTGTCTTTTATCTGTAATTTCGCAACTTCTTTCATTATTCAGCACACACCTTTCTGATTACTGTATATATCCATTCGCTTACACTAGTTGCTTCCACTAACATCTTTTTCTTCTCTTCTCTAGGCAATCTATTTCTCAAACTCAAAATAATACCGTCATCAACACGGTCCTTCCCCAATGTCTTTAATGCCTCAACAACCAAAGTGGTTGTCTCAGACATATATGAAATTTCACGATTTGCACGATGCTTAAAAGACAACGTGATATTATCCCAAGAAAACTTTCTATATGGACCGTCACTGATATAGGACCAGACAACCGGAACCTGCGTTGATAGTCCTAATTTATTTAATGCTACGTCTCCACATGGTGCAATGGTCCAATGAAATCCTCTTGCAATAGCATACGCAACTTTTTCAGGATTAGCCGGAACATATTCCCTCAGCAAATTGCTATATACAGGCTTTTCATAAACTCCGTCAATAATTCTGCGGATGTTTTTCTCTTCAACCTGCCTTCCAAGGCATTTTCTTACAGTTGTTGTTGTAGCAATATCGGTAAAATCTGATGTTACAAATATTGAGCCTTCTTCTGCATCCAGTATTCTTTTTTTTATTTCTATATATATTCCATTTGCCATAGCAATGCTCTCCTTTTTTGTCACGATTATTATATAATTTTCGTGACATTTTTTTCAATATCTTTAAATAAAAAAACCAAAGCTAACATATTCACATTTAGTTTTTGCATTTTTATGTGAACTTTTTTGGTGATGTCTTTCTGTTCCTGCGTTTCCAGCCATGCGGTGAAGGTGCGGATGTCGCGGATGTATTTGTCGATGGTATTCTTGGATTTTTCCTGTATATAAATATGGTTTTGATAGGATTGGATGATATTTTCGTCGATTGTCCTCATGTTGTTTCCTCTTATGCTGTTCTGATTTTCTGCCTCGGATCTTTGGGGAAACCGGGGAGATAGTTACAGTATACTGGGTGATTTTGATGAGGACAATCGGAATGGGGGAATTGGAAGAAATTGGCTGGAGGGGCTCATCAGAATCCAAAACACTTCTCTCTAAGCTTCTTATTTGCCAGCACACTCAAATAACGTTTGACATTTATTCTGCCTTCATTACAGATAACATTTTTAGAAGCCGTACTCCATGATTCTACTGACTGAATAATTTTACCTGTCTCCCAGTTTTCATCAAGTATTTTCTCAAATAACTTTATCGCCGCAAAATAATGAATATCTTTATTGTTTTGCGCAAACTCATAAAACATATTTTGAAATGCATATATGTCTCTATACTCATGATTTGCCCTATCCAATAATTCCAGCAAACTTTTCAACATATCGTAATCTTCTATTTCGTCCCGGTTTATTTCCGTCTCAAATTTCTTCAATTCTACGGACCACCTGGTCAATGTCTCGACCATCCGTATTGATAACTGTACGGTATCTGTTCCATCCCACCAGTACATTAAATCATCATCGGAAAGATAATAGTCAGGCTTATCCTTAAGTTCCGCCGGTGTATTATAAAATGTAAAGCAGCCATTATTTTTCAAAAAATCTTTTGTTTTCAACTTTCCAATCTGTGTGTTTCTTATTTCTTCTCTCTTTTTTACGACCGACTCACCAACATAGTTTTTAGTAATTTCATCCACATAAAACTCTCCATGCACTTCATGCCATTCTGTCCAGAAATCAAAGCCTTGTATCTCTGCAAAAAGGTACACAAATACTCTGGCTGGTATTCTCAGTGTCATTTCCGCCAGTCCGCCATATTTTTGACAGGCAATCCCCTGTCTCTCATCATACGGAAGCTTCAATAATTCATATAAACGCTTTTTTCTGTCAAACCCGTATGTTTCAGAGAATTTCTGTAATTCTTTTTTTACACACATTATCTCATACGGATATGATCCGCTGCTGGCTTCATTCATCCCCATATCCCCTGTTCCATATACAATATAATAGATATCTGCCAGATCTCTGCCTCCCATTCCACCTCTTAATTCTTCTGGAATAATACCAAACACCGTTTTCGGATATGCCCTGTCATAATGATCCTGTTCTATTTCCGTAAAGTAATAACTCTCATAATATTTCCAGAGATTAAATCGTTTTTCGGCAGTAAAATCTTTGTCAAGAACATGATTGATCCATGCTATGCAGCGTACCGGATCTATAAAATCCCCATTTCTGTCAACATACCCATAATCCATTCCATATAATTCATATAAGAGATAAGCTGCACACATGACTCTGTTAAATTCGTTGTTTCCTATTTTGCCGCTTCTCAGGACTTGCGTCCTGGAATTGAATAACACACTTTCCCATAAGTCATCCTCAAAGTAATTAAAAGAAAAGTATGCTTTCCCTTCCTCATCGCACTCAACCGGACGGATCAGGTGAATTTCCTTCCCATACATGTGTACATTTTCAAACTGCATCATTCCGCCCCTCTGAAGAATTTTTATCATATTCTCATTAAATTCGTCTTTGAATTCGTCCGGAATTGTCATGTTTCCCTTATAATCACAAAAAGTCCCCATATTATCCTCCATTAAAATCCCATAAATTCTTTTCTGTACTTCTTATTTCCAAGCAGACTCATATACGCTGAATAGCTGCTTTCTTTTTCCTCCGGATCTATCTCATACAAAATCCATTCCAACACCTGTGTTTTCGTAAATTCTCCAAACATCTCCATATCTTCCTCAAGTAGTTTCTGTAACAGATAAACCGCTTTTTTATAAGATGATACTTCTTTATTTCCGATGAACTCATCTACCATATCCTTATTCACATATCTGCATTCCCACTCCAAAGACATGATTGCTATCGCTTTCGCCAGCACAGCTTCCATATCAAAAGACTTCACATCATCATCTTTCAAACTTTTATACCTGTCACTCCATTCGGATATTTCCTCTTTTCTTTGGTCTGAAAGCAATATGGTTTCAGAATCCCAAAATCCCAGAAGTTCATCTTCATCATCACGAAGAATGCATTTATAAAGCAAATGCCTGTCTACCGGTATTCCTTTTATTTTTCCAATATTGTCTCTGTTTTTAAAGGTTAAAACCTTTCCTGTTAAGCTTTCTACCAGATCAACGTACCCCAGGATGTTAAATAGATTACCTTTATGCATCAGGTAACATGGACTGTCCGAATAGGACTCTAATATTATCATTATCATGTTCATGACCAGACCAAATTCATTTTCTCCGCGATCTTCCGTTACCAATTCACAAGTATGACAATTATAATAGTTTCCTCTTCTTATCCTTTTTTCAAATACAGAATAATCGAAATAAATGATTCCGTTTTCATCCGGATATGTCTGTTCAACTGCATCGAACTCCCGACCATTGATCATTACAGTCGTGGTCTTTCTGATTCCTGTCTTATACAGTATCTGTATGATAAGCTCATTCATCTCCTGTTTCATGTTCTCATTGGCAATTTCAAACCTGCCTTCCAATGTGTAATCATTATCCACCATGTTGATTTTCTCCTTTGATATAGCATTTATTCATTGTCCCATTCCAAATAATCCCTTATATTACTTTCAGAATCTGCAAGCATTGAAAACAGATACTCCCCCATTCGCAAATCTAAACTAACTGCATCATTTACCAGCTGTTTCTGCCCTGACTTCTTAAACGGAAAAAACTCCGCTACTCCAGCCTTTCTATTTATCCCGACATAAATTCCAGAAGGATCAAGACAGCTGACAAAGTACGGTGAATGACTTGTAATGATAACTTTACAGCCAACTGACAGCTCACGAATCATCCTGATATACGCCCCGAACAAGCCAGAATATACAGAGTTGTCCGGCTCCTCGATCGCTATCAATGAAATATTACTGACACTGGCTGTAATAATTTTGGTCAATATCATAAAAACCCGCCTTGCACCATCTGATATCGTAGAAAAGTTTACCGGATTCACCAGCCCCTTTCTCTTAACAAATAATGCATAGACAGCAATCGTAAATTGAAACGGTGCATTCTCCCGAAGCTGGTGATCTTCTTCTACATTTAACTGAAAATCTTTTACAATAATCTCCTCAAATTCAGGAAATAACTGAATATAAGCCTCTTTTAATAATGCAAATTTATCTGGATACTGGCTTTTCAGCCTATATATAACTTGTGGCAGATTATCCTCATTTATCGACGCATTGTCGAAACCTTTCCGAATAACAAAATCTGACTGGCAGAAGCTCTTAGCCTCCAGATTGTTTCCCATATTTATTTTTATTCCATTAAGCTTTGTAATAATCAGGGCATAATATAATTCATCATAGGCTCTTAACTTGTTCACAACTAATTCTGTCTCCCCAACCTTAATTATTGATGAACATCTTCCCGTCTCCGAACTCTTATAGAATGCTGTATGAGCAGCTCTATTGATTAGCTGGGCATACTTTTGTCCTTTTTCATTAAGTTTGACTCTCAAAAATTCTGATATTATTTCTGGCTCTTTGCCATCGGTATCTTTCCATTCAAACTCATAGCCATACTGCACCAAGTATTCCCTGCCATCAATATCTGCTGCTACCTCCATCTCATATTTATAATTTCTTCCAATCAAATTACAATTACCGGGAATCAGTTGGGAATTGGACATCATATCCTTTTTATCTTCTATCGATGCTTTCATAAAACTCAATCCAAAATCAATACCTGAAAGTACATTTGATTTTCCAAAATCATTTAATGCAACAAGTGTTGTAAATGGTGAGACTGCACTAGATAGTTTTATTGTAGGCTTTCGGTTAGGCGCTGCATTTACACTTGATACTTTCGTCAGTAATGATACTCCATTTACTAATTTATTAAAGGAGGATATTTGAATTATGGAAAAATCATTATTTGAACAAATGGGTGGTACATACACTCAGGTAGGAGATTATCTACTGCCAAATCTCATCTTACCTGAACAACAAGGTCAGCCGATCGGAGTATGGGGACAGCGACACGC
>ERZ779874.1465-NODE-1465-length-22810-cov-3.383520_pt1 | contig 22810 bp, 17 predicted proteins | sample MGYA00511031_ERZ779874 | MGnify/ENA primary metagenome ERZ779874 (study PRJEB29588, sample SAMEA2156850) | human gut metagenome | biome: human gut; feature: human-associated habitat; material: faeces | place: Denmark | collected 2008/2010 ...
ATGCCCATGGAGCCAAGTAGCGGAATCCAGCCCAGCGCGCCGCCCAGCTTCTCTTTGCCGCGGGTGTTCCAGCACAGGCGGTAAGCGCCCAGGGTGCCGGTGCGCGCCATGCGGCCGATGCCGAACTCGGAGGAAAGGCCCACATAGCCGAACAGGTCCGGATAGTTGAGCGAGATGTAGAGCGTATGGAAGCCACCCATCGAGAGGCCGGCGATGGCCCGATGATTCTTGTCGGCCACCGTACGATAGCGGTTGTCGATGAAATGGATGATCTCCGTGAAGCTCTTCTCGTAAGAGCCGTCCTTATAGCCGGGGAAGCTGTTGCTCATGGCCGGCTTATAGGCCAGGTTGTCGGTCGTCTCGCCCGGCGCGGCCTGCTTGCTCGGGTTGCCGTTAGGCATGACGACGATCATCGGCTCGATCTTGCCCTCGGCGATCAGGTTGTCCATGATCCGTGCCGTACGGCCCAACTCGAGCCAGGCATTCTCGTCGCCGCCGCTGCCATGCAAGAGATAGAGCACCGGATACGACTGGAGATTCTTCTCGTAGAAAGGCGGCGTATAGACATTCAGCCGACGGTCGGCGCCCAGGATATCCGAATGATACCAGGTCGAGGTGACGCTGCCATGAGGCACGTCGCGCACTTGGTAATAATCGCCATTCCCGCCATTGATATAGAACTGGCTGAAGAGGTTGCCCACGTCGCGGCAAGAGAATGGATTGTCGGGGGCGATATTCATCACGCCATCAATATCGATCCGATAGGTGTACATCTCGGATGGCAAGGGCGGCGTGGTATAGCTCCAGACGCCATCCTTGCCCTTTTTCAGCTCGCCTTTGCCGCCGTTGGCCTCCCAATCGCCCCGGATGGTGACCGATTTCGCCTTGGGCGCCTCGACATTGAAAGTAACACTCTTGTCCGCGTTGATGACGAGCGGCTCGACCTGGCTTTTCTTAAAGCCGACATTTTGTTGGGCGCCCAGGCACATCGGCAGCATGAGCGCCACGTAAAGCATCAGTTTTTTCATGTTATTAGAGTTGTTATTATGAATAAATAAATTTCTCGCTCTCCCCTCTAGCGGGCGATCACCACGACCCGGATCGGGCCATGCGCCCCAAAGACCAACGCCTGCTCGATGTCCGCCGTCTTTGACGGGCCGGACATGAATACGCCATAAGCGTAATCGGTCCCGTCGACACGGCGATAGGCCTCGTTCATGTTGTTGACCAGCCGCTCCTTGCGGATCAGGATGACCAAGGCGTTGGAGATGAAATAGGTGGCCTTGTACTTGAGCGTACAGGGAATCCACACCGCGCCATTCTCGGCCACGCCAAAATCACCCTCGACGACCGCCAGGTCGGTGCCGTCCAGCTCGCGCGGATCCGCCAGCTCGTCGGGGTTGAAGGTCGCGCAATGAATCTCCGGCAGGATCGACCCGATCCGTCGTGCCTCGGGGAAAAGCGCACGGATCGCCTCGTCGATATCCTGTCCCGCCTCAAGCAGGACAGCCTGGCCGCCCGCCGCCGCCAGGTTCGCCGAGAAAGCGGCCCACTTGTCGTCATAGGTGATCGCCTCGAAAGCGAGGTCGGGCATCTCGTGGCGCTTTCCGGTATTCTTCTTTATCTTAGCCAATATCTCCTCTTTACTGCTCATGATTACTTCACTTTATTTTTCTTCCACAACTCGTTAAACGACTCTTTGGCGAAAGTTGGCAACTCCCGTCCCTTTCCCCACGCGTTCAGGCTATTATAGAGCATGAAACGGGGCATGTGATTCGCCACGGGGGCAAATTTCAAGGCCGTGTTGAACAGGGCCGGCCGCTCCATCAGGAACTTCATGCCGCCCGACATCAGCTTCTTCTCCGGGTTGGCCTTGCCGATGCCATCGAGCGTCTGCCGCCACTTGTAGATCTGCTCGCCCAGGTCCACCTTCGCCGGGCAGACATTCGAGCACGACAGGCAGAGCGAGCAGGCGGAGACGTTGTCGGCATAAGCCTTCGGGTCTCTCAGCATCGCCAGGTTGATGCCGATCGGGCCGGGAATGAAATAGGTGTAGGAATAACCACCACTCCGGCGATAGACCGGACAGGTGTTCATGCACTCGCCACAACGGATGCAATTCAGGGTCTTGACGTGATCGGGCATCGCCAGGATGTCGCTTCGGCCATTATCCACAATAATAATATGGAACTCCTGTCCATTCATCGGCTTGCGATAATGCGAGGTGTAAGAGGTGATGGGTTGTCCCGTGCCGGAACGGGCCAAAAGGCGGGTAAAGACGCCCAGCGACTCCAGGTTCGGCACGATCTTCTCCATACCGAAGGTGGCGATATGCACCTTCGGAAACGAGGTGCCCATATCGGCGTTACCCTCATTCGTGCAAACCACGATCTCGCCCGTCGAGGCCACCGCGAAATTGGCGCCGGTCATGGCGATATCGGCATGCAGGAACTTCTCGCGCAGGTTCTTGCGGGCGGCATGCGTCAGGTAGGTCGGATCGACGTTTCCTTTCTCCGTGCCCATCTCCCGCTCCATCATCTCGCTGATCTGCTCACGCTTGATGTGGATCGCCGGCAAGACGATATGGCTCGGCAGGAGATGCATCAGTTGCAGGATCCGCTCGCCCAGGTCGCTCTCGACCACGTCGATGCCGCGCTCCATCAGGTACTTGTTCATGTGGCACTCCTCGGTCAGCATGGACTTGCTCTTGATCAGGTTGGCGGCGCCGTGCCGGCTGAGGATCTCGTGAACGATCCGGTTGTGCTCGTCGGCGTCTTTCGCCCAATGGACGATCGCGCCGTTGGCGACGGCGTTCCGCTCGAACTCCTCCAGCAGGCTGTCGAGGTGGCTGTTCGAGTAAAGCTTGATCTCCGAGGCCAAGTCGCGGAGATGCTCCCATTCCGGGAGCGAGTGGCTCATCTTGTCTCTTTTCTGGCGGACCATCCATAAGGTCTCGTCGTGCCAAACGGCCTGTTTCTTATTCTCGAGGAAACGGGCCGCCGCTAAAGAATGTTTTGTGCTCATAGTCCGGTCGCTAAAATTTGAACAATATGAATCGTCTTTATCGGCAGGTGCTCGCGCTTGATCACCCCTTCCATATGCATCAGGCAAGAGCTGTCGGCGCCCGTGATATACTCGGCGCCCGTGCTCATGTGATCGCGCACCTTATCGCGGCCCATGCAAGCGGAGACCTCGGGCTCCTCGACCGAGAACATTCCGCCGAAGCCGCAACACTCGTCGACCCGCTTGGGCTCGAAGACCTCGATGCCCTTGACGAGCGAGAGCAGGTCGCGCAGCTTGGAATAATAGGGCACGTTGCGCTCGCTCGGCGACGAGAGTCCCAGCTCGCGCACGCCGTGACAGCTGTTATGCAGGCTCACCTTATGCGGGAAGACGGCCGGCAACGAGGCCGGTTTCACCACGTCGTGAATGAACTCGCAGATGTCGTAAATCTTCTGGCTGTTCTGGCACACATGATGGCTCTTCTCCAGGATCCGCGGATGGTTTTCCTTCACGAAAGCCACGCAACTGGCCGATGGGCCGACCACATACTCGTAGCTCTTGAACAAATCCTCCATCCGAAGGGCCAGGCGCGTGGCCTCGTCCTCGAAGCCCGCGTTGGCCATCGGCTGCCCGCAGCAGGTCTGATCCAGGGGATAATCCACCTCCAGCCCCAGATGCTTCAGCAATTTATAAGAAGCGACTCCCACCTCGGGATAGATCGCGTTGATGTAACAAGGAATAAACAGACCTACTTTCATAATGAACTAGATAATCTTGTCTAAAACAACATTTCGCTCCCGGTTTCACTTGGCGCGCACCCGGCTCAAGGTCTCCGGCGTCATCAACAGGTACGAGGCGATATAGGCCAACGGTGCCCGCTTGATGATCTCGGGTTGCTCCTTCAGCAACCGGGCATAGCGCTCATTGGCGGTCTCGAAACGGACCATGTCCATCTTCCGTTGCGAGAGGATGAGCGACTGCTCCAGCTGGAAACGATAGAACCGGCCGAACTCAAGACTCTGGTCGGCCAATTCTATGAAGCGATCGTGTGGAAGGCCATACAGGATCGTCGGCTCGATCGCCTCCACCAATATCTCCGAAGGAACTTTCCGCAAGAAGCTCTCGATGCAGAAGAAGAAGGAGTTCTCGTAGGCGAAGTGTTCCGTCAGGTCCTTGTTGTTCTTGAAATAGAACTGGCGAACCATTCCCTTATAGATGAAACACATCTGATCCTGAACCTCTCCTTTCTGCCTGAAGAGCGTGTTTTTCTTCAATTCCGTACGGACCAATATTGAGGCGATCTTCTCCTTCGCTTCCGCGCTCAGCGGATAATAGATTGAGGAAATCCGATCGGCGATGCCTGCTGGTGTATCCATATATTTCTCTTGTTTAATTGATTATTTATACTCTTGCCAACTCTTGATACAAATGTCGTCCATACTCATCGTACAGAAGGCCTTGATGAACGCGCTCGCCAGGCGGGCGTTCGTGATCAACGGGATATTCAGGTCGATCGCCGCCCGACGGATCTTATAACCGTTATCGAGCTCGCCCGCCGATAGGTCGCGCGGGATATTGACCACCATGTCGATCTTGCGCTCATGCAGCATGTCCAACGCTTGCGGCTTGCCCGCCTCGCTCGGCCAGTAGACCAAGGTGCTCGGGATATTGTTCTCGGCCAGGAAGCGGTGCGTACCGCCCGTCGCGAACAGGTTGTAGCCCTTGTCGGCCAAGAGCTTGGCGGCATCGAGCATGGCCACCTTCTGCTTCGGCGTACCGGTCGACAGGAGGATATTCTTCTCCGGGATCCGCTGTCCAACAGCAAGCATACTGGTCAGGACCGCCTCCGACACGTCGTCGCCCAAGCAACCGACCTCGCCGGTCGATGCCATATCGACGCCCAAGACCGGATCGGCCTTCTGCAAACGGTTGAAAGAGAATTGCGACGCCTTGATTCCGACATAATCCAGGTCGAACTCGTTCTTGTTCGGCTTCTCGACCGGCAAGCCCAGCATGATGCGGGTCGCCAGCTCGATAAAGTTGATCTTGAGCACCTTGCTCACGAACGGGAACGAGCGGCTGGCGCGCAGGTTACACTCGATCACCTTGATCTCGTTTCCTTTCGCCAGATATTGGATATTGAACGGACCGGAGATATTCAGCTCCTTGGCGATCTGCTTACTGATGCGCTTGATGCGTCGAACGGTCTCGACATAGAGCTTCTGGGCCGGAAACTGGATCGTCGCGTCGCCCGAGTGGACACCGGCGAACTCGATGTGCTCGCTGATGGCGTACATGACGATCTCGCCATGATCGGCAACAGCGTCCATCTCCACCTCCTTGGCATGCTCGATGAACTGGCTCACCACTACCGGATGCTTCTTAGAGACATTCGCGGCCAACTTCAAGAATCGCTCCAACTCCTCCTGGTTCGAGCAGACATTCATCGCCGCGCCACTCAAGACATAACTTGGACGCACCAGTACGGGGAAACCGACCTCTTCAATGAACTTGTTGATATCGTCCATCGACGAGAGTTCTTTCCAACGCGGCTGGTCGACACCGATGCGGTCGAGCATAGCCGAGAACTTCTCACGGTCTTCGGCATTGTCAATGCTCTTGGCCGAGGTTCCCAGGATATTGACGTGCTGCTCGTCGAGACGCATCGCCAGATTGTTCGGGATCTGGCCGCCGGTCGAGACGATGACGCCGTGCGGATTCTCCAGATCAAGGATATCCATCACCCGCTCGAAGGTCAGCTCATCGAAATAGAGGCGATCGCACATATCGTAGTCGGTCGAGACCGTCTCGGGATTATAGTTGATCATGACCGAGCGCCAACCCTCCTTGCGGATCGTATTCAGTGCCTGCACGCCGCACCAGTCGAACTCCACCGAACTTCCGATACGGTAAGCGCCCGAACCGAGAACGACGATCGAGCGATGGTCGCCCACATAATCCACATCATTCTCCGTTCCGCTATAGGTCAGGTAAAGATAGTTGGTCTGCGCCGGATACTCGGCCGCGAGCGTATCGATCTGCTTGACAACCGGCAGGATGCCATGCTCCTTACGGAACTGGCGGACAAGCATCGAGCCCTTCTCGAGATCATCGAGCCCGATCGCACGGGCGATCTGGAAGTCGGAGAAGCCCTGGATCTTCGCCCGGCGCACCAGGGCCGGATCCAGTTTCCAGCGGCTGACCCCTTTCAGGTCGTAGGCATGCAGCTCCTTGGAGGTCTGCATGATATCATAAAGTTTCTGGAGGAACCAGCGGTCGATCTTGGTCAGCTCATGAATCTGGTCCACGCTATAACCTGCCCTGAAGGCCTTCGAGATCACGAAGATACGACGGTCTGTCGGTTCGTGGAGCGCCTTGTCGATATCGGGGATCACCAGCTCCTTGTTCTCGACGAAGCCGTGCATGCCCTGACCGATCATACGCAAGCCCTTCTGCAACGCCTCCTCGAAAGTACGGCCGATAGCCATCACCTCGCCGACCGATTTCATGCTCGAGCCCAGCTCGCGGGCCACGCCGTGGAACTTGCCCAGGTCCCAACGCGGGATCTTACAAACCACATAGTCCAAGGCCGGCTCGAAGAAGGCGCTGGTCGTCTTCGTCACCGAGTTCTTCAGGTCGAACAGGCCATAGCCCAAGCCCAACTTGGCGGCCACGAAAGCCAGCGGATAGCCGGTCGCCTTCGAAGCCAACGCCGACGAGCGGCTCAAGCGGGCGTTCACCTCGATCACCCGATAATCCTCCGATTCCGGATCGTACGCGTATTGCACATTACACTCGCCCACGATGCCGATGTGGCGGATGATGCGGATGGCCAGCTCACGCAGCTTATGATAGTCCGTATTGCTCAAGGTCTGTGAAGGCGCGATGACGATACTCTCGCCCGTGTGGATGCCCAGCGGGTCGAAGTTCTCCATATTACAAACGGTGATGCAATTGTCGAAACGGTCGCGTACCACCTCATATTCCACCTCTTTCCAGCCCTTCAAGCTTTTCTCAACCAATACTTGAGGAGAGAACGAGAAGGCCTTCTCGACCAATGCGTTAAGCTCTTCCTCATTGTCGCAGAAACCGGAGCCCAGACCACCAAGGGCATAAGCGGCGCGGACAATGACCGGATAACCCAGCTCGGCTGCCGCACGGCGCGCGTCGGCGGCGTTCTCGACCGCCTCGCTCTTGATTGTCTTCACGCCGATCTCGTCCAGGCGTTGCACGAACAACTCGCGATCCTCCGTATCCATAATGGCCTGCACGGGCGTTCCCAGCACCTCGACATGATACTTCTCCAGGACACCACTCTGATAGAGCGCGACGCCACAGTTCAGCGCCGTCTGTCCGCCAAAAGCCAGAAGGATGCCGTCGGGACGCTCCTTGGCGATCACCTTCTCGACGAAGAAGGGTGTCACGGGCAAGAAATAGACCGTATCCGCCACGCCATCCGACGTCTGCACCGTCGCGATATTGGGGTTGATCAAGACGGTCTCAATTCCCTCCTCCTTGATGGCTTTCAATGCCTGGCTGCCTGAATAGTCGAACTCGCCCGCCTCACCGATCTTGAGGGCGCCGGAACCGAGAATCAGGACTTTCTTTATGTTTTCTTTCATTTTTCGGAATCTTTTAGTGTTTACTATATGCTATTCGAATCACCTCAACCCCTTGGTTGAGCCTGAAGCATCCCGACGAACTTATCGAAGATGAACATCGTATCGAGCGGGCCACCGCACGCCTCGGGATGGAATTGCGACGAGAAGAAAGGCTTCGTCTTATGGCGGATGCCCTCATTCGTCCCGTCGTTCATGTTGACGAAAAGCGGCTCCCAATCGGCACCCAGCGTCTCGCTGTCAACGGCATAACCATGGTTCTGGCTCGTGATGAAACATTTCTCCGTACCGACCATGCGCACCGGCTGGTTATGGCTCCGATGGCCATATTTCAACTTATAGATCGTGGCGCCACCCGCCTTCGCCAAAAGCTGGTTGCCCATGCAGATGCCGCAAATGGGGCGATCGCCCTCGAGGGCCTTGCGGATATTGCGCACGGCGGCATCGCACGTGTCGGGGTCGCCCGGGCCATTGCTGATAAACAACCCGTCGTAGTTGAGATGATTGAAATCGTAATCCCAAGGCACACGGATCACCGCCACGCCCCGCTCCAGCAGGCTGCGAATGATATTCGCCTTGACACCACAATCCACCAGGATCACCTTCTTCAACGAGGGATCGCTCCACGAGAGCGCGGCGTCGTCGACGCCCGTCCGCGGGAACTCACGAACAGAACCATCCGGCAAATAGCACAGGATGGATTGGCAACTGACCCGATCCACGAAATTGATCTCCCCATAAGCCGGGAAAGCCAGTCGCTCCTCGTTCTTCCACCTCTCCTCGTCGTTATTGAAGACGATTCGGCCACGCATGACGCCATGCTCGCGGATCCGCTTCGTCAAGGCCCGGGTGTCGATGCCCGTCAGGCCGGGGACATTCTCGCGTCTCAGCCACTCCTCGAGGCTCTCGCAGGCGTTCCAATGGCTATATTCCTCACTATAGTCGCTCACGATGATCGCCTCCGCATGGATCTTCTCGCTCTCCATATGGACCGGAAGGCCATTCTCCTTGAACGTGAAGGGCGGTACGCCATAGTTGCCCACCAACGGATAGGTCAAGGCCATCAATTGCCCCGCGTAGGAAGGATCGGTCAAGCTCTCCGGATAGCCCGTCATGGCGGTGTTGAACACCACCTCGCCGGCCGTCTCCCTCTCTGCGCCGAAAGACCATCCCTGGAATTGACTTCCATCCTCTAAAATCAATGTTGCCGTTTTTCTTGTTCGCATATCGTATCTTTAAAATATATTGTCCTAACTTCTACTCTTCCTTATATTCCTGTTCCATGTAATTGATAAAGGCCCTGTTGACCAGCCGGACACCGCCCGGCGTCGGATAATCGCCCGAGAAGTACCAGTCACCCGGATGATCCGGACAGGACTTGCGCAATCCCTCGAGCGTCTGATAGACGATCTCCACCCGGGCACGCACCCCGCTCGGCTTGAGCAATTCCACCATCTTGGCCGAGATCTCCTGATCCGTGAAGGGCGCATAGATCGCCTTCACGCAATTTTCCTGCTCCTCGCCAGGCCTATCTTCCCAGGCTTTCGCCTTTTGGTAAGCCTCATGAAGAATCGACGTCATGCACCGGTCCTTAAGCAACGCCACAGCTGCCTTGAAGGCAATAAACTCGCTCATGCGAGCCATGTCGATCCCGTAATAGTCTGGATAACGCACTTGTGGTGATGACGAGACAATAACAATCTTCCGCGGATGCAAGCGGTCGAGGATGCCAATGATGCTCTGTTTGAGTGTTGTCCCCCGGACAATACTGTCATCGATGATCACCAGGTTGTCCTCGAAGGGCACGAGACTGCCATACGTGATATCGTAGACGTGAGCCGCAAGGTCATCGCGCGTCTTGCCTTCCGAGATAAAGGTACGAAGCTTGATATCCTTGATCGCCACCTTCTCGCAACGGATTCGCATGGAAAGAATCCGCTCCAACTCACTCTCGTGCAAGAGGTGACTCCGGTCGGCGATCCATTCCTTCTTCAGCTTGTTCAAGTAGGTCTCCAATCCCTCTTGCATACCGAAATAGGCCACCTCGGCCGTGTTTGGGATGAAGGAGAAGACCGTATGGTTCAAGTCGTAGTCGACCGCCTTCAGGATCGGGTTCACCAGGTTCTTGCCCAAGCGTTTCCGCTCCTGATAGATATCCACGTCGCTTCCCCGCGAGAAATAGATCCGCTCGAACGAGCAGGCCCGGTTCTCCTTGGGCTCGACGATCTGGCATGTCCGCCACTCCCCTTTCTTATTAACAAGCAGCGCCTCGCCCCGGTTCAATTCCCGGATGTCTTGCGCGTGAATATTCATGACCGTCTGGATGACCGGACGCTCGGAGGCGAGCACGATCACCTCGTCGTCCGCATAATAAAAGGCGGGACGTATGCCCCAGGGATCCCTGACGCTGAACATCTCGCCACTTCCCGTGATACCACAGATCACGAAACCGCCGTCCCACGTCGGGACGCATCGCCTGAGCACGTTCGAGAGATCGATCCGGTCCTCAATGGCATGGGTGATGTCCATGCCTGTCAATCCCTCGCTCTCGCAATCCCTGAACAAACGCTCCACCTCGCGATCCAACCGGTGGCCGACCTGCTCGAGCATGATATAAGTATCCGCATACTTCCTGGGATGCTGCCCCGTCGCGGTGATCTCCTTGAAGATCTGATCGACATTTGTCAAGTTGAAATTGCCGCAAAGCGCCAGGTTCTTGGCCCGCCAATTATTGCGGCGCAGGAAAGGATGAACATAAGAGATGCCGGACTTGCCGGTCGTGCTGTAACGAAGATGTCCCATATAAAGCTCGCCAGCGAAAGGAAGATTGGCCTTAGCGAAGAAAGGATCATTCAATTGCTCTGCTGACAAATCGTGATAATGCTTGTGAACTTCCGAGAAAATCTCAGTGATCGCTCCCGTACCTAGTGCCCGTTCACGAAACATATACTCCTCACCGGGATCCGCCTCCAGTTTCACGCACGCTAAACCCGCGCCCTCTTGCCCTCGGTTATGTTGCTTTTCCATAAGCAGGTAGAGCTTGTTCAGGCCAAACATCCAACTACCATACTTCTGATGGTAATATTCAAGAGGTTTCAGTAGCCTGACCATCGCTACGCCACACTCATGCTTTAATACTTCCATTTATTGTACCTTTATTAATCACGCAAAGATACAGACAATATCGTACATTTTAATGTTATTTTATTCAAAAGAATAACTTTTTCTTCTTGAAAAAGGTTTTATAGGGAACAAAACTCTTTTTCTTACAAGTTGTCATAAAACGGCCCTTTTCACTTATTCTACGTGAGCCCGGACAGGTTCCGGACGATCCATCCGTTGTTGCCGGGCCAGACGATCGTCCTCCTGCCCCGGCAACAATGGATATCCATCTTGTCAGCCGAAGAAATCTAGCGTCAGCTGCTGCTTCTCCGCCTCTATTTTCCTCAAGTGTCGCTTGCCCTGCGGGGTGACGATCACCAGCTTGTCTAGCCTTGTCCGGATCACCGTCGTGACGGTGTAGCAGGTCGGGATCACCTCGCCCATCTCGGAGAGCCGGCGCTCGATCTCCAGCACGCAATCGATGCACATGCCGCTCGAGAAGGCGATCTTCTCGTCGAACATCTGCTGCTTGAAATCCTCGTCGCGCATATAGAAGTCGATCGTCTCGCCGCCCTTGTTATAGATACCTTTCCAGCGATACTTGCTGTCTTTCAGGACTGGCGAGATGATCTCGATCGTCGCCTTCGTATCCTTAATGGTCGGCAGGTCATCGCTTCTCAAGATATAAAGATTGAAATGGTCGCGCTTGATCTCCAGCACGCCCGAGCGACCGCGGTTCTTGTCGTTCAACTCACGCATGCTGATTCTCGAGACCTTGGGATAACCCCGAAGGACCTCATAGAAGTTTGACTTGCATTTCCGGTAACGGGGCGAGGCGCTCAACAGGTCGATCAGGTCGCTCGGGATTACCGAACCGGCCTTTTTCTGCCGCAGGTCGCGCCTGAGGCTGCCGGCGCTCTTCTGGAGCCTCAAGTCGGTCTCTTCATTGTAATCCGCCAAGAGCTGCCCACCGACGGACAACGTGGGCCTCGACATCAATTGCATGAAGATATTGACCAGGATGGAGATGGCCCGGCTGCTCTCGCCGGCGATCGCCCACCGTTCCTTATAATCGCTCTCGTTCTCGCACGAATCCGCATAGATCGTCATCTTGACCCCCAACAACTCGGCCAACGCCCGCAAGACGTTGATAACCTCCTTCTCACAGCGATGCCTGATCAACGCGTCAATGCAATTCGACTTGTCCTCGAAATGATAACGTATTTCCAGCTTATTGCCAAATCTTACCCACGTGTTTTCCATAGAATTTCATTTTAACTGAGATACCATTCCTATTCAAATCAAGCTTTCGGCTTCCGGTCGAAGAAAGGATTCTTCGACGAGCAACTGACCGGGATGGCCATGACACACTTGCAATCGCCAAGCATCCCCAACCGCTGGGCGGCCAGGCCGGCACTAAACATGACCCGTGTGTCCACACGCATGTCAGCCGCCATGGCGCAAGCGGAACCGATCGCGATACCCAAATCGACCGAGTTGATCGCGCAGGGCACCAACGCCGGCTTCTCGCCGCAGGTCGGGAAACCGCAATGGCCGCAATTCAGGGCCTGCACCTGCTGGCACGTCCCGATGATCACCACCGCTCCGGCGCTTCCCAGGTTCTCCGCGTCGCGCAGGAGAAACTTGAAGCCCGTCTCCCGATAGATATGCTCCATCTCGGCAGACAGGCGCTTGATGTCCTCTCCCGTGACAAGGCCGATCTCGATCACGTCGATCCCCTTCCCTTTAGGCGCGGTCCGGGCGGCCACCATCATCCTTCGCGCGGCCCCGAGCACCAGCTCCTGCCGCAAATCTCTCTCACTTTGTACCATATTAATTTCTTTTCTTCAATTTAACCTCATATAAATCCGAACGGCGATCCTTCAGGTTGCGCACGCTTCCATATGTATGAAGCTCGCTCAACAAGTCCAAGTCCACGTCCGAGACGAGGATCATCTCCGTGTTCGGTGTCGCCTCGGCACGCTTCCCATCGGTCGGGAAGGCGAAATCGCAAGGCGTGAAAACACCCGACTGGGCATATTGGATGTCCATGTTATGCACACGTGGCAAATTACCCACGCTGCCAGCGATGGCTACGAAGCACTCATTCTCGATCGCTCGTGCCTGGGCGCAGACACGGACACGCGAATAGCCATTCTGCGTATCGGTCAGGAAAGGCACGAAAAGAATCTGCATTCCCTGGTCGGCCATGATGCGCGACAGCTCGGGGAACTCCACGTCGTAACAGATCAGGATACCGATCTTGGCGCAATCGGTCTGGAAAGTCTTGACGGCGCTTCCTCCAGTAAGGCCCCAGCTCTTGCTCTCATCGGGCGTGATATGAACCTTCTCGTATGTCTCGTAAGTACCGTCACGGCGGCAAAGGAACCCGACGTTGTACAACCCGTTCTCCTTCAGCAACGGCATACTTCCGGTGATGATATTGATGTTATAGCTGATCGCCAAGTTGATGAACCGGTCGCGGATGTCGTTCGTGTATCGCGCCAGCTCACGAATGGCCTCCGACTCGCTCATGTGGTTGAACTTGGCCATCAACGGGGCGTTGAAATATTCCGGGAAAAGGATGAAATCGCTCTTGTAGTCCGATACGGCATCCACGAAGAACTCCACCTGCTCGAACACGTCATTCAAACTCTTGTAAGGACGCATCTGCCATTGCACCAATCCGATGCGGACTGTCGACTTAGTCGTCACGATCTCCGGCTTCGGCGTATAATAGATATTATCCCATTGCAAGAGGGTCGCGTAGTGCATCGATTCCTCGTCGTTGGGCAAATAATTGGTCATCACCTTCCGGACGTGGAAATCGTTCGAAAGCTGGAAGGTCAGCACCGGATCATAGATCTCCTTCTTGCGGACCTTGTCGATATACTCCTTGGGGCGCAACTCCTTCGCATACTTGTGATAATTGGGAATACGGCCACCAAACATGATCGCCTTCAGGTTCAAGCTCTCACACAGCTCCTTGCGGTAGTCGTACATGCGCCGGGCCAAACGCAATCCACGATAATCCGGATGGATGAAGACCTCGATGCCATAAAGGATGTTCCCTTTGGGATTATGGGTGCTAAAGGTCTCTTTGCCTGTGACCATCGCATAAGTATGGTCGTTCTTGACCAGGTCATAATCGACGATAATCGCCAAGGCGCAGCCGACGATCTTGTTACCGACAACCGTCACGATCTGCCCTTCCGGGAAGATCGTGATCAGTTTCTCTATTTGCTCGCGGGTCCAAAAGACATCTGACCCATCCGCATAAACTCGTCTGAATGATTGCGAGAGCTGCTCATAATCCGAAAGTTGCAAAGTGCGTATCGCTACCTTGTTAATCTTGTGCGTATGTTGTTCCATACCTAAACCAACAAAAATTTACATGTTCCAAGATTACAAAAGTAAGATTTTTTCGGATTCGGTGTTATGGAACAGCCCCCGGTTTTTCAGAAAGTCACCTCTACGCCGCCCATGAATATCGCCTTCGGCATCGGGAAGCCGTCGTTGATCTCGTAGCGGGTCGCCGTCAGGTTCTCGCCCTTCACGAAGAGGCTCAATCCCTTGTCGACAGAGCCGAAACGATAGGCCGCCCGGGCGTTGAGGGTCGTATAATCCTCCTCTTTCTTGCAGGCGTCGTCCGTGTAGAGGCCAAAGATGGACTGGACACTGACGTTGAACGAGAAACGGCCCGGAGCGTACGAGACGCCCGCGTAAAGCTTATGCTCGGGCGCGCCCGGGATCGCCTTGCTCATGTGCAGATAGCTGTAGTTCGCGTCGACGCTCAGGTTGTTCAGGATCTGGTAGCGTGTCTCGAACTCGATACCCTTGTTCGTGAAGGTGCCCAGGTTGCGGTTGATCTTCGGGAACTCGGAGTTGCTGTTGACCCGGTCGGCCACGATCAGGTTCTTGCCGTCGATAAAGAAGGCGGTCAGCTCGGCGAACAGGCGGTTGTCCAGGAAGTTCTGGCTGATCGCGACCTCGTAGTTGATCATGCTCTCCGGCAGCAGGTCCGGGTTCTTGGTGCCCCACATATACAACTCGCGGATGTTCGGGCTACGGAAGCCTTTCGAGATGGAGCCGCGGATCGTGTTCCCCTCGAAGGGACGCACCGTCAGTCCGCCCTGCGGCACCCATTCGCCACCATAGGCGCTGTTGTGCTCATAACGCACGCCGGCGTTCAGGCTCAAGAGGTCGAACAGCTCCTGCTGCATGATGACGTAGCCGGCCGTCTCGTTGATGCTCTTGTCGATGATCTCCTGCTTGCTCCCGTCGTTCATGTCGTTCCAGGCATGTCCGCCCCAGTTCTTGTAATCGATGCCGACCGTCAGGGTGTTGCCCTCGAACAGATGGAACGACTCATAGAGCAGGACGCCCAGGTTCTGGTCCGTAGAGCGGAACAGGTAGTCCTGCGGCTGCTCGCCCGCCTGATAACCGTCGTTGATCTTGTGGTTTCCCCAGTTGTAGAAGAGCTGCACGGCGCCACTCGCCTTCTCGAAATGGTTCTCGAAGCCCAGCGAGGCCGTCCCGCGGAAGATGTTCATCTTGTTATCGATCATCGGTGAATAGGTCTTGCCCGGATTCTGGAACTTGTACTTCGCCAGGCTCACGTCGCCGGTCATCTTGAAATGGTCGTTAAAGCGGTAGCCCAGGTTGGCGAAGCCGTTCGTGATCTGGAAATCCGAGTTGGGCCGGTGACCGTCCGTCCGGTCGTGGTTGATCGAGACAAAGCTGCTGAAATTGCCGACGTTATAACCATTGTTGACCATGTACTTCTGCGTATTGTATGAGCCGTACATCACCCGAGTCCGCGTCCGTCTGCCCGCTTGGTGATGCTTCCTCGTGATGATGTTGATGACGCCGCCCATCGCGTTCGAGCCATAAAGCAACGAGCCCGGACCACGGATCACCTCGACACGCTCCACGTCCGAGGCCACGTAAGTATCCGGCAGGGAATGGCCGAACAGGCCGGCCCATTGGGGCTGCCCGTCAAAAAGGACCAGCACCTTGTTGCCGCTACCGACGCCACGGATGTTGATCGTTCCGGCGGCGCCCTCGGAGACACCAAATCCCGTGATGCCCTTCTCCGTCACGAAAAGGCCCGGCACACGCTCGGAAAGCACCGGCAGCAGGGCCGACTCGCTGCTGGCCTGTATGGCCTCCTGGTCGATCACCGAGATGGTCAGCGGCACACTGCTCCGGTTGACCTGGATCTTGTTCGCCGAGATGACGACCCCTTTCAGATTGATCAGGCTATCCGGCTCCTCCACGGGATTCGCGGCGAAAGCGGATGGCATCAACATAAGCCCGAAGGCCAAAAGTACATTTTTTCTCATCTTATTCATTTTTCGATTTTTATAATCATTATTCATCGCCATCAGGTGACATGAATTCTTCTGATCGTGCCACCCTAACGGCCTATTTTTTGGCGCCAAATAACACGAAACTCTTGAATCGTGTCACCCTGACGCCAAAAAAAACGGGCTAATCCGCCCGGCTCATCACCAGCTTTCCATGCTTGATCCCCTTGATGGCGGTCAGTTGGTCCGCCAATTCCGTCAGGGTATGCGCCACGCCCATCACGGTCACGATGCGCAGGCAGAAATTCTGGTTGATGTAATATTGGGAAGAGGAAAGGATCACCTCCTTGTAGGCCTGCTCGATCAGGTTGATCTTGGAGAAGATCTCCTTCTTGGCCTGGTCGTACATGATGATGATCGTCCCCGCCACCAGGTGATCGCAAAGCCATTTCTTCTCGGCGACATTCTTCTCGATCAAGAAACGGATCGCTTGCGAGCGGTTGGCGAAGCCATTCTCTATCACGTACTGGTCCAACGACTCCAGCAGGAAATCCTCCAGCGAGACCCCAAAGCGCTTAATGCCCATCGGCTCCTCTCCTCCTCCTCATTATTGATAAACTTATTCCTTGAATTTAACCTGGCAATTATCCAGGCTGTCGATGATGGCCAACGACTCCACGTGGAAGCCCTTCTCGCGAAGATAATCGCCGCCATGCTGGAAAGCCTTCTCGATCAGGAAGCCCATGCCGGCCAGCCGGGCGCCCGATTGCTCCACCAGGTCGATAATGCCTTTCGCGGCGTTCCCGTTCGCCAGGAAATCATCGATGAACAAGACATTATCGCCAGCGCCCAGGAACTCCTGGCTGACGCAAATATCATAATACCTCTTTTTCGTGAAGGAATAGACCTGAGTGGTCAACATGGCCTTCATCGTGCTCGGCTTCTTTTTCTTGGCGAAGACGACCGGCACGTTCAACACATAGCCGACCATGATCGCCGGAGCGATGCCACTCGCCTCGATGGTCAGGATCTTGTTGATCTTCTCATCCTTGAAACGGCGCACCAGCTCGGCCGCCATCGAGCGCATCAAAACCGGATCCATCTGGTGATTGATGAAGCCATCCACTTTAAGCACGCCACCCTCCAGGCAAATACCGTCGCGCAAAATACGATCCTTTAACTCTTTCATGCCCTTAACAATATTCCTTTAATTCCTTTCCTGAGAACAATGGCCGCCATCCGGGAAATCCCCGTCGGGACTTCCCGGACGAAAGCCCGTTTATATAGAGATTAGTACGCTCTCGCGAACAATACCCGGCGCGCTGAAGGCTTTCCGGTCACCATACACTGGCCCGGTGTCATGTCGCCCTCCAAGGGCAGGCAACGGATCGTCGCCTTCGTCTCGTTCTTGATACGCTCCTCTGTCTCGGGCGTACCGTCCCAATGCGCCATGATGAAGTAACCCTGCTCGATCTTCTCCTTGAACTCATCGTAAGTGTCGACGCAGATGGTCCGCTCCTCACGGTGCTTCAACGCCTTCTGGAAGATATTGGCCTGGATCTCCTCCAACAGGTTCTTCACGTACTCCTCGATGCCCTCGCACGAGCGTGTCTCCTTCTCGAGCGTATCGCGGCGCATCACCTCGATCGTGCCGTTCTCCAGGTCGCGGCCACCCATCGCCAGACGGACTGGCACGCCCTTCAGCTCATATTCAGCGAACTTCCAGCCCGGCTTGCGGTTGTCCGCGTCATCGTATTTCACGGAAATGCCCAGCGCCTTCAGGCGAGCGACGATGCCCGCCACCTTCTCGCTGATCTGCGCCAGCTGCTCATCGCTGCGGTAGATCGGCACGATGACAACCTGGATCGGCGCCAGGTGTGGCGGCAATACCAAACCGTTATCATCCGAGTGCGACATGATCAACGCGCCGATCAAACGGGTAGAGACGCCCCATGAGGTCGCCCAGGCGTAGTCGGACTTACCGTTCTTGTCGATAAAGGTCACGTCGAAAGCCTTACCGAAGTTCTGGCCCAGGAAGTGCGACGTGCCGGCCTGCAACGCCTTGCCGTCTTGCATCATCGCCTCGATCGTATAGGTATCCAGGGCGCCGGCGAAACGCTCGCTCTCCGACTTTACGCCCTTGATGACCGGCATCGCCATGTAGTTCTCCGCGAAGTTGGCGTAAACCTGCTGCATCTTGCGAGCCTCGATCTCGGCCTCCTCGCGTGTGGCGTGCGCCGTATGGCCCTCTTGCCACAAGAACTCGGCCGTTCTCAGGAACAGGCGGGTACGCATCTCCCAACGCATCACGTTCGCCCACTGGTTGCACAGGATAGGCAGGTCGCGATACGACTGGATCCAGTTGCGGTACGTATTCCAGATGATCGTCTCGGAAGTCGGACGGATGATCAACTCCTCCTCCAGCTTAGCCTCGGGATCGACAACAACACCTGTCCCGTCGTGGTTCGTCTTCAGGCGATAATGCGTCACGACAGCGCACTCCTTCGCGAAACCCTCCACGTGCTCCGCCTCGCGGCTCAGGAATGACTTCGGGATCAACAACGGGAAATAGGCATTCACGTGCCCTGTCTCCTTGAACATATCGTCCAGGATCCGTTGCATCTTCTCCCAGATCGCGTATCCATAAGGCTTGATAACCATGCACCCGCGAACAGCGGAATTCTCCGCCAAGTCCGCCTTAATAACCAGATCTTGATACCATTGTGAGTAATTCACGCCTCTCGGGGTGAGTTCTTTCAGCTCTTTTGCCATATTCTTTTATCTTGTTTCTTTATGTCGTTCGACCTTTTTTTGATCCGCGAATTTACAAAATATTCACTTATTTTCCCTCAACTTTACTCACCAATGGTTTTATGGATGGCCTCAAGAACGATCTTTTCCATGATCTTGTAGCCCTCGAGGGTCGGATGCACCTCGTCGCTCGCCAGGTTCTTGGGCAATCCGTCGCGCTCGTCCTTCATCGCCGAGTGATAATCCACGTAGGTCAGTCCCTCCTTGTCCGCGTAGGCCTTCAGCATCTTGTTCAGCTCGATCACCTTCGGCGCGGGGTTCATGCCGCGGCGCCAGGGGAAATCGTAAGCGGGCAATACGGAGCAGATGATCGGGGTGATCTTGTTATACCTCGCCAGCTCGGCCATCGAGACGATGTTGCCAAAGACATTCTCGAGCGAGATCACGCCGTTGTTGTGGGCGATATCGTTGATGCCGGCCAGGATGACCACCGCTTTCGGCTTCAGGTTGATGACGTCCTGGCGGAAACGGACCAGCATCTCGGAAGTGGTCTGGCCACTGATGCCACGGTCCAGGAAATTATTGTCTATAAAAAATGTGGAGTCCTTCGGCCACCAGCCATCCGTGATGGAATTGCCCATGAAGACCACCTTGGCGGGCGTCGTCACCCGCTTGTTGGCGTCGGCGTAACGGCCGAATTGCGCCCAATCACCCTTCTCCGTCTGCGCGGACACGCTTGTCGCCATCAGCAACCCGCCCATCGCCAGGCCCAGACCCAAAATCTTTCCTATTCTTTTCATCTTTCTTATGTCGTATTTATATTATTAATGTATCCGAAGCGAAATCGCCCCTAATGAAGAGCTAAAATTACGGAGTTTTATCGGATGGCAAACCTTTTTCGCGAGGAATTTGCAAGAAAGAGGAGAAAAAACATATCCAATGGGAACGTGCCCATACTCAGGGAGTGGAGCAATAAAAGATGTTACCCCGATAAAACTCTTGTAGAATCAAATTCTGATTAAAACATTGCAACACTGTTTTCACTTTATAATTAAACAATGTTCTTTATCTTTGTAAAAGATTCTATCACAAGAAAATGATAAATCTTTATTCCCGTATGTTCAATTTACTGATATCAAGTAAGATTTGAAATTACGGATTCAATAATATTAAAATAGATCAATACAATAGGAATAATGGCAAAGACAAACAATACAGCAGATATTGGTTTTGAGAAAGAAATATGGAAGGCGGCAGACTTGTTGCGGGGAAATCTTGACGCTTCGGAATATAAATCCGTGGTGCTGGGACTGATTTTCCTGAAGTATATATCGGATCGCTTTGAGGTAAAATATAACGAACTGAAGGAAGAAGGCGACGGCTTCGAGGAAGACAAGGACGAATATACGGCCGATAACATTTTCTTCGTGCCGCAAGAAGCTCGCTGGCAGATTGTGGCCAAAGCGGCTCATACGCCTGAAGTGGGTACTACGATCGATAATGCCATGCGCCTGATCGAGAAAGAGAATCCGCGCCTGAAAGGTATTTTGCCCAAGAATTTTGCCCGCCCCGAATTAGACAAACGCCGCTTGGGCGATGTGGTGGACCTTTTCACCAACATCCAGATGAAAGAGCATGGCGACACGAAAGACATTCTGGGTCGCACCTACGAATATTGCCTCTCCAAGTTTGCCGAAGCCGAAGGCAAGCTGGCCGGCGAATTCTACACGCCTGCCTGCATTGTGCGCACGCTGGTCGAGGTGTTGCAACCTTTTAGCGGTCGCGTGTACGACCCATGCTGCGGTTCGGGCGGCATGTTTGTGCAGTCGGCCCGATTCATCAACGAACATCAGGGCAGTCTCAACAACATCTCCGTATTCGGACAGGATAGCAACCCAACGACCTGGAAGATGGCACAGATGAACCTGGCTATCCGTGGCATTGAGGCAGACTTGGGTCAATTTGCCGCCGATACATTCTTCGACGACCAACATCCTACGCTGAAAGCCGATTATGTCTTAGCCAATCCGCCTTTCAACTTGAGCGACTGGGGCGCCGACAAGCTGCAAGACGACCCGCGCTGGCGCTACGGTATTCCGCCGTCGGGCAATGCCAACTTTGCCTGGTTGCAGCACATGATTTATCACCTCTCGCCTCGTGGCCGCATCGGTATGGTGCTGGCCAATGGTTCGCTCTCTTCGCAATCGGGCGGCGAAGGCAATATTCGTGAGAACATCATCAAGGCCGATTTGGTAGAAGGTATTGTGGCAATGCCTTCGCAGTTGTTCTATACGACAGGTATTCCCGTTTCGTTGTGGTTCCTGAACCGCAACAAGAAGCAGCCGGGGAAAATCCTTTTCATCGATGCCCGCCAGATGGGAACAATGGTCACCCGCAAGTTGCGTGAGCTGGACGAAGAAAAAGACATTCAGCGTATCGCCCGCACCTTCGAAGACTTCGAAGCAGGCACATTGGAACCTGAAAAAGGATATTGCGCCGTGGCTACACTCGACGACGTGGCCAAGCAGGATTATATTCTTACGCCCGGCCGCTATGTGGGCATCGCAAAGGCCGAAGACGACGGCGAGCCTTTCGAAGAGAAAATGACGCGGCTCACTTCGGAGCTGTCTGAGATGTTTGAGAAGTCGCATCAGCTGGAGGAGGAGATTCGGAAGCAGTTAGAGAGTATTGGATTTAGGATTTAATGACAATAAATTCTCATTTTATGGAAGAGTGGAAAGAGTTTAAATTATCTGATTTGACCATTATGAAAAATGGGAAGAAACGGCCATCATGCATAGGGCAATATCCTGTTTATGGAGGTAATGGCATTATGGATTACGCAGATGTGTTCAATGCTGAGAATACAATAGTTGTCGGAAGGGTTGGTGCTTATTGTGGCAATGTATATTATTGTTCTAAAAAATGTTGGGTTTCAGATAATGCGATTGCTGTATTTCCTAATGATTTAGTTGAGATTAAATATCTATTTTATTTGATGTCTTCTCTTGATTTACATCATCAACATATTGGAGGAGCACAACCTTTAATGACTCAAGATATTATTGGAGGTTTTAAAGTTTTCATTCCCAGTTTGAATATACAAGAAAAAATAGCTTCTTTTCTTTCCTCTCTTGACGACAAAATCGAACTAAACCGTCGCATCAATGAAAATTTAGAGCAGCAGGCACAAGCTTTATTCAAGTCTTGGTTTGTAGATTTTGAACCATTCAAGGATGGCAAGTTTGTAGACTCGGAGCTGGGGATGATTCCGGAAGAACTTACAATAAGTCATATTGGAGATATTCCACACACTATAGAGAGTGGAAGACGTCCGAAAGGAGGAGCAGTATTAAAAGGTGTTCCAAGTATTGGAGCAGAAAATATAAAAGGATTGGGGTATTATGATTATTCTAAAACAAAATATATCCCAGAAGATTTTGCATTGACTACAAATCGTGGAAAAATCAATGGATATGAACTTCTAATATACAAAGATGGAGGTAAGCCTGGATATTTTATTCCAAACTATACAATTTTTGGTGAAGGATTTCCCTTCGATGAAATGTTCATTAATGAACATGTATTTCGATTAGATTTAATGAGTAAAGAGTATAACGTTTTTGCATACTTTTATATGCAGACTCCTTATATTATGAATCAACTAAATTCTATTGGAGGAAAAGCTGCAATACCCGGTATAAATACAAAAGATGTAGAGTCTTTGCCTATTTTCACTGAGGACAATAAGAAAATAAAAGAGTTTGGAAATCTTGTATTACCAATGATAACAACTATATTAAGAAATTGTCATGAAAATGCACGTTTGGCGCAACTCCGCGACACACTTCTTCCTCGTCTTATGTCGGGCAAATTAGAGATAAAAGATAACAGTTATGACTGATTTTGAAGAATATATCAGACAAAGCGAACCCGGCAGGCAACAGAAAGCCTATGCTTGGCGAACAGCGATTGGACTTCAGGCCGTCGATGGTTTGAAACCCTCGGAATATCTGAAAGATACGG
>ERZ779874.1479-NODE-1479-length-22598-cov-5.260835_pt1 | contig 22598 bp, 15 predicted proteins | sample MGYA00511031_ERZ779874 | MGnify/ENA primary metagenome ERZ779874 (study PRJEB29588, sample SAMEA2156850) | human gut metagenome | biome: human gut; feature: human-associated habitat; material: faeces | place: Denmark | collected 2008/2010 ...
CGATTTTTACGCATGTTACTAAATAATTTGTGTCAACTTATTTAGTACACTACAGAGATTCGCATGCGTGAGTAGACAGGAATGGAAAAGAAAAGGGACGTACAAATACTGTACGTCCCTTTTTATCGTTAAAGCCGATTCTTCTTTTATTTCAGCAAGGTGTCGCGCATAGCGCCGATCTTGTCTTTAGAAGCACGTGCCTCGTTGACAGAAACAACCATATCTTTCAACGGAGCGATTGTCTCTCCGAGCACTTGCATGTCAGGATAATATTTTGCCAGGTCGGCTGTGATCTCCTGAAGGATGTCAAGACGCTTCGTCATATTGTCGCTCAATCCTGCTGATACGGCGTCGCCCTTGACTACCAAGCCCGGATTACCATAGATGTAAGCATACTCAACAGCCATACCACCGAGCAACTCCATCTGGACATCGATCTTGTCGTTCTGTGCCATAGCGTCGATCAATTTATCCTCCTGATCTTTCAAGAACTTGTTCAGCTCCTCTTGGCTAGCGTTAGCGGGCGCTGACTCTTTCATGATCTCGACAGCGAACGGGATGTTCAGGTCTGTAGTCAACTTCAGGATGGCGCTCTCAACCTCTGTTGTCGGCTTTTTCATAGCCTTCAGCATGTTAAGATCAGCGAAATAGATACCGCAGGCACGTGCCTTCTGGGCGGGTGTATTCAATTCGTTAGCCTTGCTGGTCGGCAGCATGAAATCGGTGTTAGCGACTGAGATCTCAACCTCACCGGTAGATAATTTATAAGGCAAGTCAGAATCTGGCATGTCTTTCAAGAAACGGGTTACCTCGTCTTTCAATTCGGCGGTCAGCAAGTTTTTGGATACCTCGCCCGCGATTACCGCTTCCTGCTCCATTTGTTGCTCTGGAGTCGCGTTCTCCTTTTTCGCGTTATTGCATGAGATCAAGCTCATCGAAATTGCCGCGATAGTCAGTAAGCTTACAAAACTTCTTTTCATTTTCTTCTTGTTTTAAATTAATTGTCTATTTTGTTATTATTGATTCTTATTAATGTATTTTCCCGGAATTTCTGCGAAGATAAATATAATTACTAAAATGGCAAAGATTCCTAATACGAATAAATTAAATGAAAATGTGGTGAAGGTCAAGCCTGCCACCTTTTTCTCGCCACTGTAGAATGGTGCCTGTCCGGTATTACGGTCGGGGCGGAGATAGATCTGCCCGATCTTGGGGTAGATCCTGTCTTTGCCAACGACACAGAAGCGTACGCTTCCGTTATTAAGTACCTGATCCTGAAGGAAGGTGTTGTGATGGTTTTTCTTTAATTCGGTTAGCCATTCCGAGCTGTGTGCCTGGATAAGCTCGTTGGTGCGCTTCGTCAGGAGAGCCGTGAAATTGTCTGCCCGCTGTTTCAGGGCATTTTCCGCTTTCCGTAGATAGCTCTCGTAATCCTCCTTGCCCGGATCGAAAGGCTCAATGCGTGCCGCCTTTCCCAGGACATCCAGCTCGTTGAGGATCGTGCGGGTCAGGTTTTTCTTGTCCTCGTTCTCGAGGTTGAGGCTGTTGACCAATCCCTCGACCTCCTTGACATGGATGTTTTGGTAATATTGCGCCAGGAATTTTTCCCGTTCGATGGGGAAAAAGTATTGGTTGTAGGCGTTGTTCTTGAATTGCTCGGTGGCGAGAGCCTCAAATGCCCAGCGTGAGGGGATGAGCTCTCCAATTAACGGAACGACATTCTCGCGTGAGGCCTGTTGGCTCAGGTCATCAAACTTGACAACGACACCGCAAAGAAGGATTTGCGGGATGAGCAGCAAGGGGATGGAGATATAGATCGCTACGATGGAATTGAGTGTCTGGGAGAGCAACAGGCCTGTCAGGTTCGCCAGGAAAGAGGTTGCCCACAGGATCAGCCACCAGGTCATGAACATCTCGCCGCCAATTCCCATGAGGCTGTTGCCGACCGCGATGAAGAGGAGGCTTTGCAATCCGGAAATGACCAGCAAGTAGAACATCTTCGAGAGCAGGTAGCTGGACCGGCTCAGCTGCAGGAAACGCTCGCGTTTGAGCAGGGCACGATCCTTGATGATCTCCTCGGCGCTGATGCTCAGTCCGGTGAAGGTCGCCACGATAACGGCCATGAAAATGTACGAGAGCAGGTTCTTGTTCTCGAGCAGGCTGTACTCGCCGTCGGGGGCATAACGTGTCAGGAGAGCGACGATCAACGCCAGGATCGGTGTCTCGAGAAGAGCGATGCCGAGATATTGCCGGTTGGTGATCTTTGTCTTGATATTGCGCTCGAGGAAGATCCGGAACTGTTGCCAGGCGGATGGTTTCTTTTGCGTGTTGGGCGGCAACTCCTTGCGCTCGACAGGACTCATTTCCGGCCGGGAGGAGAGGTAAAGCTCGTGCCATTCTTTGGCTGTGAGCTTACGGATATTGGTCTGGTTGCCCGAGTCGTCGATCTTTTTGGCGTCGATGATGTTGAGGATCAACTCCGGATTGACGTTGCTGCAGGTTTCGCAGACACTGATGTCCTGGTCGGCGAAGTTGGCGATCCGCTTGAAGTAGGTGATTGCCTCGATCGGGTTGCCGTCGTAGATGGGATAACCGCCGGTATCGAGCAGCCAGAGCCGGTCGAACAGTTTGTAGATCTCGGACGAGGGCTGGTGGATGTTGACGATGACCAGCTTGCCGCGATGCGTTTGCTCCTTGAGGAGGATGATCACCTTTTCCGAGTCGCTCGATGAGAGACCGGATGTTGGCTCGTCGAGGTAGAGGATGCCCGGCTCGCGGATCAGCTCGAGGGCGATGTTAAGCCGCTTGCGTTGTCCGCCACTGATGGTCTTCCGGATGGGTGACCCGACGGGCAGGTCCTTGATCTTGAGCAGGTCGAGATCCTCGAGGATCGCGTTTACCTTCTGCTCGATGGCTTCGTCGCTTTGGTCGGCGAAGCAGAAGCGGGCCGTGTACCAGAGATTCTGGAAGACGGTCAACTCCTCGATCAGGAGGTCGTCTTGCGGGACAAAGCCGATCTGCCGTTTGCAGTCCGGATCGCTCAGGGGAATACCGTTCACCAGTATGGCTCCCTTTTGCGGGGTGATGTTCCCGTTCAGGATGCTGAGCAGGGTTGATTTTCCTACGCCACTACCACCCATGATGGCGACCAATTGACCGGATTCGAGGTTGAACGAGAAGTTATGCAGGCCATTCTCGCTATTATCGAAATGGAAGTCGATGTCGCGTCCCGTGAGATAGACTCGCGGCCGTTTCTCGTCCTTGTTGAAGACCTCCATCACGTCACTGAAATAGATGGGCGAGAAGCGCTTGCCCTTGATGACGCCGCTTCGTTGCCAGGCGTAAAACGTATCGGCGCAAACAGGGATATTATTCATGTAGACAACGCCCTCTCCGTGGTGTGAGAAGAGCAGCTTGTCGTATTTCTCAAGATTCAGGACACGGATCTCGCCCGACAGCCACTCCCGATAGATGTGGTTGGCGTGTTGGCCTTTGTTTTCCTTGTCCGCATCGATAAATAGGATATTCGGATGCTCCTTGCCGACAACGAAGTCGACAAGACAGTCAAAACTCTCGGGTTGGATGCCAAAGATCTCCGCGATCTCATGGAATATCTTGATGTTTTGTTGCAGTCCCTCGCTATTGCCATGGGCAAATTCCATGAAACGCAACAGGAGAAGGATTTGTTCCTCCGCGACGAGCTTTACCTTCAGTTGGGCGCACACATTGATGATCACCTGTTCCTTGTCGATAATGAAATCGGGATCGTCGTACATGCTTTGCGCCTCGTTGAACAGGTCTATGTAAGTTTGGTTGGATTGGATACCGAAATGGCTGGTAAGATAAGTGTTGACCGCCTGTTGGGCTTTTCGTCTCTCTATTTTTGCCAGCGAGGCGAAAATGGCGAATAGGTTCAGCAGGCCGCTGAGAATAGTTTCATTCATTTTGAAATTGAATATAAATGTGTGTCTTTTCGTTTCCTTTTATAGCGCAAAGATAAGGATTTTATTCTGTTTTTACCTGTTGTTTGCCTTTTTATTAGCGGGAGGATTTGCGGGAAAGGTCGCGGTGCCTTGGAAACATCGGGAATGTCGGAAGTTGTTCTATGATTTCAGGCGACGTGTTATATCCGTACGGAGATGATCTGTTTTTCGTGTAAACAGATCATCTCCGTACGAATAGGATCTGTTTTTAGCTTGGACAGATCATCTCTGTGTAAAGGAGATCTGTTTTTCATGTAGACAGATCTCCTCCGTATGAATCGGATCTGTTATTCGCGTAGACAGATCATCTTCGTACAAAGATGATCTAATGTCAGGCTCAGCAGAAGAAAGAAATGAGCAGTTGGGCCGAAATGACACGAATAAACATGGAGAGAGGGTAGACGGTCGCGTATGAGACGGAAGGTTCGTCGCCCTCGACAGTCGTGTTCGCATAGTTTAGCGCCATCGGGTTGGCCATACTGCCGCAGAGCATACCGACGTTGTGCGCGTAATCCAGCTTGAAGAATTGCGACGCGATGATTCCAACAATAAGTACGGGAATGATTGTCAGCAGGAAGCCGACGCCAATCCACATCAAGCCCTCGGCCCGGAAGACCGTCTCGAAGAAATGCGCTCCGGAATCGATGCCCAATCCCGCCAGGTAAATAACGATACCGAATTGGCGCATCATCAGGTTCGCGCTTTGGGTCGTATAGGTGGTGAGGTGAATCCGGGGGCCAAATGCGCCCATCAGGATGCCGACAATGATCGGACCGCCAGCGACGCCCAGCTTGATTGGCGTGTCCATGCCCGGCAGGAAGATGGGGATCGCTCCAATCAGGACACCAAGCGTCAGTCCGACAAAGATGGCCAGCAGATTTGGGTTGTCAAGTCGCTTCATCTCATTGCCCAATATCTTTCCGACATTATTCACCGAGTTCGCCTCGCCGACGATCGTCAACCGGTCGCCAATCTGCAGGCGAAGGTTTTTGGAAGCCAGCAGGTCGATGCCCGCACGGTTTACCCGTGTGATATTGATTCCGTAAAGATTGCGGAGACGAAGGGAGCCCAGCTTGACACCGTTGATCCGGTCGCGCGTGACGACGATACGTCTTGATATCAATTGACTGTCGATCGCGTTCCAGTCGATATCCTTCTTATTCCAGTCCTTGTTCTCCTGTTCGCCGAACAGGGTCTTGATATATTCGACATCCGACTTGATGGAGATGACCAGCAGGTGATCCTTTTCGCGAAGCAGGGTCTCGGATGTTGGGATGCAGACTTTGCCCTCATGCCATACTCGTGAGATAACGAAATGTTTCTCGGTGAGGCGCATAACCTCTTGGATGCTCTTGTTATAGATTGAGGGATTGAGAACCTGGAACTCGGCTACGAACGTGGTGGAATCTTGCTCCTTATGGCTGTTTTCCATCTTTTTGGCGAACATTGCCCGTAAGACGATGATCGCCAGGATAACACCCACGACTCCTAATGGATAGGTGACAGCGCAGGCCAATGCCATGTCGGTAACCGCCTCTGTCTCGCCGGGACGCATCTGGATCAGCGCCTGTTGGGCGGCACCAAGAGCGGGTGTATTGGTTACGGCGCCAGAGAGTAATCCTACCATCGTCGGGATGGAGATTCCGCTTGTCCAATGGAAAATGAGTGTGCAAAGGATACCTATGACAATAACAGCCAGTCCCATCATGTTCAGCTCAACGCCTCCTTTTTTCAGTGAGGAGAAGAAGCCAGGACCAACTTGAAGTCCCAAAGCATATACGAATAAAATCAACCCGAAGTTCTGGGCGAAGTTCAGCATGTCCTTGTTAACCTCGATCCCTAAATGGCCGGCCAGGATTCCGGCGAAGAAAACGAATGTGACGCCCAAGGAGACGCCGAAGAATTTGATTTTTCCTAAATAAACACCTACAGCGGATACGACCGAGAGGATGAGGACCGCCTGGATCATGGACGGTTCCGTTATTGTCTCCAACAACCAATTCATACCAGTTACTTTAACGGCGCGAATTTACGTGATATTCCCTACATATCCATGCGTTGATAAAAAATATGAAAAGAATCAGCCCTTGGTTGCCTCTTTCTTCACCTGGCGGTGATTGTTGCTGAGGATAAGGGTTGACGGCATTGACTGCAGGGCAGAGACCTTTTGTTCGGAGAGCGTATTCCAGCTCTTGTAGCTGATCAACATGAAGTTGAAGTCGTTGAACAAATGGGCGGTCAATTTCTTTTCCGGACTCACGAGCAGGCCATTGGTCGTCTCGTTAGCTTCAGACAGGGCTGTTTTGATCTGCTCACTTTCCTCATTGTTCCCATTATATAAATTAAGGAGAGTAGCCTTGCCACACGTTGTCCGGAGCAATGTTTTAGCGTAATCGATCAGGAACAGGTCGTCCGCTGAGTTGATAATGATGATGGCATTGGTCGCTTTCACGAAATTGCGATTGACAAACACGCCGACAGGACATTGTGTCTGCTCGATGAATAACTTGGTCTTATCCTTTAATAAGGAGCCGGGGTAGAACCAAGACTCGGGCGCTTTGAACCGCTTCAGGAAACGGTTGTAGAAAGAGGTGCGGTATCGGTTTGCCGCGATATCATCCGGCGTATTACTCAGGGAGATGCCCGCTCCGACAAGCAAGAAATCAAATCCTTCGTTATTGACAATGTTACAGATGTCTAATCCGGCATTGTCTGATATCTCATAGCGGGTATGGATTTGAAGCCCTAGTTTTTTTGCGCCATAAAGGATCGGGCCAAAACTGACCTCCTCAAAATTGTCTGTATGCAAGGGATTGACATCCGAACCGACAGTTAAGTGCAAGGCTGTCAGATCCAACTTGTTTTTTCCTTGGGCAAACATTTGATAAGCCACGTCGAGCATGATCTGGCCATTGCCCGCACGCCCGAACGACAGCAATACCTTGAAAAGGCCCATCTCGTTTTTCTTGCGTTTTTGCTCGATAATCTTGTCGTGTGTCTTGTAGCAGAACTTGATGAAGGAGACAAGAGGTGTCGTCATGAACGTTGTTACGAGGGTCATGATGACCAGCATGACGAAAACGGAGGGCGTAAGTATTCCCATCTCATAACCTATAGTCAAGACTACCAATTCCATCAATCCCCGTGTGTTCATCAAAGCGCCGATGTAAAGACTGTCTTTCCAGCTTTCCCCGACAAAACGAGCGGAGAACATGGCGCCACCAAATTTACCAACGATAGCGACCAATATGAAAATGGTACATAAGATCCATTGCTCAGAGCTATCGATTAATCCGATCTCCGTACGTAATCCAGTTGACGCGAAGAACAATGGTAAGAACAAGGCCAATGAGACATCCTCGACCTTTTCTGTCATGATTTTCCGGAACTTGATATTTTCAGGCATGACAACTCCCGCGATGAAGGCACCGAATAGAGCGTGAAGTCCGAGAATCTCGGTAAAATAGGATGAGATGACAAGTAGCAAAAGGATGAAAGCGACGATTCCCTTGTCAATGACCTCCTTATTGTGGTATATTTGTCCGACCATACGAAGGAAAGGACGGATGGCCAGGAACATGATAACAATATACAGGATCGAGAAAACAATGTTGTAAACCGCGCTAAGCATGGTTCCGGCCTGTGCGATCGCTATGACTACAGCCAAAAGACACCATGCCGTTATATCTCCATTCGCCGCACTCGCTAAGGTAATAACACCTAAGTGAGTTTTGGTGAGACCTTTCTCCTGGATAATTCTCGCTAAGACAGGAAAAGCGGTGATGCTCATCGCAATTCCAATAAAGAGAGCGAAAGAAAGGAACGGTATGCTTTTATCCGCATATTTTTCATAAACAAAATAGGCCGTGAGCATTCCAAAAAAGAAGGGGACGATTGTGCTGGTGTGACTAATCAGGATCGTCTCATTCAACTTTTGCCGGATTTCAGTGAGGTTCAGTTCCATTCCGATGGCGAACATGAACAGTATCAATCCGAACTGGCTCAATATCGTGATGTTTCCCAATGACTCAATAGGGAACAGGAAGGCGGATGCCTCTGGAGCAATATTACCCAAGACAGATGGGCCGAGGACAATTCCTGCCAGGATTTCACCAATAACCGTTGGCTGGCCGATTTTCTTGAAAAGCCAACCAAAGATGCGGCATGTGACCAATATGGCGATGATTTGCAGAAGAAGAATACCAAGCGAAGATTTTATGTTCTCAAGCAACAGACCACGAAAAAGCACGAAACCTTCGCTTAGATTCTTTGGGGAATCATAAGACGAGGATATCGCGTTCGTGATTTGCTGGCTCTCACCCTCTTTGGCGACAAGATACATCAACGAACCGAAAACAAGGATTATTGTCACATAAAAGGCGACACTTTTGATATTTTTGCTCATTTCCTCTCTCGTTTAACGCGAATATAAAAAATCTTGTTCGTAAAATCAAAGGCTTTTTATTCTCTTTTAATATCCCTTTTTTACTTTCGATACTTTGTTATCTGATTGCCTCTTTCTTGAATTTAAGAATTGTATGGGTTTGGTTACAGGAATTTGGTTTTTTATTTATATCTTTGCTGAATAACCAATTATATATTAATCATGGAGTCTCTAAATTTGATTAAGAATGATCCTTGGCTAGCCCCCTATGAGTCGGCTATTGAAGGTCGTTATCAATATGTTATTGATAAGGAGAAAAGCCTGACGAATAACGGTAAGCAAACCTTGTCTGAAATGGCGTCCGGATATCTTTATTTCGGATTACATAAAACGGCAAAAGGCTGGATATTCAGGGAATGGGCCCCCAACGCCACAGCTATTTATCTGATCGGTACGTTCAACGATTGGCAAAAGAATGAAAAATATAAGCTGAAAAAGAAAGCGAATGGTGTTTGGGAAATATCTTTGGCCGAAAAGCTTTTGTGTCATGGTGACTTGTTCAAGTTGCTGGTTGAGTGGGATGGCGGTTCTGGCGAGCGTATTCCGGCATGGATACGTCGGGTTGTTCAAGATCCGGAAACAAAGATCTTTAGTGCCCAGGTATGGAATCCAGAGGTCCCATATAAATTTAAGAACCGGAAATTCAAGCCGAAAAAATCTCCCCTTTTGATTTATGAATGCCATATTGGTATGAGTACGAATGAGGAGAAAGTTGGTTCCTATGATGAGTTCCGGCAGAACGTGTTGCCTCGTGTGGCGAAGGATGGTTATAACGCTATACAGATTATGGCTATTCAGGAGCATCCTTATTATGGCTCATTTGGTTATCATGTCAGTAGCTTTTTCGCTGCCTCTTCCCGTTTTGGTACACCCGAGGATTTGAAACGCTTGATTGATGAGGCTCATGGTTTAGGTATATCGGTGATTATGGATATTGTCCATAGTCATGCGGTGAAGAACGAGATAGAGGGATTAGGTCGTTTTGATGGTTCCTATTCCCAATATTTCCATCAGGGAGATCGACGGGAGCATCCGGCTTGGGATTCTTTGTGCTTTGATTATGGTAAGAACGAGGTCCTTCATTTCCTGCTGTCAAATTGCAAGTTCTGGTTGGAGGAGTATAAATTCGATGGTTTCCGTTTCGATGGTGTGACTTCCATGCTTTATTATAGCCATGGCTTAGGTGAGGCATTCTGTAATTATGGTGATTATTTCAATGGTCATCAGGATGGCGACGCGATCGCCTATTTGACATTGGCAAATAAATTGATCCATGAGGTTAACCCGAATGCGATTACGATCGCGGAGGAGGTAAGTGGTATGCCTGGTTTGGCTGCCAAGATAGAGGATGGTGGTTATGGCTTTGATTATCGTATGGCCATGAATATTCCGGACTTTTGGATTAAGACTATTAAGGAGAAAAAGGATGAGGATTGGCATCCATCCGCGATTTGGTGGGAGACAACCAATAGACGTGCGGATGAGAAAACGATCAGTTATGCGGAGAGCCATGACCAGGCTTTGGTAGGTGACAAGACCATTATTTTCCGTCTGATTGATGCTGATATGTATTGGCACATGCAGAAGGATGACCATAATTTCATGGTTGAGCGTGGTATTGCTTTACATAAGATGATCCGCCTTGTGACAGCTTCCACGATTAATGGCGGTTACTTGAACTTTATGGGAAATGAGTTCGGGCATCCGGAGTGGATTGATTTCCCGCGTGAAGGAAATGGTTGGTCTTATAAGTATGCCCGCCGTCAATGGGATTTGGTGGATAACAAGGACTTGAAATATCATTATTTGGGCGATTTCGACCAGGCAATGTTGAAGGTCATTTGTGGGGTTCGCAATTTCCAGGATACACCAATCCAGAAGGTTTGGGATAATGATGGTGATCAGATTCTTGCTTATATGCGTAAGGATTTGGTATTCGTGTTTAATTTCAGTCCGACAAAATCCTTTACGGATTATGGTTTCTTGGTGCCAAAAGGCGAATATGAGGTCGTCTTGAATACGGATGCTCCTCAGTTCGGTGGATTTGGTTTGGCAGATGATAGCGTGCGCCATTTTACGCAGTTTGATCCGTTATATAAAAAGGAAAAGAAAGAATGGCTTAAAATTTATATTCCCGCTCGTAGCGCGGTTGTATTGAGAAAGGTAAAAAAGTTGAAAAAGTAAAAAGAATAGGAAAGAAAAATTATGTTGTATCCATTTACATTTAAACCCATCTTGAAGAAGGTCATTTGGGGTGGTTCTGATATTTGTCCTTTTAAGGAGATCTCTCCAGTAGAAAATGGTGTTGGTGAGAGTTGGGAGTTGTCACATGTTGAGGGAAATTATTCGATCGTCGCTAATGGTGAGTTGGCAGGTAAGTCTTTGGATGATTTGATTCGCCAGTATGGAGCCCAATTGATGGGTCAAGAGGTGATCGATCGTTTTGGAACGACATTTCCTTTATTGATTAAGTTTATTGACGCACGAGATAATCTTTCTATTCAGGTACATCCTGATGATGAACTGGCGAAAGCCCGCCACAATTCATTTGGAAAGACTGAAATGTGGTATGTGATCAAAGCGACGAAAGACGCTTCTCTCTATTCTGGTTTTTCTAAGCAGATTGATGCGGATGAATATGTAAAGAGAGTTCAGGACAATACGATTATGGATGTATTGCAGCGGTATAATGTAAATGAGGGTGATGTTTTCTTCTTGCCTGCCGGTCGGGTACATGCGATTGGAGCTGGTTGTTTCATTGCGGAGATTCAACAGACAAGTAATATCACTTATCGTATTTACGATTATAACCGTAAAGATGCGAATGGAAATACTCGTGAACTGCATACGGAGTTGGCTAAAGACGCGATCGATTATACTTTGTATCCCGATTATCGGACACATTACAAAGCACATACGAATGCGACGATTGAGTTGGCTAACTGCAAATACTTTACGACTAACTTGATGGATGTTGATGCGACCATGACGCGCGATTTCAAGGATCTGGATTCATTTGTCGTTTATATCTGTATGGAGGGCAAAGCTTCGCTTAAGGATGATAAAGGAAATGAGATTTTCGTGCATCAAGGACAAACGGTTTTGATGCCGGCAGATACGAAAGGGGTGACAATCTCTCCTGCGCCAAAGGCGAAATTCATGGAAACCTACATTAAATAATAGAATGAGAATAAAGGATAGCCAGCGAGGTATTTTCGTTGGTTATCCTTATTTAATATATAATGTATCAATAAGTTTTTACTTCTGGAAATGGCAGACGACAAAAAGATCATATTTTCAATGGTGGGCGTAAGCAAGACCTTTCCGCCCCAGAAGCAAGTGCTCAAAAACATATACCTCTCGTTTTTCTATGGAGCCAAGATTGGTATTATTGGTTTGAATGGTTCCGGAAAATCAACATTGTTGAAGATTATTGCGGGAATTGATAAGGAATATCAGGGAGAAGTCGTGTTTTCTCCGGGTTATTCGGTTGGTTATTTGGAACAGGATCCGAAATTGGAGCCTGGAAAGACCGTTAAAGAGGTTGTTCAGGAAGGTGTCCAAGAGATAGTGGATACATTAAAGGAATATGAACAGGTAAATGAGCGCTTTGGCGATCCTGAGGTGCTTGAGGATCCGGATAAGATGGAGGCATTGATAAATAAGCAGTCGGAATTACAAGACAAGATTGATGCTATGGATGCCTGGAATCTGGAAAGCCGGCTGGAACGGGCGATGGACGCATTGCGTTGTCCGCCGGAGGATCAGGTCGTGGATACGCTTTCGGGAGGCGAGCGCCGTCGTGTCGCTTTATGTCGTTTGCTGTTGAAACAACCAGACGTGTTGTTGCTTGATGAGCCTACCAACCACTTGGACGCAGAATCAATTGATTGGTTGGAACAACATTTGCAACAATACAGTGGAACGGTGATTTGTATTACGCATGATCGTTATTTCCTTGATCATGTGGCAGGCTGGATTCTTGAGTTGGATCGTGGGGAGGGTATTCCTTGGAAAGGCAATTATTCCTCATGGCTGGATCAAAAGACCAAGCGTATGGCTCAGGAAGAAAAGCAGGCAAGCAAGCGTCGTAAGACATTGGAACGTGAGTTGGAGTGGATCAATATGGCACCTAAGGCCCGTCAAGCTAAGGGGAAGGCTCGTTTGAATTCGTACGAGCGATTGCTGAATGAGGACCAAAAGGAAAGGGAAGCAAAACTGGAGATCTTTATCCCGAATGGCCCGCGTTTGGGTAATAAGGTGATTGAGGCGCATCATGTGGCGAAAGCCTTTGGTGAGAAATTGCTGTTTGATGATTTGAATTTTGTTTTGCCGCCTAATGGTATTGTGGGAGTAATTGGTCCTAATGGTGCCGGTAAGACAACCCTTTTCAAGATGATTATGGGACAAGAGTCTATCGATAAGGGTAGTTTTGAGGTTGGTGAAACCGTGAAAATCGGTTATGCGGATCAGACGCATAAGGATATAGATCCGAATAAGACTGTTTATCAGGTTGTATCCGGTGGTCAGGAATTTATTCGTATGGGAGGCAAAGAGGTTAATAGTCGAGCCTATTTGTCGAAATTCAATTTCGCCGGATCTGATCAGGAAAAATTGTGTGGTGTCTTATCTGGTGGAGAGCGGAATCGTTTGCATTTGGCTTTGACATTAAAGGCGGATGCGAATGTCTTATTGCTTGATGAGCCGACTAACGATATTGATGTCAATACGCTTCGTGCGCTGGAAGAGGGATTGGAGAATTTTGCGGGTTGTGCGGTTGTTGTTTCGCATGACCGATGGTTCTTGGACCGTATTTGTACACATATCCTTTCGTTTGAGGGTGATTCGAATGTTGTTTTCTATGAGGGCAGTTATTCGGATTATGAGGAATATAAACGGAAATCTGTTGGGTATGAGGAACCGAAGCGTGTACGTTATCGTAAATTGATTGTTGATTGATTTTACCTAATTATATATAGTTTACCATGAGAAAAAAAATGTTTTTATTAGCCGCGTTGGCATTGAGTAGTTTCGCATTCTCGGGAGAGGCTCTTGCGCAAAAGGCTGAGAAGTTATTTAACGGGAAGGATCTCTCAAACTGGAACTTCGTGGTGGATAAGAATTCTGTTCCGGCCGATCAGGTTTTTTCTGTTCGTGATGGCGTGATACATATTAAGGGCAATCCTTTTGGTTATATGTACACGAAGGAGAAGTATTCTAATTATAAGTTGCATGTGGAATGGCGTTGGCCGGATGGGGAATCAAACAGTGGTATCTTCTTGTTGATCGCTGATCCTAAGAATCCATTTCCTAATGGAATAGAGTGCCAACTTCATGCTGGTGACGCTGGAGATTTCGTATTGCTTGGCGGTTCAGACTTGGTAGAGTATTTCTCTCGTCCGGGTGTTCCTCGTCCAGATTTCCCTGTTGTCAAGAAACATGCTGAGTCGAGTGAGAAACCTGCTGGTGAGTGGAATGAGGCTAATATCTTCGTTAAGGATGGAACAATAACGGTTTACATTAACGGAGTTTACCAAAATACGGGAACCAATAAGGTCAAAGAAGGTTTTATTGGTCTTCAAAGTGAGGGAAAAGACGTACAGTTCAGAAATGTGACAGTCACGAAGTGGTGATGGACGCAGAGTTGTTCTTGTCCGTTTTTTACAAATATGAATCTATTAATTTAATTGAGAATGAAAAGAGACAACGTCATTTTTGACATTATTGAGAAAGAGCATCAACGTCAGTTGAAGGGAATTGAGTTGATCGCTTCTGAGAATTTTGTCAGTGATCAGGTTATGCAGGCTATGGGTAGCTGCTTGACGAACAAATATGCGGAAGGTTATCCTGGTCATCGTTATTATGGAGGTTGTGAGGTCGTCGATCAAAGTGAGACAATCGCTATCGAGCGTTTGAAGAAGATTTTCAACGCTGAGTGGGCGAATGTACAGCCTCATTCAGGAGCTCAAGCTAATGCGGCAGTATTCTTCGCTGTTTTGAATCCGGGTGATACGTTTTTGGGATTGAACCTTTCTCATGGAGGTCACCTGTCTCATGGTTCTCCAGTAAATAGTTCTGGCGTGCTTTATCGTGCTACGGAATATAATGTAAAGGAGGAAACTGGTCGGGTTGATTACGACCAGATGGAAGAGGTCGCTTTGCGTGAGAAGCCGAAATTGATCATTGGTGGTGGTTCTGCCTATTCTCGTGACTGGGATTACAAACGGATGCGTGAGATCGCGGATAAGGTTGGTGCCTTATTGATGATTGATATGGCGCATCCCGCAGGTTTGATCGCTGCTGGTTTGTTGAACAATCCTTTGGAATATGCCCATATCGTAACATCAACTACACACAAGACTTTGCGTGGTCCTCGTGGCGGTATTATCTTGTTAGGTAAAGACTTTGATAATCCTTGGGGTAAGAAGACTCCGAAAGGTGTTATCAAGAAGATGTCACAGCTATTGGATTCTGCCGTATTCCCAGGTATTCAGGGAGGTCCGCTGGAGCATGTGATCGCTGCTAAGGCTGTTGCTTTCGGTGAGGCTTTGGAGCCGGAGTATAAGGTTTATCAGAGCCAGGTTAAGGCGAATGCGGCCGCGATGGCACAAGCTTTCATGGATAAGGGGTATAAGATTATCTCGGATGGTACAGACAACCATAGCATGTTGATCGACTTGCGTACGAAGTTCCCGGACCTGACAGGAAAGGTGGCTGAGAAGGCTTTGGTATCGGCTGATATCACGGTCAACAAGAATATGGTTCCGTTTGATAGCCGTTCGGCATTCCAGACTTCTGGTATTCGTGTTGGTACGCCTGCTATTACGACTCGTGGTGCGAAAGAGCCGTTGATGGGTGAGATTGTGGAGATGATTGATACTGTTTTGTCCGCTCCGGAATGTGATAAGACTATTGCCTCTGTACGTGAGAAGGTTAATGGTATTATGAAGGATTATCCTATTTTTGCTTGGTAAGTTTTATAATAATAATAAGGAAGCGGATCCCTGTCCGCTTCCTGTTTTTTTTCACAATCTAAAATAATTAGTTTTATATGAGAAAGCTCTTAGTTTCATTATGCGCCGTGGGCTTGTCATTGGCGGTTTTGTCTTCCTGTGGAGGATCCGCCGAAGAGGTAAAATCCTACAATCAGGGGATTAATATTATTCCTGCGCCAGTAAGTCTACAACAAAAAGAGGGTGCTTTTAAACTCGGCACAAGTACAAAGATCTATGCCTCTTCGCCCGAGGCAAAAGTAGTGGGCGAGTTTTTTGCTTCAAAGTTGAACCAGGCGACTGGTTATAATGTGTCGGTTGCTGAAGAGAAACCTTCCGCGGGAATCTCTTTGTTGATCGACTCTTCTTTGGAGATGGGAGATGAGGGGTATTTGTTGGATGTGGATTCCAAGAATGTTGTCGTAAAGGCCAAGACTGCGCAAGGTCTGTTTTATGGAATGCAGTCTTTCTTGCAACTGCTTCCGGCTGAGATTGAAAGCCCTACGGTGGTGAATGGTATCGCTTGGAAAGCGCCCGCTGTTTCAATCAAGGATGAGCCTCGTTTTGGCTATCGTGGTATCATGTTGGACGCTTGCCGCCATTTCATTCCGGTAGAGAACATAAAGAAGCAACTGGATGTGCTGGCATTGTTCAAGATTAACCGTATGCATTGGCACTTGACTGATGATCAAGGTTGGCGAATCGAGATCAAGAAATATCCGAAATTGACAGAGATCGGTTCTAAGCGAATTGATGGCGAGGGAACAGAATATGGTGGCTATTATACGCAAGAGCAGGTTAAGGAGATCGTGAAATACGCTGCGGATCGTTTCATTACGATCGTTCCCGAGATTGAGCTTCCTGGACATGAGATGGCCGCTATTGCCGCTTATCCTGAATTGTCTTGTAAGGGACAACCGGGTGTTCCTCGTGTGATCTGGGGTGTTGAGGATATCGTGATGTGTGCTGGCAAGGAAGAGCCGTTCGAGTTCTTGGCTGATGTTATCGCTGAGGTTGCGCCTTTGTTCCCGGGCGAGTATTTCCATATCGGTGGTGATGAGTGTCCGAAAGTAAGTTGGAAGAATTGTCCGCTTTGTCAGGCTCGTATCCGTAAGGAGGGTTTGAAGGCTGATAAGAACCATACGGCAGAGGAGAAGCTGCAAAGCTATTTCGTGCAACGGATGGAGAAGGTAGTCGCTTCTTATGGTAAGAAAATGATTGGATGGGATGAGATCCTTGAGGGTGGTTTGGCTCCGAGCGCTACTGTAATGTCTTGGCGTGGTGAGGCTGGCGGTATCGCTGCCGCTAGTATGAGTCATGATGTAATTATGACACCAGGTGCGAATGGTATGTATTTAGACCAATATCAGGGAGACTCGAAGATTGAGCCGGTCGCTATTGGCGGTTATACGACTTTGGAGAAAACTTATAGCTACAATCCGGTTCCGGATACTTTGGCTCAGATTGGTAAAGCTGATTTTGTGAAAGGTGTACAATGTAATATCTGGAGCGAATATATGTATAATACCGATTTGATGGAATATCGTATTTATCCGCGTATCTTGGCTTTGTCTGAGATCGCCTGGACTCCGCTTGACCGGAAGGATTATAAGGACTTTGAGCGTCGTATTGAAAATGCTTTGGTTCGTTTGGATGGTCATGGCATCAATTATCATATTCCGCAACCTGAGCAGCCAGAGGGCTCTTGCAATTTTGTGGCGTTTACGGATAAGGCGACTTTGACGTTCAAGACAACTCGACCAGTTAAGATGGTTTATACGCTAGATGGTTCTGAGCCTACTCTTAATTCAACCGCTTATACGAATCCGATAGAGGTAACAGAGACAACAACATTGAAGATCGCTTCTGTATTGCCTTCTGGTAAGATGAGCAAACCGCGTGTAATTACGGTTGAGAAACAGGCTTTGGCTCCCGCAAAGGAGGTCAAGAGCAAGACTCCTGGTTTGAAGATGGAGGTTACGGATGGCATGTACTTGAATGTGGATCAATTGGCTAACGCGAAGTCTTGGAAGAGCGCACCTTGCAAGGAATTGCGTGCTTTGACCAGCTATGTGAAGACAGATGAGTCTATGCGTGGTGTGAAGCAGTATGCCGCGGTCGCTACTGGTTATGTTGAGATCCCGGAGGATGGCGTTTATTTCATCTCTTCAGATAATGAGGAGGTTTGGATCGATGGCAAGCTGTTGATCAATAATAGTGGTGAGGTAAAGCGTTTCTCTCGTCACGATACTTCTGCCGCTTTGGCGAAGGGCTTGCATGAGATTAAGGTGGTCTTCCTGGGACATATCATCGGTGGTTGGCCTTCAAATTGGAACGATGGAAGCGTGAAGCTCCGCAAGGCTGACGCGAAAGAGTTTACGCCGATTAAGGCAGAGATGTTGTTCCATTGATTTATGGGTGAGAGGACGCACGTGCCCGTTTAAGGCTCGTGCGATCCTTATGATAAAATAGAAAAGCCGCCGTCCGCGGAATAGATGGTTTTGTGATATTGGACCATCGATATAAGCGGACGGCGGCTTTCTTTTTGTCTTAATCCTTACATTTCTCCTTGTTCCTTAACTCTTTGCTCAATCGCATAGCACAGAAGTTAGGACCGCACATGGTACAGTATTCCCCGTCATTGACAGAGCTTTCCTTATAATATTGCAGGGCACGTTCCGGATCGAGCGAAAGGTTGAACTGGTCTTTCCAGCGGAAGTCGAAACGGGCTTTACTCAATGCGTTGTCGCGGACTTGGGCACCTGGATGACCTTTCGCCAGGTCGGCCGCATGAGCGGCGATCTTGTAAGCGACGACACCGTTGCGAACATCCTCTTTATTGGGAAGGCCAAGGTGCTCTTTCGGCGTAACATAACAGATCATGGCCGTACCTTGCCAAGCGATTTGGGCGGCTCCGATAGCCGAGGTAATGTGATCGTATCCCGGAGCGATATCGGTCGTGAGCGGGCCCAGAGTATAGAAAGGTGCGCCATGGCAAGCGTAGACTTGCTCCTTCATATTCTCATGGATCTTGTTCATGGGCACGTGGCCTGGACCTTCTATGATAACTTGCACGAATTGATCCCAAGCGACCTTTGTCAGTTCTCCCAACGTGTGTAGCTCGGCGAATTGTGCCGCGTCGTTCGCGTCATAAATCGAGCCGGGGCGCAAGCCGTCACCAATAGAAACGGCGACATCGTATTCCTTCAAGATCTCACAGATCTCAGCGAAATGGGTATAGAGGAAGTTTTGCTCATTGTGGATCTCCATCCATTTGGCCATGATTGATCCACCGCGAGAGACAATGCCTGTCAACCGGTTTTGCGCTAATCCCGCATGCTCTTTGAGTAATCCGGCATGGATCGTGAAATAATCGACGCCTTGCTCGGCCTGTTCGATAAGTGTATCACGGTAAAGCTCCCAGCTTAATTCCTCTACACGTCCGTCGACTTTCTCGAGTGTCTGGTAGATGGGCACCGTACCGACTGGAACCGGGCAATTGCGGATGATCCATTCGCGAGTTTCATGGATGTTGTCGCCGGTTGAGAGATCCATCAGGGTATCGCCTCCCCATTTGCAACTCCAGACCGCTTTCTCGATCTCTTCACTGATGCCCGATGAGAGAGCGGAGTTTCCGATATTCGTATTGATCTTCACCAGGAAGCGTTTGCCGATGATCATCGGTTCAGCTTCCGGGTGATTGATGTTCGCCGGGATGATGGCCCGTCCGGCTGCGACCTCCTTTCGGACGAAGTCGGGCGTGATATAGGATTTGACGCCCATGGCCTCAATTTGTTGATTCTCGCGAATGGCAACATACTCCATCTCGGGCGTGATGATCCGTTTCTTGGCATAATACATCTGTGTGATGTTCTTGCCCGCTTTTGCCTTGTAGGGCAGGTGTTGCTTGGGGAAACGGATCGCGTCAAGCTCAGGATTTGCCAGGCGCTCCCGACCGTATTGCGAGGTCAGGCCATCGAGCTGGATGAGGTCTTTCCGTTTGGAATACCATTCCTCACGCAGGCGGGGCAGTCCCTCGTTGATGTTGATCTGGATCTTGGGATCAGAGTAGGGACCGCTGGTGTCGTAGACCACCACCGGGTTGTTCTTCTTGAACACTTTTTCTCCATTCTTGTCGAGAGTTACCGTGTCGAGAAGCTTGATCTTTCGCATGCCGACCTTGACCTTGTTGATCTCGCCTTCGACGTAGATCTTCTCGGACGACGGGTAGCTTATTCGCATATTGTTCTTGTTACTCATATTTTATAGCTATTAATGGTTTCAATGAATTGTTGGGTTGTCTTGACGGGATCCTCGGCATTGATGATCGCGCCAGAGATGGCGATACCGGTCACGCCGGTCCGCATCAGGCTTGGTACGTCGTCGATCGTGATTCCGCCAATGGCAAAAATCGGGATTCGTATACCCGCTTGTTCGCATTGCTCGATGATTCGCTTGTAGCCTTCAAGGCCAAGGATCGGGCTCAGTTTCTTTTTGGTCTCCGTGAAACGGAATGGCCCTAAGCCGATGTAGGAGGCTCCTTGCGAGACAGCCCACTGGATATCACGGAAGGTGTTGGCCGTGGCGCCTACAAGAAGGGGACGGCTTGCCGCTTCAAGGCCTTTTGCCATCTCGTGAGACCAAAGAACGGGCATGTCCTTTTTTCCGAGATGAACGGCGGTCGCGCCGACTTGAAGCGCGCAACGTATGTCATCGTCAATACATAAGTCCACTTGGGGTTGCGCCTTTTCGCAAAGCTGTGCCACCTTTTGGGCCAGGGAAAGATCTGTCCCTTCTTTCATACGTAATTGGATCCAGGTGCCTCCGCCCTGGATTACTTGGGCGACTTGTGCCTCGATGGTTTGCTTGGGCGATGGGTTGGTGATGAACATCAACCTTTTGCCGCCCGAGAAATCAGGATATATTGTCTCGTGTCTCATCTTGAATGGATTTATATCGTCTTAATAATTCGTCCTTCGAGAGGGTTTCCGGCGTTTTCCCCCAAATGGCGCCCAGCAGGGCATAGCCTCCGAACGGGATGGTCCGGATCGTCGGGATGGTTTGTCTTGAAAGGCCGCCCAGGGCGATTACTTTCTCGTCGATGATCCCTTGTCGGGAAGCCTTTTCCAGCGTGTCGAGCGAGAATTGGCTTTCGTATCCAACCTTGGAGAGGCTGTCGAATATCGGGCTCAGGAAAAGATAGTCGCTTGTCTGCTTATGCTGGACCAATTCTTCTAAGGAATGGCAGGATCGGCTGACCAGTCCATTGAAACCGGCCGGCGCTACGGGATTTCTCCGGTTCAGGTGAATGCCGCCAAGTCCCTTCTCAACAGCGATCGCATGATGATCGTGTAAGGTGATCCGGTCGAGGTATTCAGGACGGATCGCTTGGATCAAGACCTCGAACGTGTGTCGCTCGCTATCCGGCTTACGGATATGTATCCGGTCTACACTTGCCTCAAGAAGAAGATTGAGCGCTTCGGCCTCACCCTCGAAGAAGGTTGGTGTGGTGATCACGATCAGTTTCATGGCTCATCTTGCTGTATTGCCCGTAAGGGGACAGGTTGGAAAAAATGGTTCATTGGACCGTGCCCATGTCCGGCGATAACGTCGGCTCCGGCTTTGAGAGCGTTTGTGACATATTGCTTTGCCAGGGCGATGGCCGTCTCGAGCGATTCGCCTAATGCCATGTAGGCGGCGATGGCCGACGAGAGCGTACAGCCTGTCCCATGCGTGTTGCGGGTTGGAATGTCAGGCGCCGTGAAGCGAAGCGTTTCCTCGCCCTGCCGGAAGAGCCAATCGTTCTTTTCGCCTGCCAGATGGCCACCTTTCATCAAGACCGCCGGACAACCGAGGGAGAGGAGCCGTGTGGCTGCCTGTTCGATATCGTCAACTCCGTTTATGCGACATTGTGCCAGGTATTCCGCCTCATGCACGTTGGGTGTCAAGAGGGTCGCCAATGGAAAGAGCCGTTCGATTAGGGCTTCGATCGCTTCGTCCTTCAGTAGCTTGCTCCCGCTGGTGGAGATCATGACCGGATCAAGGATGATTACACGTGGTTGCCGTGCCCGCAGGGTGTTGGCGACCGTATCGATGATTGCCGTGTCGTGGAGCATGCCGATCTTGACCGCGTCGATCGTGAAATCGTCGAACACCGCCTCGATCTGATCGCGCAAGATCTCGGGAGAGACCGCCTGTATACTTCTTACGCCAAGCGTGTTTTGGGCCGTAATAGCCGTGATGGCACTGGTCCCGAAGACACCAATCGCGGAGAAGGTCTTCAGGTCCGCTTGAATGCCCGCGCCACCGCCACTGTCCGAACCGGCAATGGTCAGTGCGGTTGGATAACGAAGGATTGATTTATCGTTCATGTCTTTACATGAAAGGGGGGAAAGCCCATGGTTGTTTCCTACGGCGGCATTACCCGCATCAGGTTCTAGGGTATAATCTCAGCCCTTAACAGTATGGCACCCCTTTCGGGAGCAAACTTAGCGATAATAATCGAGATACGGAAACGGAATGCTGATTTTGGAAACGCTTTCCGACATAAGACAGGAAAGCGTTTTCTCAAGATAAGGATTACGTGTGGAAAGTGCCGGGTGAGGGCGCCAATGAGGTGGTAAGATTTGCTTGTTGTAGCCTCATTTTTTGTCGGGAATTTTTGCTGATTAAAAAAGAATACCTATATTTGCGGTATAGATAAAATGAAAAGTAAGCCGCACTTGTTCGATTGGGAAACTCATCAATTTTATCTAATTCCGAGACATAGCTCTTATCGCTAATGGCGGGCCGCGTCCCTTCGGGGATATGCTTAGCACGGCGGATTACAAAGGCGGTAAAGCACTCAAATCCTGTCATACGGAGTTTGTTCATATCTACGGTGCGGCTTTATTATACGAGGAGGACATGCGAGCAGCGTGCCCTCCTTTCGTTTTTATTCTGGGGTAGCACGTCCGTTTACCCTTGTTCCATTTGGCTTATTGATGTATTAATGCGATTGCCTGGTCTCAGGACTGGGTAATGGAGTATTTAGAATAGCGGAGATAATCCCAGTACTGTGCGGTCGGTACTCCAGTACTTCCCGGAAAGTACTGGAGTACTTTCGGCATCGGACTGCAGTACTTTGCAGTGTACTGAATTTAGTTGACAGGTTAATAATTAAAATTCCATTTAGGTTTA